>Ga0315277_10000564_pt1 | contig 58931 bp, 45 predicted proteins | sample YL17G05_15_MG_FD_203695 | JGI IMG/M metagenome (GOLD analysis project Ga0315277, IMG submission 203695) | Sediment microbial communities from Yellowstone Lake, YNP, Wyoming, USA - YL17G05_15 | ecosystem: Environmental > Aquatic > Freshwater > Lake > Sediment | place: USA: Wyoming | collected... | reverse complement strand
CTTCTCCAGGTCCAGCTGCTTAGACACCATTCTCCCGGATCCTATGGTTTCCGTTTGCGTTGTGCTCATCTTTTTCACTTCTGTTCCCGTGGTTGACGCGCCCCGCGCGCCCCCTTTCGGGAACGATATGGATACTGACGGGCAGGGGCATGTGCAAGATTCCTGCATGCAGTCTGCACGCAGGAGATACATTTATCACAAAGTTCAGAAAACGACTCGCGGGCGGCGGTCCTCACTCCATGAGGACTGGCGGGAACGGCTCTTTTTCGGAACGGAAATACCCTATCAGTCAGAAGAACCATTCAAGAGAAGTCGGCATGATCTCAGGATATGATCATCGTGTCAGGTGCGGCGGGGACTCGATGCTCGGCCTGCGCGACCCCGATGATGCCCCCGGACCATTCAGGGCCTTCAGCACTCATCAGCTCCCTGAGCTGCCTCGCGAGGATCTGTCCCAGGTGAGTGAGGTAGAAGACCTTCCTCTTCGTCTTCAACCAGTTGGGCATGCCACCAAAGTACCGCCATAGCACGGGCTCAAGGACAGGGAAAACAAAAGGTAAAGGTGGAGAAGGCTTGCGGCCTTCTCCTTCAGTTGCTTGCCGTGACTATATGTCTATCTGTATGACCTCGAGGTCCATTCCTGGCCACAGGTACGGAGACGAGTACGGGTTGCCGTTGTCGTCGTCCGCAACTATGAGCATGACGTACAGGAAGTAGGGCATCTGGTCAGCCACGAACTGGTGGGTCGCGGTGTCCTGGGCCCTGATCGGGTCGACAGACGGGGATCTCACACTGTTGTCAGCGAAGATGAACGTCGGCTCCTGGAACGGGAGCAGGTTCAGCTGGTCGCTTGACGCATAGGTGTAGAAGACGCCCGGGTGCGCGTAGATGTGGAGGTCGTACGGAGTCACATCGCCCCAGATCCAGGCAAAGACTAGGTCGTCGCTGCCGGGGTCTGACGCCATTGCCTCGAAGGTCAGCGGGCTGCCGATCGCCAAGGCCTTGAACTCCTTGTTGCCGATTGTCCACACCGATGGGCCGTCGTTGCTGTTGAAGGTGTGCCTGAGCTCCTTGATCTTCCCGTCGGGGAACTCCCCTTGGAAGATCCACTCGGGGTTGGCACCGCTTTCGTCACCGGTCGGGTCGTACGCGATGTCGAGCTGGTACTTGGTGTTCGGCGTCATGTCCACCTGTATCTTGGGTAGACATCCGACCGCCGGCTGGCCAGGTACCCTGGTCGTCGTCACCGTGTAGTAGCTGCCGTCCGTGCCCATGACCGTCAACGTGGCGTCGTTGCCCTTGTTTCCGGCCATGCGGATGCAGAGTTCCGCCTCGGTGTATGCGGCTGTGCTGTGTATCGTCGGGTTGACGTTGTTCACCTCGAGAGGTATGCTGTAGAACGACAAGGTCTGCGGGTACCTCGGGTCAGCGACTGGTGCGTTGCCGACCGCGTCCCACGTCCAGCCCATGTCGTCGTCGATGAGCGTCAGGCCCACGGTGTACTTGCCGTTGTCGCCCCAGGTGTGCGTTACTTTGGGGATTTCAGGCGACGGTATGCCGCCGATGGCCCAGCCGACGCACTGGCGCAGCAACTTCGTGGCGTCCGCGCCGCCGTACGACGGAGTGTAGACGTTGATCGCGCATGATCTCTTTCCATCGTTTTGGTAGTCATTCACGCCGACCGCTGCACCGCCGTCATTCCAGCTCGCCAATCTGATGCCAGTTGCTGTGGCGCCCAGGTTGCCAGAGTGGATGTTGCCGGTTGTTACGTCCTTCACGCCCTGCATTACGGGGTGGTCTGGATAGTGTATGGTCCCGAGGGACGCTGCGGAGAACAGATAGACCTCACCCTTGACGAATGGCCCGTAACCCTCGTCGATGTACCGGCCGGTCAGGCTCCACAGCTCGCCCATGGACGCGGAATTGTCGAACGTGGCCATGAAGGTCACGATGCCGCCCCTGTGCGCGTCGAGGTAGTCTGCAAATCGGTTACCGATCAAGAGCTTGGCTGCGTCGAACTGCGAGTTGCCCGAGTACGCCCACTCGATGGCGTACAAGATGACGTCGAACTGCAGCAAGTAGGATAGCGTCGGAGCCGTCAGAGTCTGGCCCCAGTTGTATCCCGTCACTGAACCGACGAGATCCATGCCGAGCAACCTGTTGGCTATGTTGGTATAGGACGAGCAGGTGTTTCCGGTAATGCAGGAGAAGTGAACGAACAGGATGTCCACCTTCGGCGGTGCTAGCGAGCCCTTGTAGACCCACTGCGCCGGCGTGCCGTCGTCGAAGTCCATCTTGTACGCGGTCCACTCGGTCGGCTGCATGATCGCCGGGTCGGATATCTGCATGCCTGCGATTGTGAAGGGCGTTGCCTCGTCGAAGGTGCCACTCGTCGGACCGCCGACGATCGTCGGCGGGACGTTGGCTATCATCGTGCTGCCCCACACTTCTCCCAGGCCTTGGACTATCCTGCCCATTATGCCGTAGACCGTGATGTCGTCCACTGCCCATTCGTAGTAGCCGAAGGCCTCCAACCGGAAGCGAACCTTCATCTGGTCGCTCACGGCGGGAATGTCGAATGCGTATACCTTCTTCTGTTGGATTGACCCATCGGCACTGTGGAATGCTTTGAGCAGTGTCGGATACGTCAGTCCGCCGTCGAAGCTCACCTCGACATAACCATCGAATGGATAGTAGTAGTACGCATACCAGTAGTTTGTCCACTGCAGTCTGACCGCGGTGAACATGCTCATGTCCATGGCCGGACTCTCCAGGAGGTCTATGCTGTTGTAGTTGTAGTAGTACCAGAAGTTAGCAGCATTGCTGCCTATGCCGCCGACGTATTCGCATCTAAAGCCGTAGTTGGGTGTGTTCACCCATCCGTTCGGGAAGCTGTTGTAGTTGCAGCCGGTCTCGAAGTTTTCCACGCCGACAAGTGACGATATGCCCTCAACTTTCAGGTGGTCGTCGTCCTTGACTTCCACCTTGAGCTGAACTGCGTCCTGTGGCGATGTCGTCACAGGGTCATCGTCCATGTAGATGTGGCTCGTCCATGGCAGCTGGATCGGCATCGTCATCGGTGTCGGGTCAGGCTGTCTTGACGCCCACTTGACCGCGTTCACCACGATCCGGTGGCAGTCGCCGCTGCATTGATACCACGGTGCGAAGTCGTTCAGAGCGACAATCCGCGCGCCGTTGTCGACAATCGGGTCCAGCTTCGTTGCCAGCATGACCTTTCCGTTCGTCCAGTCAGAGACCCTGGTTGCTCCAGCGGTCACGGAGTATGCGTTGGCCTGCATGGCGCTGACCAGCGTCGAGATGCCGTCAAGTAGCGGGTGGCCGGGCACGTAGATCGTGCCGATGTTGGTTGTCTGGAAGGCGTATGCCGCGGGCTTAACCGGGTAGTAGCCGTCGGTCCCCCATCGTCCGGTGATTGCGGTGGTACCAGATATCAACGCACCTGCTTCGAGCACGACTCCGCCGGATCCCTGGTCGCCCTTCTGGTCCACGTAATCGGCAAGCGCATCTCCGAGAGGCGCCATGCTGATCGTCGGGAAGTAGTTTTCAGCGATGTAGATCACATCGTACTTCATGAAGTCTGCCAGAGTCAAGTGCTTGTTCTGGCCCAATGGACCGAAGTCGTAGTCGTCAATCTTCTTGCAGAAGGCCCCGCACTGCTCAGCGAACTTCGTCTTGAGGTCCGCCAAGTTACCCGTTATGGTGTGGTATATCAGGACGTTGGCCCCGCCATTGAACTTGTCGACGTCAGCCCACGGGCTCCATGAACCGTCACCCCAGTACCAGCGGTACTGCCAGGTGTCGTCCAAGCCCGGGTCGTTGAACCACGCGGATGCCTTGACCGGTGAGCCCTCGAGCGCTGGGCTCGGGGTGGTCATTATGCCGAACGGCTGCGGTGCAACATTGTTCACGTCCAAGAACGCGGTGTCCTGCTGCGTCAACGGCACTGTCAGGACCTGGCGCCACTTGAAGTCGATCATCGGAACGTAGGTCGCTCCGCCGCCCCAGTCGTACTGAGGCATCGAGCCTGGTGACCAGTCGTAGAACATGTTCTGGTACTCGACCTTGTCCCAAGGTACGTTCGGGTTGTTGAACAACAGCCACGACGAAACGCCGTCGGTGTTGTCCGCCTCGATGATGTACTCATGGGCCAGGACGAGGTGGATTGGCGCACCGAGTGTGCACGTGGTCCAGGAATAGGTCGCCTGGCTCGTCGGCTGGCAACTGCCTAGCTCCGCACTCGCCGGGTAGTCCCATATCCTGATTGTGAGGCTCGGCATCGTCTGGTAGTAGAAGAAGAAGTACAGGTCGGTCGCGTCCATCGTGACCTTTGCCCTGAACTTCCATCCGGCTACAGTCGGTCCATAGAATCCCCAGTAGTAGTTCTGCGCCGGGTACAGGTTGTAGCCCGTCAGGATAAAGGTCGTGGTCGAGAAACCGTCCCAACCCTCGGCCTTGACGTTGCCGTAGTAGTTGTCGTACATGACCACGTCCTTGAACATGTCCGTCAGCCACGAGGTGTCCCAGACGCCATCGTTGTTGAAGTCCCACCTGAAGAATATCAGGGTCGGGTCGTCGGTCGTGATCTCGAAGTGGATCGTGCAGCTGCCCTCGAAGCAGGTCGGTCCGCCGTACGGACCGCCGGCGTCGAAGAACGGGTTGCGCGTCCCGGTCTCGGTGTCGACAATCGTCGCAGTGATCGTGGAGTCGCTCTGCTTCATGTTGCTCATGATCTCCTCGGGTTCCAACCGCGTCACCGTCGGCTTGTTTTCGATTGTAGGTGTAATCTGTGTTGGCAGGTTGTCTGCCTGCACTTCATTCGTTGTCAGGCCAGTCAGGGACACGGGCGTGGATGCTCCTTCGGATCGTGTGCCCACGGTCCCTGTCGGGCCGCTCACTGCTGGCGCAGTCCCCCTCGATAATACGATGGAGCTGACGCCCAGCCCCGAGCTGACCATCGCGATGACGATCAGCACGGAAAACGCTAGTCGTGTTCTCGCCGTTCTCATTTCATTTCCCCTCCTCGAATCCGTTGGTCGAGAGGACTAGAGAAGTCACGAAACAGGAGCGAGTGCCCTCCCCTCTGTAGGCGTAGAGCCTGAACCCCTGCACTTTCATTTCCCCATTCCCCTCCCCCTTGGCTCGGAGGATTGTGAGGTAAGCCGCTACGAAGAAAAATCCGGGCTATGATTCGAGTTCGTCGAACCTTACCCCAGAATCCTCCCCGACCGACTTAACCCCAACCTATATGGACGAAGCCCGTATTTAAGTGTAGCGACGCAGCCAGAACACTAGCAGCGGACCGTTTTCTGACGCATGCCCGACGATGATTCGCGCGTTCAATATCATTCCTGAGAATGAAATCGAGCGAGATAGTCGGGATCTCACGGCCTCGCTAGCGGAATGCATCGAAGCGACTCCCCGGACCTCACGCTGCGGCGGAAGCGTGCCTGCTCTTACTACACTAGCTATATATAACAGGCCGCACGGTTAGGAGGTCAGGAGTCGGGCCGGTCTTCTGGCCTCGGCAAGAGCCGATGTTGCACTCCTCGTTCGCTCCCTGGAAATCGGCGAGGGGGTTGGTCATGTGGGCACGCAGGCGTTACGATGAAAGTCGCCATCTCAGTGCGCTAGTGCTGGCGGTGATTATGGCCAGTTCGGTGCTGGTCTTGATCCCCCGATTGGCAGAGTACGGCGCGGCAATCACGCCGGCATTCTCGCGGCCCAACGTGAGGGTCGACTCGAACGTGGGGTGGGTCTACCCGGCATCCCCGGGTGGCCCGGTGATCGCGATTGATTCAAGCGGGAGGCTCCATGCGGCATGGAGCGACAACAGCAGCGGAGTCGACCGCGGCATCTACTATGCGAACTCGACCGATGGCGGCGCAACGTGGTCGTCGCCGCAGAGGAGGATTGACGGGTTCGCCGGCGCTAAAAGTTACACGCCATCAATCGCCATCGACATGTCCGGAGGCCCCTACAACGGCCGCATCTACGTGGCCTGGCAGGTCTTGCTCGCAGCCCAGTACGACATCTACGTCGTAAGTTCCAATGATGGCGGGAACACGTGGAGCGCGCTTGACAGGTATCAAGTCGACACCGGCGGCGCGACCGCCACATCCCCCCGCGTCGCCGTGGACGACGCGGACGGACGGGTCTACGTCTCCTTCCAAGACGCCAGGAACGGGAACCTCGACATCTTCGTGGCAAGATCCGGCGACGGAGGCGCGACTTGGCTGTCGGAGACTCAGATATCGACCAGCACGACCGGGGACGGTTATTCGAGCTTGTCCGCGCGCGGCGGCACAATCTGCGTTGCCTGGCAGGAGGCAGGCCCGACAGCGACGACGCTCTGGCTTGCGTGCTCGATGAACGAGGGCAACGCCTGGCAGACCAATTCGATCATTACGCTCCCCGCGGGCACGGGAGATGCGCGGTTCACATCGATCGCGGTGGGCAGCGGTACGACGGTTCACGTGGTTTTCACGAAGGAGGATGCCCTCGGCGAGACTTGGATCGCGTATACCCAGACGGTGGACCGCGGCGTCTCGTGGACCGGCCTCGTGCAGGTCGACGATGTCCCCGCGATCTCGGCGTATTTGCCGAATGGCGTGGGCATCATGCAGTCATCCGGTGTCCTCTACGTCGTCTGGTCCGACAACAGGAACGGCGACAACGATGTCTTCGCCTCCTGGTCCGAGGACAACGGCGCGACTTGGGGCGACGGATCTCTCAACAACAACGATGTCAGGGTCGACGACACGGACGAGAACGCTCCGGGCGACGACAGCACCGAGCAGGTGGCGCCTTCAGCGATCGCAGGACCCATCGGCATCTACGTGATATGGAGCGACAAGAGGAATCCGCCTGCCTACCATGCGTACTTCTCATCATTCGAGATAAGCGAGTTGATAATCACCGAGGTGCGCGACAGTCCCAACGGCTCGGAGCAAGTTGAGCTGTACAACCATGGCGGGCGAACCATCGATATGACAGGCTGGCGACTGATCGTCGACGGCGTGACCGTTATCTTGACTCCGCTGGCCGCGATTCCGCCAGGCGCGTACCGGACGGTCGGTGACCCGCCGACCTCCAGCCTGGTAATCGACATCGCTCTGGGTGACGAGGGAGGCTACGTACAGCTTCAGAACCCGAGCGCGGCCGTCAAGAATTCCGTTTATTACGGTCAACTCGGACCAGCGCCGGATCCCTTGGATACGGAGTCGGTGGCGCGAGTGCCATCGGGCGGCGGCTACACTTCGAACTGGGCGCGGGCCGCCGTCCCAACATTCGGCGCGCCGAACGGCGGGGTCGAGCCGATCGCGAATCCTCCTCTCGTGCTCAACGAGGTTCTTTTCAACGCGGTCAATCCCAACAGCCGCTTCATCGAGCTCTATTTCAAGTCCTTCGGGTCTCTCAACATAGGAGGGTACGTCCTCGCCGGCGACGCGGCGTTCACACTGCCCTCTGTAGTTCTCTCGGCGGCGAACCCGTTCTACGTGCTCCGACCTTCGCAGGCGCCAGCGCTGTTCAGCCAGATGACCGCCAGCGGGGACAACCTCTACCTCTACGAGCCGGGAGGCGCGCTCCTGGACATGGTCGGCTGGAGCTCCGCTCACAATCAGGACTTCAGCATGGTGCGCGTCCCTGACGGATTCGGGACGGCGAACGGCTACGACGACCCGACTTCGATCGCGGCAGGTTGGCAGTTCAACATGGTCCCGTCTCTCCCGCTCGTCCTCGTTGGCCCCAGGCAGACCAAGGGAGGGGATTTGGGCGCGCGCGTATTCTATGTCCTCACCATCACGAACAAGGAGCCTGTCGATTCCTATGCGAACGTACAGGTCCAGCTCGGCCCGCAATCGTGGTCCACTACCCTGTTCATGGCAGACGGCTTCACGCCTCTTGCCGACTCACCGGGTGATCCTGATTCGATTCCGGACACGGGACTTCTCGCTCCGGAGGCACAGGTTAACATCCAGGTGTCTGTCGATGTGCCGCCGGTCCCGCAAGTGCAGGACTGGGAGACCTGCAGCATCGTCGCGACAATCGCCGGGGACCCGATGGCGAGCGCGAGCATCCCGCTCACCACGAACATCTATCCGTATGAGTCACCGGCCGCATCGGTGAATCCCACCACGATCTGGCTTGAGACTGCGCCGCCAGCCTATCTCCCTAAGGAAACAACGGTGACCCTGACCGTGACCGGTCGCGGCACGGCGATGTTCAGGCAGAGGCCGCAGGATACGGTCCTGATGATGGACAGCTCGGGGAGCATGGGGTCCAACGATCCGACCAACCGCAGGCTCACAGCCGCCAAGCATTACATCGACCTGCTCGCAGTCCCGGACAGAGCGGCCGTCGTCGATTTCGACGAGGACGCTATCCTCGTGGGGAACGACCACCTGAGTTCGGACTACCCGCACATCAAGGCGAACATCGACACGATAGACAGTTTCGGATCCACGAATCTCTATGATCCGATCAGGATAACCGTGGACGAGCTCGTCGCGTACGGCAACCAGTCTCATATATGGGTCGGGATCATGATGACCGACGGCGACGAGCAGCAAGGCCACACTGATGCACAGATACTCGGGCAGGCCCAGAGAGCGGCCGACAACGGCATAGTCATCTTCACGGTCGGGCTCGTCGACTCCGGCGGCGGGATGAACGAGCCCCTGCTCCAGCAGATCGCCCAGATAACCGGCGGCGTCTACATGAGGGCCCAGACCGCAAGTGACCTTGACGCGATCTTCGCGCTCATAGGCCAGATAGTGAAGAACATGGCGGGCTACGACGACGATGTCACCGACGATATCCCGATGATTGGCGTGCTGCTCCCCACCTACATCCATTACGTCGGGGCCACTGCGAATCCCGCGCCGAGCTACGCGGGCCTGATTAACGGGCAGATGAACCTGCAGTGGAACCTGTCCAAGCTGACGATCAACGAGACTTGGACCGCCACGTTCAGGGTCACGTCGGGGATGAGCGGCGCAGGCCTTGACGGTGAGGTGCTCCCTGACAGCAGGGTCACCTACATGCGGTACGACGACACGCGCATAAGCATACCGTTCCCGCAGGTCCACATCAATGTCCTCGAGCCGCCCCCGCCGCCGCCGACGCCGGTGAACTGCACGATCACCCGCAATCCGCTCATGGGAAACGTCACCGTGGACGGTTTCAATTACACCGCCGGCACGATGTTCTCGTGGCTGTCCGGCGAGATCCACAACATCAGGGTCTGGGACCCGGACATGGTCGGCGGCGGCTCGCGATGGGTCTTCGATGAATGGGACGACGGCGGGGCTATCGCCCACGATATCACCATAGGCAGATCCGACCTCACGATCACCGCCAACTACTCGCAGCAACACCAGCCGATCGTGAACCTCCTCGGCCTCGACAGCTTGCACGGAGTCGCCGCGCATTTCACCTCGAGAGGGCTTCCTGTCGACCAGCCGGGGCTGTCGGGCACATGGTCCGACTGGGTGGACAACGGCACCGCCCTGTCGTTCGACACGACCGGCGCGAACAGCAACGCCACCGAGCATTGGGTCACTCAGATGACGTTCAACAGCGCGCCCTGGGACTCGGTGACCGCGGCGTTCACGCGCGATGTCTTCTACTGGCATCAGGTCACGCCCACGATCATCTTCCAGGGGCTCCCGTTATTCGTGTCCGTCCCAATCTCATTCACGGTCTTCGGCTCCGTGAAGACAGCCGGCACCGCGACAGCGTGGACTGACTGGGTCGACTACGGTTCGGCGGTCAGCGTGGGCGGCAGGGTGGATGTCCCGCCATCGACGAGGTACATCAACCTGATCTCGAAGGGGGCGACGAGCCTCCAGTTCACGATAACCAGCGCGCGGACTATCGTCGTGCCGTTCATGGCTCAATTCAGGCCGACGGTGTGCCTCATAGGGACGAACCAGGATCACACCGTCGACGTCCGCTTCAATGACAGCACGGTGACCCCCGTCCGTAGGGTCGCGATCAACGTCAGCGGCATCTGGACCGACTGGGCCGACGATGGTTCGTTCACCTTGTTCTCGAGCAATACCAGTGGCTACCCGCCCCGCCGCGCGGTCAACGCCACGCAGCTCCTCGTCGATTCCGTGTTTTCGGCCTGCATCATCTACGAGCCGCCGCCACCGGTCAGCCCGGAGCCGAACTACAAGCCGCTGATATCGCTGGCGTTCGTGGCTCTGCTGCTGATCCTGGGCCTCTTCTGGGGCAACAGGAAGCCGTGGGACCGGCACATCCCAGACCCGTTGCAGCCGATGAAGCCCGAGGAGCTGGCCAAGAGGGAGGCTGAGCTCAGGAAGATGCCCATCGCCGACAAATTCAAAGTGCTCAGTCTGGCGGAGCTGGAGGAGAAGTTCGCGAAAGACAGGTACTGGACCATGTCGACCCTCGCGATGCCGTTCGCTGTGGTCGAGGGCATCATCGGTGTCGCGTCGCTGGCGACCGGCATCCTCAGGGTTCCCGACTCTGGCAACTGGCTTTCTGCTGGTCTCATTGTGAACACGCTCCTGCTCCTGGCGGGAATAATCTATGATGCGTTCATGCAGAGCCGCGGCTACAGAGTGCCGGGCGAGGCGGAGCTCGCCTCGCTCAAGCAGGAGGACATGCCGAAAGAGGTCGGACTGATCGCAGATGAAAAGGGGCAACGCGAAGGCGGCGTGGCGGCTGAGAAGATCCTTGGAACCGTGCTGGGGCTCCAGACTCTCATCGGCGATTTCATAGTCCCTCGAGAGTACGATCTCATCTTCACAGACAAGCGGCTCGTCTTCGCGAAACGCGCGGGCTACACTCGGAAGCTTGGAGACACGAACGAAGTGACGGCCGGACAGGGCGAAACCGCCCCGCCAAAATACGTTGCGAATGACCTGGACCGGATCTTGGATGAGAAGAAAGCCAATTTCGCGCTGCAGTACAAAGTTGTCACACACGCGGCAGTCGGAGGGTTGTTCGGGAAGAAGCTCAGGATCGCGACATACGATCTGAAGCTGCGCATGCGCGTGCCAAAGGCCGACTTGCCCAAGTTGCGCGAGGCGATGCACGCGACGCTCCCGCAATTTGGCTTCTGATTTCACAGACAATCTCAGTGATGTGAAATTGCCGCCAATCTCATGCTAAGCGTGCCTTTTCCGACCGAGCCGCTTCCTTCCAATCGTGAGCGTGACCAGAAGAGAAGCGATCACGGGCAACAGGAAATCGGAGAACTCCGGGATCGGCGTGAGGATGTACACCCTGCCGTCTTTCGTCGTCCCGTCCCACCACGGGCAGCCCATCGCCGCCTCTGCATAATAGATTGAGACCAAGTCTCCTGCAGCGATCGACCAGCCGCGCCTTTCGTTCATTTCTCCATCCGAGCTGAACTTCCAGCGGATGCTCGACGTGGGCCCGTAGTACCAGTAGACCGCGCCCATGTTGCTGTTGTTGGCGGGCGCACCGACCATGAGATCATCGGAGGCGTCGCCGTTGACGTTCCCGGTGGCAAGGGACCATCCGAACTTGCCGTTCGTCGTGAACGGGCCATAGAGCTTCTTGGTCGGCGTGCTGATCGTGCTGCCATATGCGGTTGCGCGGATGGTCGAACCTGAATAGATGTAAACCGCACCCGTGTCGTTCGTGTCGCTGTAGAAGGGTGCACCGACCACCGCATCGTCCAGGTAGGACGAGTCGTCGTCGAGGTCGCCCGTCTCTACCGCATGTCCGAACCTTTCGGTGTTCACCTGACCCGCGAGGGTGACGTTGGCGAACTGCTGCCCCGTCAGGGCCAGATACACCCACACATAATCCCAGTCGACGGCCTGCGAGCCGCCGGTGTCATAGCTCTTAAAGTATGTTTGGACAGACCCTGCCTTGGCCCTGGTATTCACCCCGAGACTGTAGATATTGTACCAGCCGTACACGCCATTTCCGCTGATTGGCGTGATGTTCGTGTTCGCCCACCCGGCTCCACTGTATTTCCACATCAGGCTGCTGTTCCCATCGTATCCGCTGACGACAGAGTACTGAACGCGGATCCAAGCGTTGGTCACCGACCCATAGGAAGGAATGCCTGCGATGTAGGTCTGATCGAACCACATCACCTTATTCCTGTCTACTTGATAGAAGCCATCCTGCACTACAGCGCCGTTCGGGGGGCTGTTATCGGCTGCGTTGTCAGTCTGAGCGTCGACCAAGACGTCGGTGGTTGTGTCACCGGCGTTCTTGCGGCTCACGTAAGCCGTGTAGAACCAGTTCGCGTCCGGGTCCCTGAAACAGTTGCCCCAGTTGCTGCACCCGTAGTAGATGTATCCCGCCCCTTTGCTCGAGGAGTTCGTCGGCGCACCGACTAGGATGTCATCGTAGCTGTCCAAGTTGAAATTACCGATTGCCAAGGACGAACCGAACGCCTCCGTGTCCCCGCGATAGAGCTTGACGCTTGGGGTGGAAATCAGCGAGGCGAGCGACGTTGAACCGAAGTAAATGTAAGCGCGTCCTTTCCCGGTGCCATTCTGCGGCGCTCCCACGACGACGTCCTTCAACGGCCTTCCCCCGGACTGATCGCCGTTTACGTTGCCTGATGCGACGTCCCAACCGAACAGCTCCCCCGCGGACTGGCCCGCGATGTCCACGTCCATCGCATTGTTCATCGTGCTGCCGCCGTAGAAGATGTAGGCCCTGCCTATGTCGGTGCCGCCCTCGTCGTTGTAAGGCGCTCCGATGATCGCGTCGTCAATGCCGTCGGCGTTCACATCGCCCGCAGAGACGTTCCAGCCGAACATCTCTCCTGCGTACTGGCCGGGCAGCATCAGGTCGGGGCCGTAGTAGCCGTCTTGGAACGGCTTCCCGAAGTAGATGAATGCCGCGCCAGTGTTCGCCGTGCCGCCATAGGCGTTGGCCGGCGCCCCCGCAAGCACGTCGAGCTTGCCGTCCCCGTTGAAATCACCGGTCGTCACGGAATAGCCGAGCATCTCGGCGGTCGTGCTGCCGGGGTCCTTGCTGATTATCGTCACGTCCGGCGTTGTGTCGAATGTCCCCGGGTTCTCGCCGTTGAAGATGTAGACCTTCCCGCTGTTCGTGCCGGGCGCGATATCGAAGTCGATAGCGCCCACGATCAGTTCCCCGAAGGTGCTGTTGCTGTTCACGTCTCCGATCGCAAGCGCATAGGCGAAGTGATCCTGGTTATTGTCCCCGTTCCTTGAGACGGGTGAACCGAAGGTACCGTTCCAGTGGAGTTGGAAGTTGCCGGCTTCGTTCGGAGCGCCGCCCTTGATATAGAGCGGTGAGCCGACAGCCGCCTCCGGCCGGCCGGTCGAGCCGATTTTGCCCTTGGCCAGAGACATGCCGAAGTAGACGGAGTTCGAGGGTGATAACGATATAAAGGAAGCGTCGGCGAGCGCGTTCATGTTCGATCCACCGTAGAAGATTTCGACCCTCCCTTTGTTGTTCGGATAGTCGTAGTAGGGGCCGCCCGCATACAGGTCTTCGTAACCGTCCCCGTCGTAGTTTGCTGACGTGACTGATGTCCCGAGCTCCTCGTTGAGGTTGCCTGTTTTGCAGTCCACGTCCTGCGTCGTATCCATGTTTGCCCCGCCGAAGTAAATCCCCACCCGTCCGTCTGCCGCTGGGCCGGTTTCAAAGTACTTCGGAGCTCCGACCGCCGCATCGTCGTAGCCGTCACCGTTGAAATTCCCAACGCCGACCGCGTACCCGAACTGCTCGCCGTTGTTCGCCCCGTGAAGCGTCTTGTCAGAGTCTTTATCGAAGGGAGAACCGCCGAAATAGATGTATGCGCTCCCGACATCAGTGCCGCCCGTGTCGTTCAACGGAGCACCGACGATCAGGTCCTTGTAAGAGTCACTGTTGAAGTTGCCAACCGCAAGGGAGTAGCCGAATTTCTCCACTGCCTGCTTGGAGACCAGCACGGCGTCGATGACGGAGTCGAGCGTCGAGGCGCCGAAGTTGATGTAGACTCGGCCATCGTTGCTATTGTAGTCGGGCGCGCCGACTATCATGTCGGAGTAGCCGTCGTTGTTCAGGTCGCCCGCGGCAACGGACCATCCGAAGTGACCGCCTGGCGACGGACCGGGCATCTCAAGGTCCACGACGCTATTCATGGTCACACCGCCGAGGTAGACGTATGCCCTGCCGCTCCCCGCACCGCCGAGGTTATTGTATGGCGCGCCCACAAGCAGGTCGGCCTTGCCGTCCCCGTTGAAGTCCCCCGTGGCGAGCGAGTATCCGAAGTTCTCTCCCCTGTAGCCGTTCATCAGGATCGTGGGATCGATGGTCACAGGATACCTCGCCGAGGCAAGCCAATCGATCGGGCACCCTATCCTCAGATTCGGTTGTGCGACCCTGTCGACGAGCGAATAGGTGCACTGGGCACTCGAACCGCCCGAGTCGACCGCGTACGGTGCTGCCAATGAGAACGCTGGGACCTGACCTATGCGGAACTCCAGCTCGCCTGGCGTGGTGAACCTGTACGCGCTGCCGGAACCCTCCGGCGACCAGGAGCCGATGATCCCCGCCAGCTCCGGCGAGACCCCGCCAAGGTACGCGACTGCGAAATCGAAAGCGAGCGTGTCCGGACCGTCAGCGAGGAACGAGGGCGGGCTCGAGAGGATGATTTCCTCCTTGAGCCTGTCTGCATCGAGGGAATATCCGACCGAGATGTCCATGGCGGGAGCCTCGTAGGAGAGCCCGAACCCCGAGGTCGCCAGCGACAACGGTCCGACCGGGTAAGAACCCAGCTCGCTCTGCCCATCGATCAGCTTCGCACCGGATAGCCGCCACTGGAGGCCGAAGCCCTGCGCATCGCGGAATATGATGTCACCCTCGGACAGGCTCTCCGGGAATATCGCCGTGTAGAGTTCGCGCTCGATCGACAGGCCGCCGTCCGCCGATCTCGTCATCGACCTCGTCCGGGCGGGGGAAGTATCGTCATAGTTTCCGCGCCAGTCCCTCAGGTCGAACACGACCGTCACGTTCGCCGTTGGCGGGAGCCCGGCGATGTCGATCTGCGCCTCCAGCTCGGAGCCGCCCATCGCGAGGGAAGCCTGACCCACTTCGGCCCACTGCCACGTGAACGACATGGCGCCCGTGAACCGCCACTGCTCCTGGCTGATGGCGTGACCGTTCTTTCCGGTGATTTCCACCATGCGGTCCGCGTACACGCCCTTCACCCAATATCCGGAGTCGGGCACGCCGTCCGTGTCCACGAATACACGGAGCTTGTCCTCGCCGAGCTCTGGCGGCGGGATCACCGCGGGCCCTATGTAACGTGAGACAAGGCGCCCGGCGTAGGGAGGCACGTACCAATCCGGGATGGTGGTGTTCAGCCACTTGTCCTGACCCCACGGCCAGTCCTGGACGCCGTCGCCGTCCACGTCGTGGTTGGTCATCGCGTCGGAGACGTTGTCGTTGTTGAAATCGAATGGGAGGATGCTGTTGATCGCCGCCTCGACGGAATCGGGAACAGAGTCCATGTCGGAGTCCAGAGCCGGCGGGGCCTGTTGGCGGCCAGGTAGCTGGACAGCCGCGGAGATGCCCTTCATGATCTTGCCGTCCACGCGGGCATAGAAAGAGACAAGAGAACCGTCTCTGTGCGCGTCGTAACCCCTGAGGTCCACGGACTTCGCGCCCTTCGTCGACTGCTCGCCGGCGGCATCCGAGTTCGCGCCGGTCCATTCGGAGAAGGCGCCGTCGATGACGACGCCGGTCGGGATGGAACCGAGGTAGCTCATCTCTCTTGCCGATTGCCCTTGGAATAGGGAAACGGACGCACCTGGTGCAACTATCGAGTTCGCGTCGGCCAGCCAGAGGCCGAGGGTCGCGCCGTCGGAGGCGGTGACAGCCGCCTCGATCGTCACGTTCTTCCGGCCATTGTCGATCACAAGGGGAGTGGCGAATGTCATCTGTCCGGTACCGCCGCCATAAGTGAACGAGCCGATCACGCTTCCCGATCCGTCTCGCGCGGTGAACGTAGAGACGTCTCCAGCCGCCGCTGTCCCGCGCACCTGAAGATTCACGCCCTGGACGGAGACCGCTCCGCCCGCTGACCTGAAGCTGAGTTCGAGCAGGGTCACTGCCCCGGGGTTTGTGGCCTGCGGAGCGACGCTCGTCTGCACGACCTCCAGACTCGGCTTGGCCGAGGATAGAGCGAAATCGGAGTAGTCCTCCTGGTTGTTCCAGCCCGCCGCGTGAAGGAGCACCCTGCCGCTGGCGAGGTATGCTGCATCGCCTACCGCCCCGCCGGGGATGTCCACCATCGCCTCCATCTTCCCCGAGTCCGTGCCCGTGCCCGGCACCGCGTTGACGGACCCTCCGATCTCCCAGTTTGACCAGTCGTTGCCGCTCTGCGACGACCTATGGGACCATGTCAGGAGGCCCGACCTGAGGACGGTGTGCCCCTGTCCGAACACCTGCATTAGGTAGTCGGCGCCGATCCCTTCCACGAAATAGCCGGTGTTGGCGTCGCTGTCAGCGTCGATGTATGCCTCGAAGATGTCCGACGACAGGCCAGACGGGTCGCCTGTGAGGATTGTCCCAGCCACTTCAAAGTAGACGCCAAATCTCCCGTCCTCGGACTTGACGCTCCCTCCGACGAGATCCAAAGAAGCATCAATAGACGTGTCGCGGTCGAGGCCGACGGCGCCCGACCATTCGCCGAAGGACCCGTCCGGATCCAAGAAGAGGGCCTCCTTGAACAGCGCCCCCGGCATCATCACGGGGGCGATGAGGAGAATCGCCGCGATTATCGGAACGATATACAGCTTCCAACGGGAGTATTCGACCTGTTTCTGGAACCTGTTAGATCCAAGCCCGTTGGTGAACCCGCTGCCGTTGGTCAGGCCGTTGGTCATGCCCGTGCGTGCCTTCCTGAGCCCATTCACCAGGCCGTTCGTCCGGCCGGTCCCGTTTACCTTCCCAGTTGTGCGGCCGAGGCCGTTCACGAGCCCCGTCCCCCGCTTCAGGCCATTTGTCAGTCCATTCGTCAGTCCATTCGTCAGGCCGTTCGTGCGGCCCGGCGCCTTGGGAACCCTCCTCGGTGCCGCCCTTGATCGCGCTAGAGCCTTGAGGCGCTCCTTCGCCAGCTCCTGGCCCTTCTCTTCATGGACTCCCATCGACTTCAGGAATTCCTCGAGCTGCTTTCTGCGGGCATCCTCCTCCCTCCCCGCCTTGTCAACGGGCTCCCGCACCCCGCTCTGGACCCTGAGTTTCTCCAGATAATCGAAAACCGACCCTGGCCCCGCCTTAGCCCCGGCCTGCGGCTTCTTCAGCTCTGCCTTGCACCTGGGGCAGACGTCGAATCCAGGGAGCACCTGGAATCCGCATTCGGGGCAGGACTCGGCGTCTTTTCCCTTCATAGCCGCAAGTCCCGCCACCAGCTCGTCCCCCAACTTGCCGAGAGGGAGGGATATGCCCGTGCGTTCGATCCCATCGAACGAGGCGACACCTATCATCAGACCCTCGCCGAGGCTGTCGCGCGACATCCGCAGGACCCCGTCGAAGGGTTCGCGAAGCTTCTCCAGAGTCTCCTCCGGCAAATCGCCGGCGTCCATGACGACCATGCCGAGGGTGACTCCCGCCCTGACCTGCCCGACCATGTCTGACACGAACTTCACGCGCAGATCCACGGGGAGGGAGGAGAGCAAGTGCTGGAGACCGACGACCAGCGTCCTCATCTTGGCGCCTACGCCGAATCCCGCGAACTTCGCGGCGATCAGGGAGGGCAGCCTGAGGGTGCCCGCGATCTTGTCGGCCTTCGCTATCTCGGTCCAGTTGAGGAAAACGATGCGCCCCTTGCCGACCTCTTCGTCGAAGTCGACGCCGATCTTCTTCATGCCCTTCTTCATCTCGTCGGGCGGGACGTTGGCGAGAACGATGAGGACCTTCTCGTCGCCCACCAGTCCCTCCTTGACGAACTGCGAGCAGAACTTGTTCCTCTCAGGGCTGTCCGGCGCCTCGCACATGACTACAGCGCCGTCGAGGTCTGCTCCCCTCAGGAGAGGCTCGAACCCCTTGAGCCCGAATCCCGTCACGGCCCGCCCTCCAGATGCGGCGCAAAATATGTGAACGAATGATGGACCGCGCTGAATCCACTCGCGGGCGGCAGATTCCTATCTACCCTCAAGTGCTTACCCCAACTATTGATGACCGCGCTGAGATGGAGAATCCAGCCCAGTCAGCTTTTCGCAGGTGTCCATTGACCCGGCGATATATCAATGTTCCCAACATTGAATCCGGTCGATTCCCCATACAGAACGAGTCTCCGCTCTCGCTGACTCCCGCCCAAGGGTTAAATAATGCCTGCCCCCGTGCTCTCGTCCGTGAAGGTCCCCGTGCAGTGCAAGCCGCTGGACGACCTGCTCGATGGAGGGGTCGAAGCGGGATGCTTGACGCTGTTCTACGGTGAAGCGGGCAGCGGCAAGACGAACATCTGCCTACAGCTCGCGCGGAATGTCGCGCGCGATGAGAAGAAGGTCGTCTTCATCGACACGGAGGGCGTATCGCTCGACAGGCTGCGGCAGATCTGCGGCGACGATTTAGATACCGTGGTCAAGAGGATTCTGTTCTTTGAGCCGTACACCATCGACGATCAGGAGAAGATGGTGGAGAAGACTTTCAAGCTCGTTGAGAATAACAAGGACATCGGAATCATCATCCTAGACAGCGCCACGACGCACTTCCGCGTCACGTTGAGGAACGAGGAGAAGGAAGACCGCCGATCCCTCACCCGCCAGGTTACGATGCTGATGCAGATGGCGCGTGAGATGAACCTCCCGGTCGTGCTCACATCACAAGTCTACACGGACATAGAGTCCGGCGAGTACATGCCCCTTGGCGGGCACATGCTCACTCACAACGCGAAGGTCCTGATCCGTCTTGAGAAGGTGAGCCCCGGGCTGCGCAAGGCGGTGATCATGAAGCACAGGCACATCGAGGAAAGGAAGGAGGCCGCCTTCCACCTTACCGCAACAGGCGTCGAGTGATGCGGGAGCGGGGGTGTCATTCGTTCAAGTTACAAGAAAGGTTCAAATATATCGCGATATATCGAAACGGCCGTGAAAACCGAACACCCCATCGCGGGCTCGTTCCATTTCCTGGCCAAAGGCGACTTCAAAGGCATGATGCTCCGCATCCTCGAGGATCGCCCGATGCACGGTTATGAGATCATGAAATTCATCGAGGACCGCTACCACGGGTTCTACAAGCCCAGCCCCGGCGCAATCTATCCCGCGTTGCGCGCGCTGCTGCGGCAGGGACTGGTGGAGGTCAGCGGGGAGGAGCGGAGGAAGACCTATCGCATCTCCCGCAAGGGGAAGGCCTACCTCAGGAGCCGGCGGGCGGAACTGGAAAGGGGTTTCCGCCTCTTCGAGTCTGCCGTTGGCCCTGAGCGCGCCGCGCTTTTCAGGGAGTTGCGGACGACCGGACGAGTGCTCGGCCCGAACATGAGGACCGTCACGCCGGAACAGGCCGTGAAGCTCCGCAAGGTCATTGTCGAGATGAGAGAGCGGATGATGAAGATCCTCGCGAAATAATCAGGAGCGGATATAGATGGCTGGCAACATGATTGAAGTGTCTGGACTGACCAAGCGGTTCGGAAAGCTGCTGGCGGTCGACCATGTGAGCTTCGACGTTAAGGAAGGAGAGATATTCGGCTTCCTGGGACCTAACGGGGCGGGCAAGTCGACCACGATAAGGATGCTCTGCACCCTGAGCAGGCCGACCGAGGGCACGGCGAAGGTCGCTGGCCACGACATCGTGAAGGAGGACGGGAAGGTGCGGGAGAGCATCGGCCTTGTCTCCGAGAAGATGATAATGTACAACGACCTCAAGGCAAAGGAGAACCTCAAGCTGTTCGGCAAGCTGTACGACATCCCAAACGATGTCCTCGCGAAGAGGATACAGAAGCTTCTGGAGTTCGTCCACATGGAGAAATGGGCGAACAGCAGGATCGGCACGTTCTCGACCGGCATGAAACAGAGGATCAATGTCATCAGGGCGTTGGTCAACCAGCCCAGAATCCTGTTCCTAGACGAACCGACGCTCGGACTCGACCCGCAGTCCACATCCGAGGTGAGGGAGCTGATCAGGAGGATCAACATCGAGAACAACACGACGATGATCCTCACTACTCACATGATGCTCGAGGCCGACATGCTTTGCGACCGGATAGGGATCATCGACAGAGGCAAGATCGTGGCGCTCGACACCCCCGCCAACCTGAAGAAGGTCGTCTCTGGGACCGACACGACGATCCTCGACTTCGAGATACCGAACCTCACGCCGAGCCTGATGTCGTCGCTCAAGTCGCTCCCCTGCGTGAAGTCGGCGCAGCAGGAGGACGAGACGCACGTCAAGGTCTCGGCTACGGGAGACGATTGCTTCGACCATGTGGTCGACGCGGTCAGGAAGGGCGGTGGGAAGATCAAGACGGTGAAGAACATGGAGCCCTCGCTCGAGGATGTCTTCCTACATATCACTGGGCGCCAGGTCAGGGACTCCGTCTCGGAAAAGCCGGAGACGATGCGCGGGCCAGGGCACGGCCCGGGATTCGGTGGGGCCAAGAGGGTGAGGTGATCGCATGACCGTCAAACAAGTCATCCGCCACAGCTCTTGGATATGCTGGAAGGACCTTGTCGAGTTCAGCAGGAGCAAGCTGCGGCTGGTCCTCCTCGTCCTAATGCCGCTGTTCATGATGGTGATGGTCGGCTACATCTTCCCCTCAGGCACCTCGATCAGTCATCAGCCGGTTGCCCTCGCGAACCAGGATGTTGGGAACTCCACGGCCGTCCCGCCAGTCCATTTGGGCAACGCATTCGTCTCCTCGCTGGAGGCGATAAACAACCAGACAGGGATGATGGACCTGAGCACGGCGACAGGCTTAGATGAGATCAAGACGAGAATCCAAGACGGGAGAATCAGCGGCGGCATAATCGTGCCTTCAGATTTCACGCAGAGCATCCTCTCGGGAAAGCAGGGCGAAATAACGATCGTTACAGACCAGTCGAACCCGCAGATCTCGTCGATGATGCAGGCGGTGCTCTCCAGGACTATCGAGTCGATGGGCACGTACATCGCGAGGCTGAACCTCAACGCCACATACAACATCACCTGGGACAACACGATGGCGGTGATCCAGCCCTATACTGTCCAGTTCACAGGAATCGTGCCCGGGCAGCCGAACTACTTCGAGTTCGTCGCACCGGGCATAATCTCCATGGTCGTCATGATGTCCCTGATGACCGGACTCCCGCACGCGATCTCATACGAGAAGGACACAGGCACCCTCGACGGCATGCTGGTCGCGCCTATCAACAGGCTCTCGATAATCCTGGGTAAGGTGATGGCCCAGACCATCCGCGGCCTGATACAGGGGGCGATAATAGTCATGCTGGCAGTGGTCCTGTTCGGGGTCGTCATCCACGGGAGCATCCTGCTGGTGGTGGCGCTCCTCCTCCTCACGGTCTTCAGCTTCGTCGGCCTGGGGATACTGATCACCTCGTTCACGGGGAGGGAGGAGACCGCCACGATGGTCATGATGACCCTGATGTTCCCGATGATGTTCTTGAGCGGCGTCTTCTTCCCGATACAGCAGATGCCGGCGTTCATGCAGGACATCGCCCACCTGCTTCCTTTGACCTACGCGGCGCAGGCGCTGAGGAAGGTCATGGTGCTTGGGGCCGGCCTCGATGCGGTGTCCACCGAGATACTCATCCTCCTCGCGTTCGGGCTCGTGCTGCTGGCGGTCGCGGTCCCGATGTTCAAGAAGGCAATGAACAGGTAGAGCGAGACCAGATTGAGGAAGGGGAACCCCACTGGCAGTGCAGCCTATCTCTTCCTCTCGAGCATGTAGCGTGACGCAGCGAAGACGTTCTCTCTGAGAGCCTCGGGCAGCGGATCGAGGACCCTGCGACCTCTTTCGAGGTACTCCTTCCCCACCTTCTTCGCCGCAGCGACTGCGCCGTATTTCTCGAAGAGCGCGGTCGCCCATTCGACTTCCTTCTCGGTCGTCTTGTTCCGCGGACTGTTTAGTGTCTGGTAGAGCTGTCTGCGCTCAGCCTCAGTGCACTTCGAGGCGGCATGGACTACCAGATAGCTCCTCTTTCCTTCCATGATGTCCGAGCCCTTCACGCCGCCGCGCCCCTTGCCCTCCGTGAGGTCAATCACATCATCGGTGATCTGGAACACGGGGCCTATGCACTTGCCGAATTCCTCGAGTGCCGCGAGTGTCCCGTCATCCGCCCCCGCAACGAGCGCGCCCCCGATGGCGGGACACGCCAGATAGTACCCGGTCTTCTCAATCGTGATGTGCAGGTACTCGTCGATTGTGAGATTGCGGCGGTTCCTCGCCCCGATGTCGAGGGCCTGTCCCTCGCCGGTGTGCACGATCGTCCTGGTGATGAGCTGCATCAGCTTGGTCGCCCTCTCCCTTTCGAGACCGCGCTCGACACAGCCCAGTGCCGCCTCGTAGGTCTTCGCGAAGAGGTAGTCGCCGATGTTGATGCCGTGCGCGAGGCCATACTTCACCCAGACCGCCGGCCTGTCCCTCCTCACCCTGTCATCGTCCTCGATGTCGTCGTGGACCAGGAGGAAGTTGTGCATTATCTCTGAGGCGAGCGCCATCGGCATCGCCATTTCCGCTGAACCGCCGAGGCTCTCGCATGCGAGCAGGCACAGCACGGGCCTGATGCGCTTGCCCCTTTTCTTCCTGTCAGCGATGTCCAGCCCCATCGAGTAGCGCGCCGCCTCGGAGAGGTTCGGGACCTCGGGGCCTTTCCTGAAGAAAGCCTCCAGAGCCTCGTCGATGATGTCGGCCTTGCCTGCAAGGTATTTCCCGAAATCCACCTGGCCGACCGAGACCATCTATCCGACCTCCATCCAGTCGGATGTCGGCCTCGTGACGATGCACTGCGCACCCGCCAAGTCGTTCAGGTTCGCGCAGCCCGTGAGGAACATCGCGGTCTTGAGCTCCTCAATTATCAGCTGAAGCTCCTTCACCACCGCATCCGCTGACTGCTTCGCCGCCTCCAGCATCGGCTTCGCGAGACCCGCCGCCGAGGCTCCGAGACAAATCGCCCGTGCGACGTCGAGCCCTGACCTGACGCCGCCGGTCGCTATGACGGGCAAGCCGGTCCTCGCCATCACGACCGATGCCGGCGTCGGAATTCCCCAGTTCCAGAAGGTCGCGCCGAGGCGCTCTTTCATCGCCTGGCCTTCCTTCCTTGCGCGATAGTATTCAACCGCCGAGAAGCTCGTCCCGCCGAGACCGCCGACGTCGATGCCGATCACTCCGGCTGTCTTGAGCTCCACCGCCATCGACCTCGACACTCCTGCCCCCGTCTCCTTCGCCACGACGGGCAGCCTGAGCGCGAGCCTTTGAATCGCGGACAGGCATCCCTTCGCCCTCTTGTCTCCCTCGGGCTGCACGACCTCCTGGAGGAAGTTCATGTGCACGAGCAGGACGTGCGCCCCGACCATCCTCATGGCCAGCTGCGCCTCCTCGAATCCGTATGACCCTTTCCCTTCCTGCTCGACGAGCTGCGGGGCCCCGATGTTCGCGAAGCGCAGAGGGACGTCGTAGTCTTTGACGACCGCGTAGGTGTCCTCCAGCTCCGGGTGCTCCAGGGCGGCGCGTTGGCTCCCGACCCCGAGCGCGACTCCGACTTCCGCCGCGGCCTTCGCCAGACTCGCGTTGATTTCCTTGGCCGCCTCGAAGCCGCCGGTCATCGACGCTATCACGATAGGCGCGTTCAATTTCCGCCCGAATAGCTTGGTCGAGATGTCGATCTCCTCGTAGTCGACCTCGGGCAGAGACTCATGAATGAGGTGAACATCGTTCCAGGAGTTGTGTTCCGCCTCGACCTTCTCCTTGAGCATGATGTCGACATGCTCGGCCTTCCTCTGCTCCGTTTCGCTCTCCTCAGGCATCTATGCCACCACCCTGGTCCCGATGAACCTCTTCCCCTTGATCGCATCTTTGAGACGGCCGGGGACGAGGCCATTCAGAAGCCAGAACTCGTCGCCGGATTCCATGACCTTGAACATCTTCCTCAGCTTCCCCTCGATTCCCCCGGTCACGTCCTTCCCCGCGCGGACGGACAGGTTCAACCTGCCCAGGTCCCCGATTCTGACCTCGCGCAACAGCTCGCGCCTCCCCTTCTTCTTCGGATCGCTCGTGAAGACGCCATCCACATCGGTCACGAGGATTGTCTTGCTCGCCGGAAAGTAGCCATGGAGAAGCCCGATCAGGTCGTCGCCCGAGCATATGCCGAACCTCCTCTCCGAATCGAAGACCACGTCGCCGAACGTCACGGGGGTCATCCTGAGGCCGAGGCACTGGATGAAAGGCCTGGTCTCGATGTCGTGCAGCCTGCCATCGACGAACCTCACGACGAGGCTCGGCGGTATCGGCATGGGGTTCAGGCCAGCCCCCAGCAGGGCATCATCCACCATGAGGTTCAGTCGCCTGACGTCCCTTTGGACCTCACTTACTCCGCGCAGCTGAGACTCATCGCGGTACCCTTCGTGCAATCTGTATCTCTTGGCGAGGATGTGACCGAACGAGCCTGCGCCGTGCACGAGGATGATCTGCTCCTTCGTTGCAGACACCTCCCTCGCCAGGCGTTTCAGAACGGATGGGCGGGCGGTCCTCAGTCTCGACTTGTCCGTGATCACGCTCCCGCCAAGTTTCACCAGAAGCATGCTTCTCGGCGGCAAAGCTGGGGCGCTCTATTTATAGATTCTCCGGTGAGCGTGCGCATCCCGGCATGTTCGACAGGAGCGACCCGGGCGTGAAGACGTTCTCGTTCAAGGTAGTCCCGTGAACGCGAAGGGGGCGATGCCCCCTCCCTCCGAGGGGCTTTTTCTGTTTCGGCGAAATCACCCACCAGACAAGCCTTAAATAGAACTCGTAGGTTAGGATTCAACTCCGATAGCCATGGTCCGAAAACCCAACTGCATGTATCGTCGAATCATGGGGCAGGCCTACACCCGCAAGAAGTACATGGGCGGCATCCCCAGCAACAGGATCACCCAGTTTGACATAGGGGACGCGAAGACCAAGTTCCCCGTGGCGGTGCATCTCGTGGCGAACGAGCCCTGCCAGATACGGCACATCGCCCTGGAATCCGCCAGGATAGCGACCAACAGGTACATCGCCAAGATGGCGGGGACCAACTACCACCTGAAGATGAGGCTCTACCCGCACAACGTCCTGCGCGAGAACAAGATAGCGGTCGGTGCGGGAGCGGACCGGATATCCCAGGGGATGAGGCGCGCTTTCGGATCCCCCGTCGGCACGGCGGCGCGAGTGAGGATTGGGATGCGCATAATAACGATATCCACCACCGATGCGAACATACCGCACGCGAAGGAAGCGCTGAGGAAGGGCGGTTCGAAGCTGCCGACGCCGTCGCACATCGAGATAGAGACGGGCGGCAAGCGCGCAAAGTACCACCCCATGGGGCAATAGCCCGCGGGGCACAGGCCTGATATATCCGCTGTTCTTTCCACTCGACCCCAATGTGGAAATACGGCAGCTCCAAGCAGAAAGTCCTCCAGGAACTCCGCAAGGCGTGGGAGGAGGACCTCCACTTCTCAGACCAGAGGATCCTCGGTTCCATGTGCACCGAGCCGCTGCCGCTCGCGGCCGAGGCCCACGCGCAGTTCCTCGAGGTGAACCTCGGCAACCCCGCCTACTACAAGGGAACGTGGCGGCTGGAGAGGGAGGTCATCAAGCAGCTCGGCGAGATGCTGCACAGCAGGGGTGGCGGAGGTTTCACAATCTCCGGCGGGACCGAGGGGAACATCACCGCGCTCTGGCTCGCGAGGAACGTGACCAAGAAGAGGAAGGTCGTCTATGGAGAAAATGCCCACTTCTCGGTCCTCAAGGCCGCAGACCTTCTAGGGCTGAAGCCGGTGCCGGTCGGCCTCGACAAGGAATACCGCATAAGGGTGGACGAGGCCCGGAAGAAGATAGACGGGGACACCGCCGCCGTCGTGGCGGTGGCGGGGACGACGGAGCTTGGCCAGGTCGACCCGATCGGCGAGCTTGGGGAGATCTGCCAGGACCGTGTGCCCCTCCACGTGGACGCGGCCTTCGGCGGGTTCGTGCTGCCTTTCCTCGAGGAGATTGGCGTCAACGTCCCTCCTTGGGACTTCAGGGTGTCCGGCGTGAGCTCGATAGTCCTCGACTCGCACAAGATGGGCATGGCCACCATCCCCGGTTCGGCACTGCTGGTGAGACGGGCCGACCATTTCAACAAGATAGCAGTGGAGTCGCCATATCTCACTAGCGTCTACCAGACTTCGCTCCTAGGCACCAGGAACAGCGCGGGGGTCGCCGCCACCTACGCCGCGATGCGCTTGACTGGCCGCGAAGGATATATCAAAGTCGTTAGGCGGTGTGTGAAGGCGACAGAGCTGATAGCGAAGCGAGTCCAGGAAGCGGGCCTGAGAATCGCCGTCAAGCCGCTGATGAACGTGCTTGGCGTCATGGTCAAGGATGTCGGCGCCGTGCAGAGGCAGCTCGAGAAGCACGGTTGGAGGACATCCGCCGCCCGCCATCCGAGGTGCCTCAGGATTGTCGTGATGCCCCACATCTCGCCGAAGGCCGCCGAGGCTTTTTCCGAGGATCTGGTGGAATGCTGCAGGAAACTCGGTGAAATCTGAGCTTTTCGGCCGCGCGAAACCGGTCAAGCTGAAATAGAAGCATGGCGTAGGTTGCACACAATGGAGCGAGAAGACCTGGAGTTCGACAGGTGCGTGGAGGCCATACTGCACAGTGGAGCGAAGATTGTGGGCTTGCAGTTCCCCGCCGGCTTAAAGACGAGGGCCGTCGAGATCGCGAGGAAGCTGCAACTGGAGTCGGACGTCCCGGTGATCCTGTCGGCAGACCCGTCGTTCGGTGCTTGCGACGTGAAGCAGATGCCCGTCGACCTGATCGTCCACCTCGGGCACGCGCCGATCCCTGACCTGCACTATAAGAACGTGTTCTTCTACGACAACCCGCTACCGCCGCCGGAGAACCTCGCCTTCCTCGACAATGCCCTGCCCCTACCAGGGATGAACGTCGGACTGCTCACGACCACGCAGTTCCGCGGCTGGGTGCCGAAGGTCAGGGAATACCTGGAGCAGAAAGGCTACACGGTCTTCGTCGGAAAGACTGGCGGTCGCGTTGCGTACGAGGGACAGCTCCTCGGCTGCGACTACTCCGTCGCGAGGGTAGTGGAGAAGGACGTCGACTGCTTCCTCTATGTCGGCTCGGGTGATTTCCACCCGCTCGCGGTCGCCCTCATGACGCCGAAACCGGTCGTCGTGGCTGACTTCGAGAAGGGAACGGCCAGACGGCTAGACGAGGAAAGAGACCGGACGATAAGGCAGAGGCACGGTGCGATAACGACCGCACAGTCCGCCGGCACTTTCGGAATCCTAGTCTCCACGAAGCTGGGACAGCACAGGATGGAGCTGGCTCAATACCTCCTCAGCCTCGCGGAGAAGCACGACAAGCTCGCGCAGATATTCATCATGGACCTCGTGAGCCAGGACGCCCTCGACGGCTACAAGATCGATGCATGGGTCAACACAGCCTGTCCGAGGGTCGCGATAGAGGACTACCTGATGTTCAAGAAGCCGATATTGACCCCGCAGGAGTTCGAGATAGTCCTGGGCGAGAGGCAGTGGAAAGACTACGAGATGGACGAGATCAAGTCCTGACGCCCCTGTCTGGCCTTGGACCCTCGCTTCGCAAGATTCAATAGGTTCCAATCTTCTCATTCTACCGCCGATGGCGACGAAGAAGTGTCCGGTCTGCGGCGTCCCTGTGAAGCTGGAGAACTTGGAGAGGCACGTGAAGACGCAACACCCTCGCGAGAAGATCGACCTCCGCTCGCTCCTGACCGAGGAGGAGACGACCCAGGCTAAAGCTATGAAGACTGTGAGGAAGTCCAATTTCTCTGTGAAGCGGATGTGGCCCCTCGCGGTCCTCGCGATCATAATCGTGGTGGTTCTCATCGTCGCCTTCCAGAAGCCTGCGGCCAACGCCACAGGGATAGGCATCGGCCAGACGGCGCCGGAGGTCAACATGACAACGACAGATGATAACCCGATCCGACTGTCCGACCTGAGGGGGAAACCGACGGTGCTCGAGTTCATGGATGTCGATTGTGAGCACTGCGTAATTGAGGCGGGAGTCCTTTCGCAAGTCTACAACGACAGGAGTCTCGTCGCCAATTTCTTCAGCATAGATGTCAACTTCGTCGGCACCTCCGACGATGCCGCCAAAATCAATTCGTTCAGGTCGGTCCATAACACGTGGTGGCCATACGCCCTCGACGCGGATGGGAGCGTGACCAAGACTTATGGTGTGGATGCGACGCCGAAAGCGTTCATCCTTGACCAGAACGGCGTGATGAGGAACGTATTCGAGGGCGAGGTACAAGGCGGGAAGGCGACATACGAAGCCGCCATCGATGCACTGCTTTGAACAACGGAAATCTGAGCATTCGGTCAGAGTAAAGACTTATCAGGCACCTTCCAGTTCAAGCATCATGACCCGCAAGGCGGTAGCGCTGCTCTCCGGAGGACTGGACTCTGCGGTCGCCGCCGCAATTGCCATATCTGACGGCTTCCAAGTCCATGCACTCACGATCGACTACGGACAGAGACACCTGCGGGAGCTGGAGTCGGCAAAGAGTGTTGCCGAGGCTTTGGGCGTCAAGGAGCATAGGATTCTCAAGGTCGACCTGACGGGATTCGGAGGTTCCGCGCTGACGAACAAGAAGATGAAGGTACCGGAGACCCGCCCCAGCGAGAAAATCGGAAAGGACATACCCACCACCTACGTGCCGGCTAGGAACACTGTCCTCCTAGGTCTCGGGCTGGCGTGGGCCGAGGCGCTCGGGGCGGACGCTGTGTTCATTGGCGCACATTCGGTCGACTACTCCGGCTACCCTGATTGCAGACCAGAGTTCCTCGACGCGTTCAGGCAAGTCTCGAACCTCGGGACCAGGCGAGGCGTCGAGGGCAAACCGATCAGGATAGAGGCGCCCCTCATCCGCATGGGCAAACGGGAAATAATCGAGCGCGGTAGGGAACTCAAAGTCCCGTTTGAGCTCACATGGTCCTGCTACCTTGGCGGGAAGAAGGCCTGCGGCAAATGCGACTCCTGCACGATAAGGCTCAAAGCCTTCGCCGAGGCGGGAATGGAGGACCCGATCGAGTATGAACGAGAATAAACCGTTGATGCCCAAGTTGCCCAGAGACCCGAACAAGATGCTCATCTGCGAGATCTACCAGTCCATACAGGGAGAGGGGCCGCAGATGGGTCTGCCATCCGCGTTCGTGAGAGTGACCGGGTGCCCCCTGAGGTGCAAGTGGTGCGACGAGAAGAGGGCGCTCTACGACGGCACGGTGATGACGATCGACGATATCGTGGAAAAGGTCGCTTCCTTTCCTCCCAGGAACGTCTGCCTGACCGGCGGGGAACCGCTCGCGCACAAGCAGGCGGGGACCCTGATGGAGAGACTCGCCAAGGCGGGCTACAGCGTGCTCCTCGAGACGAACGGCGCGATGCCCCTCGACGGCGTCCCCCGCCTTCCCGGGATCGCGATAAGCATGGACATCAAGTGCCCCTCATCGGGGACAGAAAAGCGCATGAGGTTCGAGAACCTGAAACAGCTGAGGAAGGAGGACCAGGTCAAGTTCGTTGTCGCTGACCGCCGCGACTACATCTACGCCAAGGAAATCATGGGCAAGTACGAGATACCGTGCGCGGTAGTCCTCCAGCCCGAGGGCGGCAGGAACATGTTGCCCTTGGTCTCGTGGGTCATCGAGGACGGTCTGGACGTCCGAGTCCTGCCCCAGCTGCACAAGATCATCTGGGGAGACAAGAAGGGCGTCTAGACGAACATTCATCTACCCGCCATTTCTACCGCAATCCGTGGCGAGCAAACGCTATGAGCAGATTGCCCACACCGCTGACGTCGGGATTGCCGCATACGGCAAGAGCATGAACGATCTCTTCGCGAATGCCGCGGCCGGCATGTTCAGCCTCATCACCGACCTGAGGGGCGTCAGGACGGTCGGCGAGTACCATGTCAAGCTCAAGGCAGACACGCCCGAGGACCTGATGGTGGCATGGCTAAGTGAATTGCTGTATCTGCATGAGACACAGAGGCTGCTTTTCAAACGGTTCGACGTGAAGATAAAGGGGAGCGCCTTGGATGCAAAGATAGACGGCGAGGTCATGGACAGGGGCAGGCACCACCTGCACATGGTCGTTAAGGCGGTTACCTACCACATGATCGAGGTGAACCCCAAGAAGGGCATCGCGCGGGTGATATTCGACATCTGAGGTGAGAAATGCTCGAGGCCGTGACTTTCGACTGGTGGTTCACGATCACCAACATGCCGGTCCAGTCGGATGAGTTCGCGAGGTGGGCGAAGGATTACAGGCTGAAAGGCATGGGCGACATCCTGCGGGAGGCGGGGATGGACATCAGCCCGGAGAAGCTCTCCGATGCGTACGAGATGCTCTCCGGGCACCTGAAGGATGTATGGGACAGGAACATGGACCTCTCGGGCGAGGAGCAGATCGCGCTATTCCTTCAATACGCAGGCGCTGGGCGAATGGCCGACGGCGGCCTCATCGCGAGGCTCGGAGTGCCGTTCAGCAACGCCGTCCTCGACAGGCCGCCCGCGCTCAACCCGGGAGTCGTCGATTGCCTGTCGACCCTCAAGAGAGACGGCTACAAGATAGGGGTCATCTCGAACACGGGCCGCACGTGGGGCAGGGCCCTGATCGGGCTCCAGAAGAAGTATGGAATCCAGGACTTCTTCGATGTCCTTTCGTTTTCCGACGAGATCGGTGTGCGGAAGCCCCATCCGGCGATCTTCAAGAAGACCCTCGAGGGGCTGAAGCTGCCCGCCGAGAAGGTCCTCCATGTCGGCGACAATGTCTTGGATGATGTGAGCGGTGCGAGGGGCGTCGGCATGAGGGCTGTATGGTACAACACCGGCATATGGCCTGGCGCGAAGACGGACCAAGCTGACGCGGAGATACACCATTTCTCAGAGTTGCCCGCCATAGTCAGGAGGCTTTGAGTTGTCGAGGAAGGCGTCAGCCAAAGCTCACCCGATCCAGGGTCTGGTCAAGTACCACGGCCTCAAGGACCCCTTGCTCAGGCTGCCGTACCACGACTCCATATCGGTCTGCACAGCCCCGTTGATCACCCGCACGACGATCGAGTTCGGCGATTTCGAGAGGGACGATGCGGTCGTCGACGGCATGCCGCTCTCCGGCCACGAGATGCAAAGAGTCCTGGCGGTTGTTGACCCGGTGCGGGCGAAGGCGGGGATCCAAGACCGGTTCCGGATGGAATCGGTCAACGGCTTCCCGTCGAACGTGGGCCTCGGGGCTTCGGCGTCGGGTTTCGCCGCGCTCGCGCTCGCCGCGTGCGATGCGGCGGGACTGGACCGCAACCTCCAGGAAGTCTCCAAGCTCGCGAGGCGGGGGGCAGGCTCGGCCACCAGGGCGGTGACCGGCGCCTTCTCGAAATGGCGGATGGGGCTGAGAGACGAGGACAGCTACGCGGAGCAGCTAGCGGGCGAGGACCTGCAGATGGGGATAATTGTCGCGCTAGTCCCCGCCTACAAACAGACAGAGACCGCTCACAGGGAGGTCCTCACCTCCCCGTTCTTCCAGGCACGCCTCGCAGAGATGCCTCGCATGCTGATGGAGATGGAGCTCGCGATAAGGCAGCGGGATATAGGCAAGATCTGCACTCTCGCGGAGAGAGACACGCTCATGCTCCACGGCATCACGATGACCGGCGAGAGGGAGATGCTCCTGTGGCGGCCAGAGACCGTACAGGTCATGCTCAAGGTCAGGAAGCTGCGCGAGCAGAACGTCCCCGCATTCTTCTCGATCGACACGGGCGCGACGGTCTACGTGAACACTTTCCCCGACAGGGTCGAGGAAGTCGAGAGGGAGATACAGGAGCTCGGGTTGGAGACGATAAGGTGCTGGGTCGGCGGTCCGGCGAAGGTCACCGACGAACACCTGTTCTAGCGTCGCGCGCGGCGCTACTGCTAACTATATTATCGATAGGCGGTTACCGCCGATCATGCGCCTAGTTCTCCTCGGTCCACCCGGCTCAGGCAAGGGTACGCAGGCTGTGAGGATCGCACAGCATTTCAAGCTCCCTCACATCTCCACGGGAGACATCCTCAGGGACAACGTCTCCCGCAACACGGAGCTCGGGAAGAAGGCGAAGTCGTTCATGGACAAGGGCCTCCTCGTCCCCGACGAACTCGTCGTCGAGATGACGAAGCACAGGCTCGCGCAGAAGGACGGTCAGAAAGACTGGATCCTCGACGGCTTCCCCAGGACAGTCCCTCAGGCCGAGGCTTTGGACAAGTTCGCCCCGCCAGAGGTCGTCCTGAACCTGTTCATCGAGTCGACCGAGCTCATCACGAGATCCGCTGGACGCCGCATCTGCATGAAGTGCAAGGCCGTCTACAACATCCACTCCAACCCGCCGAAGGCGGAGGACGTCTGCGACAAATGCGGCGGGGACCTGATGCAGAGAGACGACGACAAGGAGGACGTGGTGAGGCATCGCATAGAGGTCTACGAGGAGCAGACGAGACCTCTGGTGAAGTACTACACGCAGAAAGGCGTCCTCCGTTCGGCGTATTCGGCGGGAACCATCGATCAGGTTTTCGAGCGCATACTCGAAGCTCTGAAACACTCGCCGTGAGAAAGTCAGACAAGCTTTTATATTCAGAGACCAGGATAGTTACTCGGCTCCACCATGGACGAACTGTCCTGGAAAATCATCAACCTTGTCGCTAAGCGCGGTCACATAGGCGCGACCAGAGAGGATTTTTTCACAGAGGTCAGGGGACTCGTCTACGAGAGCCTCGAGGAGACCCTGCTGTCGCTGGAGAGAGAAGATATCATCAAGATCGAGTGGATGGGGCCGAACAAGTTCCTCGTCCAGATCACGGAGAAAGGGAGCAATCTGGTCAAGGACGAGTACGAGAAGCGGCTGGACGTCTACCGCAAGCGCATCGAGGAGCAGGCGGGGGTCGGCGGGCTGGAGAGGATCTAGGCTACTTGTAGACTTGCTCCAGCGCCTTGTCCTTCTCCCACTTCGACTTGACCCAGTCCTGGATCTTCTTGATGTCCTCAGGCGTGAGGTGCTTGAACCTCCCCTGGGCTTTCAAGTAATCCTGCACGGGGGAGAACTTCGGCGTGCGGTTGACAGTGTACTTGCCGTCCTCGTATTCCATGAGCGTCCAGATGCCCGTCTCCACCGCCATCCTCGCCAGCTCGACCATCTTGCTAGACTCCGCCTTCCACCCGGTCGGGCACGGGGCCAGGACCTGGAGGTATCGGAATCCCTTCTTCGCCTTCGCCTTCTCCAGCTTCTTGATGAAATCGGTCGGGTAGGCGATGCTTGCTGTGGCGACGTACGGCACGTCGTGGGCCATCATGATGCGGGGCACGTCCTTCTTGAACTCGACCTTGCCAGCGTGCACTGACCCGACCGGCGTCGTCGTCGTCCATGCGCCGAATGGCGTCGAACTTGACCGCTGTATGCCCGTGTTCATGTAGGCCTCGTTGTCGTACATGATGTAGATGATATCCTCGTTCCTCTCCGCGGCGCCGCTCAGCGCCTGGATGCCGATGTCCGCGGTCCCGCCATCTCCGGCGAAAGCGACCACGTTGACGTCGCTCTTGCCGAGCCTGTTCAACGCCCTCTTGATCCCCGCGGCGCACACCGCCGAGTTCTCGAACAGCACGTGCAGGAAGGGCACCTTGAACGCATTGTTCGGGTACGTAGAGGAGAATATCAGCATGCACGATGCCGGGTGGTACACCACAGTGTTGGGGCCGAAGACCTTCATCGCTATGCGCGCGACCATCGCGCCGCCGCAACCCGGGCAGGCCGTGTGGCCCGATGTGAAGTAGTCCTGGACCGGGAGTTCCTTCACCGTGGTCATGGCTCGACCCCCCTGGTGCCGATCCAGCTGACATGCGGCATACCTTGACCCTTGGCCAAGCCGAGCAGGCTGTCGAACATCATGCCCACGTTCTCCGGGGTCACGTCCCTCCCGCCGAGACCGGCGAGGAAGCCCGTGACGGGTATGTCCGTGTGCCCGTAGAGCGCGTGGCGTGTCTCGATCCACGAGGGACCGCCAGAACCGAAGGAGATGGCCCTGTCATAGACCCCGAGCGCCTTCAATCCCTTCGTGGCCTCGATGAGCTCCCTGGCGGGGAACGGGCGGAAGAACCGCAGCTTGATCAGGCCGACTTTCTTCCCGTTCGCGCGGAAGCTGTCGACGACGTCCCTTGCGGTGCCCGTGACAGTGCCCAGGGTCATGAGCGCGACTTCGGCGTCATCCATCCTGTAGGTGTCGATGAGCCCGCCGTAGTCCCGTCCGAACTTGTCGGCGAACTCCTCCGTGACCTCGCCGATGACTTCCCTCGCCGCCTGCATGCTCATCTCCGTCTGGTACCTCGCCTCCATTATGTACTCTGGCGGGGCGAAGCTGCCCACGACCATCGGGTCGCTGGGATCCAGATAGGCATGCTTGGGCTTGTATGGCGGGAGGAAGGCGTCGACCATCTTCTGGTCCAGCAGGTCCACCGGCTCGACGGTGTGGCTGAGGATGAACGCGTCCAGGTTCACCATGATCGGGAGCAGGACCCTCTCGTCCTCAGCGATCTTGTACGCCTGGATGACCATGTCGAGGACCTCCTGGTTGTCCTCGCAGTAGACCTGGAGCCAGCCAGAGTCCCTCTGGGGCATCGTGTCGTTGTGCTCGCACCAGATACCTATCGGCGCCGCGACCGTGCGGTTGACGACCGGCATGACTATCGGCAGGTGCAGCCCGGCCGCGACGAACAAGGTCTCGTGCATTAATGCGAGGCCCTGACTCGATGTCGCCGTGTACGTCCTGACGCCCGTGGCCTCGGCCGCAATGCATGCGCTCATCGCGCTGTGCTCGGATTCCACCGCCATGTAGTCGGCGTCGAGCTTCCCGTCCGCTATGAACTCAGACATGTGCTCGACAATGAACGTCTGCGGGGTGATCGGATATGCCGCAATCAGCTTCGGCCTCGCGAGCAGCGCTCCGTGCGCCGCCGCATAATCGCCCGTCACGACCTTCTTCTCAGTCTGCGTCTTCATCTGCATCATGGTATCGCCTCCGAGGGGAGCTTCTCCTCGACTTCCTCCGTCCTCACCCACTTCAGGGCCTTCGGCGCGCACACCTCGACACAGACCCCGCAGCCCTTGCAGTAGTCGTAGTTGACCGAGACATGCTTCTCGCCGCGGACGATCGCTCCGTCCGGGCAGTAGAACCAGCAGATGAGGCAGTTGGTGCACTTCGCGTCATCGAGGACGGGGGCGAATGTCCTCCAGCTCCCTGTCTTGTTGACGTCGAAGCTTCCCGGACCGACTCTCCCTGCTTCCGTCATCGTCACCCTGAGGCCGAGTGACAGCGGTAATTCCTTGTAGTCGGGCAGCCACTTCTTCACCGGCTTGAACTTCCTCCCGCCGACACTCATTCCGGCGGTCGTCTTCTCGAACGCTTTGCGGGCTGCGTCAGCGTTCTTCCTCCCGCCCTTCTCGCCCAGGCGGGCTCCGAAGACGTCCATGATGCCCCTCTCGACAGACTCCAGCTTGATCTGGCCCGTCGCCTTCGCGAACGCGCCGAGGATCGCGCTGTTCGTCACGGGGACGCCGAGAACCTCCAGGGCCACGCCGGTCGCGTCGACCGTCGCGCACTTCACAGGGCGCTCGGTGACGATCTTCTCCGGCGGGAGAGGGGAGTTCACGACGAGCGTCCCGCCCTCCTTCAGTCCAGCCGTCACGTCCACGTAGCCCATCAGCTTGTCGTCAAGGACGACCACGTAGTCCGGCTTGTAGACCTGGGTCCTCTGTCTGATCTTCTTCGAATCTACTCTCGCGAACGCGAGGACAGGCGCCCCGCGCCTCTCCGCCCCGAAGAACGGGAAGGCCAGCGCGTGGTTGCCCTCACGGAATGCCGCGGCCGCGAGGGCCTGAGCCGCCATGACGGCGCCCTGACCACCACGACCATGAAAACGGACTTCGTACATCTTACCACCGATTCAGGCGAAGCCACTCTGGATACCGGCATCAAGATTGAGTGTGTAGAATACTGTCAATACTTTCAGTGCCAGATTCCGTTCTCACCGGTAAGGATGGAACGGCAGTTCCACCGGTGGGGTCAATCGTGCAATTTCGCGTCTACGCGCGCGGCATCGGGATATTCATATCGCGAAAATCGTGAGGGCGGGCGGTGTCGTCGCTCGAAGGCGCGATCAACAACCGTCGGAGCGTGCGCGAGTTCATGAGAGAAGTTGTGGACCGCGACGCCAGACACGCACGAGCTCGCCCCGGCGAAAGGGAATTAAAGAGCCGCCCTCTATGCCCTGACGCGCCCGAGTGGGGTAGCACGGATATCCTAACAGGTTGCGGACCTGTTGACCCGGGTTCGAATCCCGGCTCGGGCGTCACGCCAAAAGGTTAAAAGCCTACAATGCCCTTTCCCATAGGGCGATCAAATGGCGAAAAGAGGGAAAGTCAGGGGAATCTATCCGGTTCGTGAGAGCCTTGAAGCACAGCGCGAGATCATCAAGAGGTCAGAACTGTCGCAGGAAACCAAGGGCAAGATACTGGAGTTTCTGGACAAGTGCGTGGCCGACGGGCTGACGCTGCACCGAGTGAACTTCTACGCGACCTACCTGAAGCAGATCGCGAGGATGATGGGGCGGGCCTTCATCAACCCCACGAAGAAGGACATGGAGAAGATGGTCGCAGAGGTCAACAGTAGGGACTACGAGGAGTGGACCAAGTATTCCTACAAGACCGCGACGAAGAGGTTCTACAAGTGGTTGCTCGGGAACGATGAGGAGTATCCTGACTGCGTGAAGTGGATAAAGCTCACGGTTAACGGGGCCAACAAGAAGCTGCCCAAGGACCTCCTCACAAAAGACGAGATTCAAGCGCTGATAAAGGCGGCGCACAACTCCAGGGACGCGGCGCTCGTCAGCCTCCTTGCCGATTCAGGTTGCCGGATAGGTGAGATACTGACCTTGGCTATCAGGGACATCGAATTCGACAGATACGGACTCGTTCTCCACGCGAGAGGGAAGACGGGAGAGCGGAGGGTCAGGGTCATCGGCGACAGCATCTCCTACGTGGCGGCGTGGCTTGAGAACCATCCCGCTGGAAACGACAGGGACTCCCCCCTGTTCGTGGGAGTGAACCTTGGCGCTCGGGGCAAGATCATGACCTACGCGCAGGTCCGGAAGGTGCTGGAGCAGCTGAAGAAGAGGGCGGGAATCAAGAAGAGAATCCACCCGCATTTATTCCGACACACAAAAGCGACGGAACTCGCGACGAGCGTCCCCGAAGCTCCACTGGAGGCGCACATGGGATGGGTTCACGGCAGCCGTCAAACCCAGGTCTACGTTCACCTGAGTGGTAGGGACACCGACAAGGTGATACTGAAGGCTCACGGCATAGAAGTGGAAGAGGAGAAGAAGGAACGGGAACACGTGCGCGTGTGCCCTCGATGCAACGTCACGAATGCGAGCGCCTTCCAGTTTTGCAGGCACTGCGGCTTACCGCTAGCCATCGAGGTGGCCATAAAGATGGAGGACAGCAGGCAGCGGGAGATGGATGTCAACCCGTCTTTGGAGGTGATGCGCCGAGAGATTCTGAGGCTTGAGCGAGAACTTGAGCGGCTTGCTCAGCTGTCAGCTTCCCAAGGTAGATCATCCTAGCCAAATGGCGCAGACGCATAGTGTAGGGGAGAGAGCGGAGGACTTCTATCGAGAGCAGTTCGTCTTTCGGATCACCAGGCATCGGGGGTATCATTGGCGTCCCTCCTCCGCTTTTGCTCGATTTCTGATTGTTGGCTCACTTACTCCGGCGACGTTAGCGACTCGTTCTTGAGTCCTATCCTGGCCGCTGACCTTCGCCGCCTCGTAGATCGCGGCGCCCACCAAGCCCAACGGGTTGCTGCCATTGCCGTTCACCAAGTACCTCTCCCGCAGCAGCCTCCTCGCCTCAATCTCGACGGCTATCCCCAAGCCGAGTTCGCTACAGAACCGCGATACGTAGTCAGCAGGTTGGGACTGCGGGACACGAAGACCTAGAGTTCGGGAGAGTGAAGTATACGCTTTACCGATGACCTTCTTGGGCATTCCGGTGACGTGTGAAAGCTCCTCCAGACTCCGGGGGGCGTGTCTTCTTCGGCAGACGGCGTAGATAGCGGCAGCTGCAAGCTGGTCCACGCTCCGGCCCTTCAGCCACCTTCTCCTGGCTGCGTTCTTGGAAATCTGCGTTGCTTCATCAACGATGCTCTCGGGCAAGCCGAGGTTTTCAGCGATGTGTTTGACGGCACGGAGAATCTTTGAGTGGCTTCTCTCTTCCGGCCTGTTACGGGTCGCCCATTTCTGAAGCTTCCCCAACCTGTAGAATCTCGCTGCCTGCTTCGGAGATATGGCATGTCCTTTCCCGTCCCGTTCTAACAAAGTGATGCCCGTAGTCAGAGGTGCTTGGCCGACGTAACTACAGGGTGCTCCTGCCCGCGAACGTTGCTCATGCTCTCGTGAGTTGTATGCTGTCCACTCCGGCCCCTCGTCTATGATGTGGTCGTCAAGAACGAGGCCGCACTGCCCGCAGACGATCTCGGCCCTCTCGTAGTCCCGAATGATGCGGTCGCTAGAGCACTCGGGACAGGTTTTCACTTCCTCTATCGCCTCAGCGCTCATGTTCTCCCTCCCCATGCTCATCAAGCCCCCCGGAGGTTTTATCGACACTCTCTGGCGGCGGCAAGCCAAGACGAGAACGGACATTGCTTATCTGTTCCGATGTGAGGGTGAACCCACGCTGCGTCATGCGGTCCTTCGCGGTTGCCAACGCAAAGCCGTTGGGCATTGTAGGATTCATCTTCTGAAGATCAGAGACGAGGCGGAGGGTATCCTCGACAATGGGGTCTTGTTCGATTTCGTTTTCTCTCTCTATGTCTTCTCCACACACGCGCGCCTGTGCGTGAGGCATGGGCAAAACCTTGGTAGTTTGGTAGTAGGGGTCATTTCTCTCCATATGAGGCTTACTACCACAGTTGGCAGTTACTACCATCGTATTGGTAGCAGCTGAGTCGGGGCGGGTCTCATCTCGGACGGCGTCTAAGAGGTACTCATCGGCAGTCTTGACCTCGGCGTCGTTGCGAACAATTTCCGCCTCCTCATCAGGGACGAAGACGCACCTCTTACTAACACCGCCAAACTTGCGGACCAGTCCACGCATCCCTTCGCCTCCAATCTCCTTGGCCTCGATACAGTAGGCCGACAACACCTGCCGCGCCAACTCGATAGAAGACGATATCCTGAAGCCGGGTTCGGCTTTCTCGTTATAAGCCTCGATCACCTCACTGGTGACCAAGCTTCCGTCGATGCTTCCCGTTTCCCCTTTCACCGAGTGATGCATGAACGTTACGCCCATGCCCTTCGTGTCGCCAGTCTTCGGGTCTATGTTCGTTGCCCGCCACCATGCCCACCATCTGACGAATTTCATCACAGGTAAGATTCCGGTCTCGAAGGTTGAATCTTCAATCGGCAGCACGACGAAATCCACAAATTCTTGAACAGTGGGCCGCGTCCATTTCGTACCCCATTCTCTTGCGAAATCCTCCCAGATGACAAGACCCATGTAGACGGTCGAGTATGACGCAGCCCGGCGAGAGTCGTGGAAGTTCTTGGGAAAAGCCCTCTCAATCTCCTGGCAGTATTCCTCAACCTCCTTCAAAAGTGCTTCACGTGTGGGCCAGCGCTTCAGGGCATGTCTTGTCAGTTCGAACCCGATCGGTCGCAGGCGCTTCACGATTCCCTCGAACTCTTTCCTCGCAGCCGGACGGTGCCTGTTAGCCGCTTGCCCATCGTCAAACCGGATCGCGAGGAACCGAGTCAATACCGACAATGAAGAAAAGGGCAACCCGTTGCCCGTCAGGAAAAGACATGAACGACTGCGGTAAGTGATCATTCCAAGATCCACTTGCCCCCGTTTATCACAAACATCCCGTTCTGCGCTAGCCTTCAGGGCGGAAGCAAGTTTTTCCTGCTTCAGTTTGTCCGCTTCCTCTATACAGACCGGGACGCCCGCAGAATCCATCGTGCAGGCGAATCTGAACTCGGAGTCGAACGAATCAGCAGTAACCGCCAACCGCCCGTAGAGCGACTCGCTGAAGGCTCTGGCTACCGCTGATTTGCCCAAGCCATGTTCCGGACTCAGATGGTAAAGGTGCGGCAAGAGAATTCCGTTGCCTCGAAGGAGCAACGCGAACGGAGCAATGGCGGCGATCCCCATGGCCGGAAACACCTCGTAGCTCCTGAACTTGGTTACGAGGTCTAGGTAAGCCGTCACGTCATCCGGTTTGCTCTCGTATTCGAGCGCCTTAGATATCTCCCGCGTGACCGTGTCCTGTTCCTTGTAGAGCGGGTAGAGGAGGTGCGAGTCCGCGCATAGCTTCAGTCCGCCCGATTCGTCAGCGTAGACGCCTACTGCCGAATGACCCCGCCCCTCTCTTATGCCTGGACGATTGAGAATTGCGTTCACGCTGTCTTCAACGTGACTCCTCGAAACTACCCGCCCTTCCCGCTTGAGTTTCCTGATTAGTTCATCAGCACGGCAAATCGTCTCGCGGTCTTGTTTGACGACGTAGAATGTCTCGTCGTCGATCTGAAGCCGAGCAATAGCCTCTAGATGACCTAGGACGACGTTTCTGCGATTCTGAACAACATCGCCGCTGCGCAGCACGGTCTCATGTATGAAGTCAATCCCGTTGTCGTCCCACTCCACGAGTTCGTGGTCGCCGATTCTAATAACATTGTCATCCCGAGGCGCGCCGTCGATGGTCTCAGCATCTTCGCGTTTGGGTGACTGTGGACCAGTTGACCGCTTCCCTTTCCTTTTCTCCCGCAATCCTGGTTCCACAAGGTCCCGCAGCGCGTGCCAGTCCCTCGACGCGCAGGAGAGGTGAAAGCACGAGAAGGACAACGCTCCATTCGAAGCCTGCACAATTCTCGCGGTCCTCTTGTGATTGTCGTCGAAAGGGCACACATCCAGTTCGAAGAGACGCCCCCCTTTCCACTCTTTGACCTTCGAGACTCCCAAGCTATGTTCCCCTATCCATTTCTCGATGTCGAACGTCGCCCCGCCTGTCCGCTGGGGCCTCTCCGATGGCTCGTCCTTCGGTAACCATGCCACGACACCCACCAATTGATCCTCCCTGACCACTTCGAGTTTTGCGGGTGTCCGAAGAATCCTCGACCTCCGATGGGGTCGGTCCTGAGTGTGGTCACCCTTGCAAGCCAGGCTGCCGTAGACTTTCCAAATCCGCGATGGGTTGAATGTCTTCACGTCCACGACGACCTTGTCATCGGAAAAGGTCAAATCGAGGGCCTCAAGAACTCCTTGGATGAGCTTGGTGCTCTCTTCATCGTTGGGCAAGCGAATCGTGAAAAGCAAGTGAGCACCGTTGCCCGAATCCCCTGAAATAGGTTCAGGCCACCCAAGACCGATAAGATGCGCCTTGACCTCGGCGGCCTTGGTCAGCGCCAGCTCATGCTCATTCTCCGTCGAGCTGACCCCTGATGGTCTGACGGGGTCAAAGTCGATGCCGAACCAAGCTCGTTGAACAACATCGGCATCGGAGGTTGTGGCCCTCGGATTCGCAACCATCCGGTTGTTTGCCCGTGCGAGTAGGGCCGAGTTAATAGGATTCAACGTAACGTAGATGTTGCCCCTGCCATCGAGCTTCGCGATCTCGTCGGTTGCCTTCTCCGGTGAGTCAAAATATCCGCTGAGGGTCTTCGTGGACCTGTCAATTCGTGGGTCTGGAACACGTACTTCAAAGACACCCTCGGGGTGCAACAACGACAGTGTCCTTGTTACCTCACTCTTGACTGACTCTGCATTCGTCCCGGTCAAATTGCATCCTCTCCAGGAACATCGCTGCAATCTTCGTAGTCAGGATCACACCCGCAAGCTCGGTAAACATCGCTCCAGCCCCAGTGAGGCCATGTGGGGCGTTCAGAAACTTGAAGTGCCTGTGACGCGATAGATTCTGTGAAGTCGTCCCGTCCTGCCCCCCTGCAAGGGGGCGGGGCAACTTTTATCATGTTCTCGCCTCCGATGGCTGTTTTCCGCTTGATTCTTTTTTCTCCAGCCAGGACCAGAGCTGTGGTTCGATCTCTTCAAGAAACTCAAGCAGGTCTGATTCAGATATCTGGCCCCGAGGATCAACGATCATGATGCGGTTGGCAGCAAGCGTGCTGACAACCCCCTTCTCAAGGGCTGATGGCAGGCTGATCAGAATCGAGCCGCCCACTTTCAGGTTCTTTCTCGTGTCTTTAATCATTGTCGTGGGTTAAACAAGCCTTAAATATAATGGTGCACTACATTCTGCACCAAGTGAAAAATGACACCTGCGAGTTGGTCGGGAAAGAAACACCGTGAGATGCTAGTCAACGTAGTATGGCCAGGTAAATCGAGAGAATATCTTCGGCAAAGGGACATTCTGAAGAGATGGAAGCTCGTCGCGAATGAACTGAACGCTCCAGACAGCAAACGCTGGGTCATCGATGCCATCAACACTCTTGTGGCTGAAAGGATACTCTCCCCTGTCGCTGACCTCCGGGGCGAACGAGGTCCCTGGTATAGTCGGAACCCTACGGCGCACTTCGAGAACTACGCATGGACATATCTTGCCGAATCCCGCCCTGGTCTGATCCGTGATGACCGCTACATCTACTCCGATATCTCGATACTTCGGTCACTGACAGTGCTTGGCCTCTCCCTCGAATCCGAGTTGACCAGGGAGGACTTGAACCTGAAACGGCTGGGTCGGAGGCTTCGTGAATGGAGGGATCGCGAATCTAAGTTGTTGACTGAGAACGACTTGGACTTGAACCTTCTCAAGTTGATTGCAAAGAACAAGCTCGACGAGGCGTATGAGCTACTGGCCCAACTGTCAAAGAAACCGCTTATCCTCTACATGGTTCCAGGCCCAGCAAGCCGAGGGCGTGGCGGTGAGAACCTGTGGCTCGCAGAAAGGGACAGGATAGCTGGTCGGCTGCCTCGATCACGACGACGCAGACGCAAATCACTGCGTAAGCGTTACCTCAGTGAGGAACGTCCTCGTTTCCCCCCCGGCACTGTCGTCGAGGGCGACGAAACAATTGACATTGGGGAGGCGGGTCCGCATCAAGGGCATGTGCTCTCACGAAGGTTGTTGGACACATCTACCGTGACTTGTCGGGATTGTAAATCGAAACTATCATCCGAAGAAGCCAGAATTGCATGGCCTCCTGCGGAAGAAAGGTTGTCTCGATCTCTCAGATAGGGAAGCCTTACCAAAACCGTCATTGAGAATCCCGATCCAGAGGCCATTCTCCTTCTGAAGTCCATCGTAAGGGTTCTAACCTCCTAACGAGACAGATCGCTGCCTGAGAGGGGAGGGCCAGCATCCCGCTCGCTCTTCTCCATCGGCTAGGGCGGGTCGATCACGATGCAACGATACTTTCCTGGCGGCGGGTCTGGTGTCCTGACTGATGGGGGTCCCGGTAGGTAGCGCGAGGCGAGAAGGAGCAGGTCCTGCTGGGTGCGTTCCTGGGTCTGAGCCAGGTATGACTCCTACTCTTCGTCCGGCACAACGGCGAGGCGCTGCCAGCGGGCGGACTGCCACCCATCATCAGAATCATAGATACAAAGGAGGCTTGTAAGCGCAAGCTAGTAGGGAGCCTCTTGTTTGAGCTCTTCTGCTAGTCGCTCCAAGTCGTCTAACATGTGGCCGAGTCGGTTATGCTTCTTAAGCCAGGCACCTGCACTGCTCATGCGTTCTTGATTATCGGCCTTCAGCGCAGCCGCTTTCGCCTGTTCGCTTCGGTGGGCAGCGAAGTTCCTCATCGATGACAAACGATCTAGGGAGTCACGGTATGATTTGTTTCTTGTGATTCTGAGCAGGTAGTGGTCCCTGGGGACAAACTTGCGAACCAGTTTGATGAGTCCGTCGCGTCCCTTGAAATCGAAGTAGTCTCCGCCAGTGACCAGATACTCGCAGACCTTGTCGGTGAGATGCCTCGGAAACTTCACTCCCAAGATGGAGCTGATGGTCTCTGTGTTGTTGTTGACCGCACCCACAAGTGCGTCAAGCATTAGGTTCTCAAATGCGGCATACGCCCGAATGACGGCGAGGTCGTGAGTCCAAGACTCAAAAGTGTCGGGAGCCTCTCGAAACGAAGCTCCTTCCACAAATCTCCTAACGTTCTCAGTCTCAGTTAGGAATTTTTCCGCTGACCTTTTCACGCTCTTTTTCTTAGGCAATGCATGTCCTCCTTCCATCGAAACGAACGTTACATCTCTCCGATAAGCATTTCAGCCACATTCTCATTCCTGATACAGAACGCTCTTTGACAAGCACTGCAAGGATTATCAGAACCACCAGACGAAATCCAGATACATGACATGGTAGCGCGAAGGTGGAGACCTGATTTCCCAGAACCATTTGTTCTTGGTTGGGGTCGTGAGAGTGTAAGTCTTTCAACCTCGCCGTTATATCTCGCTTATGATGGCTTTTCGCTTGGCTTCATACTCCTCGGTCGTGATCAGACCTTGCTTGCGTAGGGTCTCCAGCTGAGAGAGCCTCGTCGCCACATCAGTGGCTGGCTTGGCTGCTACTTGTGTCCTGTGCTTCGCTATGCGCTCCTTCAATGTAGCGAGGAACTCATCGACATCCTCTGGGCGGAGATACACACTTTCCCTAGCCGACGGCGTGCTCACGACGAGCTTCGGCTTCTTGGCGACTCCCTTGTCAACCCCGACGTTCTGGATGTCCTTGTAGTCGAATCGCCATGAACGAGCACCTATGAGGAAGGTCTTGCCCGCACATACCACTGACTCCCTTCCCAGGCAGAGGACGCCCGTAATCGCACCCCCGCCTTCGTAGTCCATGGCCCCCCAAACGACCAGGTCTGGTTTGTCTTGATTCCCGAGCAGCCTGGTCACTGTCTCGTGCATCTTCGCCCACTGCGTCTGGTCCTTAACCACCAAGTTCTTACCCTCGACCGGAGAATTGACCCTGCGTAGTTAACGGTTTCTTCGATGCAGCTTTGTTGCGTCAACTGATTTGCCTTCCACGGGGTATTGCGGGGTTTTGGCTTGTCTGATGCCTTCCATAGGGGGTGTCTTTAAGAAGGACGCAATGGATGGGGGGCCTTGTGCAGCATCGAACGCTCAACTACCGCTTCGCCGAGCAAATCTTTGAGAGTCACGAGTTCCAGCAGGTCAAATGGGAGATTTTCGACATTGTGAAACGAGCCCCCGACCTGAAGCTCGCGACGCCAAAAGCTAAGACGAAAGGTGGCAAGGAGCGTAAGCGCGTATTCGTCACTGATCAGGGTGCGCTGAATAAGTGGTTCAAGAAGGAATTCGGCGACCGAGAATGGGAAGTCAATCCGTATGTTACAGACGAGAAGGTCTCTCAGCTTCGAGCCGACTACAAGAAGAAGCGGGTTCAGGTCGAGGTCCAGTTTGGCAACATGGCACGTGCCATTTACGACGTGTTCAAAATGCAGGTCTCCTATTCTCAGGACCGCATCGATGTTGGCGTCCTCATTGTTCCCATGAAGGATTTCGCCGACACCATTGATGAAAACATCGCTCACTTCGAACGAGTGGCGCGGGAACTACCCTACGCCAAGATGTCAATCACACTCCCGATCCTCGTCATCGGGATAGCGCCGAAGATATCCCCGCAACAGGCAGAGCCTGTGAAGTGACGGAGTTCAGTTTGGTCTTGTCCTTGACGCGGGCCACGCGCTTCATGACTCGCGCCCGTGCAATCTTCATGTATTTCGGCTCGATCTCGGCAGCTGCGACCTTTCGGCCCAAATCGACACAGACGGCAGCTGTAGTCCCGGACCCGAGATAGGGGTCAAACACCCAGTCTCCGGGCCGAGACAGTGCCAGCACCAGCCTCCGCACGAGTTCCTCCGGAAATTGGCATGGATGTGCCGTCTTCTCAGGATGGTTGAACTTCACGTTTGTGATGGGCCACACGTCGCTAGGGTTCTTGCCCTTCGGGTTCGACGAATATTGACCCTTCTTTGGCCCCTTGAAATATTTCTTCTTGGGCCAGAGGGGAGGGACCCGGACTGCATCGAGGTCGAAGTAGTAGTCGTCACCCTTTGTGAACCACAGGATCATCTCGTATCGCCCCGAGAAGCGCTTCTTGCTATGCAAGCCGTGAGGAACTGCCCACACTATTCGGTTCCGACACTTCATTTTCAACTCGTCGCGCAAATATGGCCACAGGAGGACATCGAGCGGGACGACTTCCCCGTCCTCCACATAGTTGCCGACTTCCCAGCACATGCTACCACCATCGAGGAGAACACGGTGGCACTCGCGGATAATTCCTGAATGAGTCACCAGATACTCTTCAAGTTCCACGTTGTTCTCATATTCTTTGCCCATGTTATATGGGGGGGATGTGACTGCGAGCCGCGCAATCGGTTCTTTGATTTGCTTCAGGAGGTCACGACAATCGCCATCGAAAAGGACTACATCTGCGTCTTCGTCCCACTCGTCAACGACACGCAGCTTACGCTCCATGAGGCTGACCTCCGATCCGGTTATGTTCGACATCCATCTCGCTCACCTCGCCTTCACGGGCTTGCCTCGGCTTTTACGAATCCTCGGTCGGTCCCAATAAGGATTCTTGCATTTGGGACACACTCGTGGTGTCTCACCCCGATTGCGTGGCGTCCAGACGTGTCCGCACCGCTCGCACTTGAACCCCGATATCTGAACCTTGGCCATCGACCCATAGTATCATCTCGATGGTATATTACTTTCGGTGACCCCTGCGAAAGTGGGATAACTCAGCAGTTTCTTGCTGGTCTGTGCCTTTCATTCAGCGCTTTCGGAAACATCAGAGGGAAGCCATCGACTTCGCGCTGGAATCATTCAGGTCTGGCAAGCAGGTCGTCTTGTTCGAGGGTCCGACAGGTTTTGGCAAGTCCATAGCCAACGTCGTGATCGCGGAGTCGTTCGGCTCGGCCTACTACACGAGTGCGCAGGTCGCTCTCGTTGACCAGCTTCGCAGTGATCCCTTGCTCAGGGACGGCATCGCGGGCGTATACGGGAAGTCGAACTACTCTTGCGCCGTGCCTCACTGGAGCAGCATGACTGTTGACAAGGCTCCCTGCGAGAGGGGTCTCAAGTGCGGTTCGTGCGACGGGAAGGGACAGGTCTACCAGGGCGGCGGACCCGTCGTCTGCGATGACTGTAAGGGACGCGGTTCTCAACCGTATGACTGCAAGCTCCGCCTGGCCGAGGGGGACGGACCGGACATAGAGGGACCGCCGAAGTGCCCCTACTACCTCGACAAGTTCCACGCTGCGCACCGCAGGGTCGCGGTGATGACCATGGCCTACCTGCTCCTGGCCTCAACCTCGGAGACCGGACCGAGAGGACGATGGGGGTTGGTCAGAGGCCAGTTCCCGCCAAGGGAGCTTCTCATCGTGGACGAGGCCCACGGCACCGCCGGATTCGCCGCTGACCACATCTCCCTCACCCTGTCGCAGAAGCGCCTCTACACCGACGTGTGGCGGGAGACCTGGGGAAAGATACGCCATCGCGCCCTCGCCGTCCGAGAGGAGGCCGACGCGATTGCCTTCATCCGCGACGTTCTGATGCCGAGCCTGGAGACGAACCGCAAGGTCCTCGAAGACATGACGTGGGGAGGCGGGATCGCTGGTGAGAAGGCCCAGAGAGCCTTGACGGACCTGGAGTCCTTCGAGCTAAGCGTAGACCTCGCCCTCGAAGATTTGACAGAAGGGAATCCCTGGGCCATCGACCCCAGGGAGGAAGAGGACAAGCTCGTGCTCCAGCCCGTTCTCGTCGGCCCCTTCTTGCGACGCAGGCTGTGGAACAGAGCGAACCACTACCTGCTGTCCACTGCGACCGTCCTGGACCCAGACCTCACCCTGAGAGAACTCGGTCTGGAAGACATGCCTTACGCCTACCTCAAGGTGCCCTCCACGTTCCCGCCCGAGAGGTCCCCCGTGATCGACGCAACGGTCGGTCCCCTGACCAGGAGATACAAGAAGATCGTCATGCCCAGGGCACTTGAGCAGCTTTGCCACATCCTCGACATCGAGAAAGGCAGGGGGATCGTCCACTGCCACTCATACGAGAACGCGGCCTACATCAGGGATAACGTCAACGACGGCTACAGGCCGCGCCTCGTGTTCCACGAGAGCGTTGACCGTGGAGACGTGTTGGAGGCGTGGCTGCACGATGGCAGGCATGATTCCGTCCTCGTCTCGGTGGCGATGACGGAGGGCCTGGACCTGCGGGACGACCTTGCGCGGTTCGCGGTGATCTGGAAGGTGCCTTACCCTTCTCTGGGAGACAAAAGGGTCAGCAGGCGTCTCAAGCTGGAGGACGGAGAGCGTTGGTATAGGATAGTCACACTGAGGACGATCATCCAGGCGGCGGGGAGAATCGTGAGGTCGGAGGAGGACGAGGGCAGGATATACGTGCTGGACTCGTCATTCCACACGCTGCTGAGCCAAACGTCAAAGTGGGTCCCGGAGTGGTTCAAAGAGCGCATTCAGGTGGGCCGGAGCTTCGACTCTGGCAGTTGACAGGCTGAGTAGCCAAGATTCATCGTTCTCCAAGTAGACGGTCGAATGAACGTTTCAGATTCTTGTTGGCGGAAAATCTATGATGTGTCCTGCGCATCACGTGCCAACCATGCCATGGCAATGCATCATCTGTGGGAAGAACGTCCCTGTAGGCTTTGTAAACGTGTATCTGACTCCACCCGAAGAATCCAAGAAGGAAGAAACAGACAGAGGCTATCCTTTCGTTCTCAGCATCTCACCTTGTTGTGGCGCTCGTGCCTGCGTTGAAGCCGCATGGGAGCATGCTAGAGTCTCGTCCATCTCTGAAAGTGAGTTCATCGATGAGGAGGAGCGGACTTCGGAGCGATTCGGACATGAGGAGGGGATAGAAGCTGTGGAACCCACGCCGGAAGAGCAAGCCTTCTTGGCCCGCGATGATGGCGAGCTGGCCAAGGATTTCGTAGCTTGGGCTGAAAAGGCCGGGAAGGACCCTCATGATGTGCGGGACTTGTTCGTCACATTTCTGACGGAAGCTCTCAGCATTCCTCGGCGACAGGCTGACCGACTAGCAGTGAACGCTCGGTTCCTCGACTTCGACGACATTGGCAATGCATCGGGGAGGAAAGCACATAGCGTCTACGAGAAAGTCGGGGCGTTAATCGACGCAAAGGAGTTGAAAGTAGCCGAACAGCTCGTCCCTGAGTGCGTGGAATGGGCGAGGAAGCAGGGTCTTCGCAGCCTCCTGCATTCTGATGTAGATGTGTTCTTGGGAGAGAAGAGCGTTCGGCTCAGCTTTCAGAGTCGAAGGTCTTTGTGGGCGAAGGCAAAGTTGAGACTCCGTGCCCGTTCTTGAGCTAGATGGTGCCTACCTTTCCCAAAGACTGAAGATCATAACGTCAATGCGGGAGCATGGACAAGCCTGATTGGGACTCTCTGAGCGTCGTCCTAGCGAGTCACGTCAGGCGCGAAGTCCTGCTCGCCCTGAAGGGACCGAAGACACCGAGTCAACTGGCAGTCGAACTGGACATCCCGCCTCCACATGTGAGCCGTGCACTTCGAGACCTGAAGGGGATCAAGGCCGTGTGGTGTCGCAACCCACGGAGGCGGAAAGGGAGACTATACCAGCGGACGGCAAAGGGCGACCGCCTCGTCAGGAAGCTCCGAGATTTCACTCGATGATGCCAGCGGATAGGGAAAAGATCATGATCGTGCTGGACTTCTCCAAGACCGTTGGACATACACCTGGACCCCGACCTGGGGCGGGGCTTCAAGAGCCCGTCTCAGCGGGTGAAAGCAATCACGGAGGGTTGGGGCAGGGAGAACCTCTACTGCGCTGCCTGCGACAGCGATGCCGTGGCGCAGGAGCGTCCAGGGAAACCAGTCATTGACTTCACCTGTGGTGAATGCTCGGAGCGATACCAACTCAAGAGCCGCAGCTACCCGTTCTCGGGGCAGGTCCGTGACGCCGCCTACGAGCCGATGGCGAATGCCGTGATCAACGGGACCGCTCCGAACTTCCTTTTCCTCCACTATGATCCTGATGCGTGGCGGGTCGAGAACCTTCAACTCGTCCCCCGATTCTTCATGTCGCTCTCCGCTCTGGTGAAGCAGAAGCCTCTTGGCCCAGGCGCGAGACGCAGCGGGCACGTCCTCTGCAACATCCTGCTGTCACAGCTGCCGCTCGACGCCCGCATACACGTCGTCCGTCAGGAGCAGGTCGAGAATGCAGGAGTGGTCAGGGCGCAGTGGTCGAGGTTCACGTTCCTCAAGGAGAAGAAGCACGAGGTCCGAGGCTGGACGGCGGATGTCCTCGCCCAGGTGCGGGACCTCGGGAAGGCCACGTTCACGCTGCGGGAGTTCTACGAGGTCTCGGAGGACAAGCTGTCTGCCCTTCACCCCGACAACCTGCACGTGAGAGACAAGATGAGGCAGCAGCTACAGGTCCTGCGAGATAACGGGATCGTGGAGTTCCTTGGCAGAGGTCGCTACCGACAGGTGCGCTGGTGTCCTGAGTGCGGTCACGATCTCGTGGTGGATGCGCTGCCCCGCAACGGCGGAGACCACAGGCGGCTCGCCTGCCCTGAGTGCGGGGCGTGGCTCTGGGAGTAGTCCAAAAGCGTTAAGCCCTCCTGTTGCATTCACCCTTTCGAGGGACCGGAGGCAGTTTGCTCACAGCATCCTTCAAACCCCACTCCACAAGAGGCCGATCCTCTCGGCCCCTCGCAGCAGGGCGGCAGCTGCTCTTCAGGGCCGTCCTGCTGTTTACCTACGTGCACGAAGTTCTTCTCGTGGCGTGAATGTCTACAACGCTCTCAGAACGTGCAGGAACGCTGCTCGCGAGAGGGCAGGGCAAGGTGGAAGCTGTTTTCAACCTCACGGTCCCCCCTCTAAAGTCCTTTTAGGCAACAGTGTGTATGGCGTCCGCACGGCGAGATGGCGTGACGCCGACACGAGAGAAGCAGAAGGACGTGGCGGCTTCACGGCAGGCCTCTCAGTTCCGTCGGGATCTCGACTGCGGATTCTCTCGCAGACAAACGGGGCCGATCCCAACAGCCTCAGACCGCCTCCAGACTCGCGAGCTTTATCGAGAGATGGCATTACTGCATCGAGGTGGTTCAGTTGGATGATGAAGTGGATAGGTTCCCGCTCGGAGCGAGCCTCGCGTGCTACCTTGTCTGCCTGATCTCTTTCGTGGTTAGCGTCGTTGTTGCCTACCTTCGTGTGGATGACCCAAAGAATCTGGAAGAGCCTGCGAGACTGATGTTCTACCTGTTTCCTGTAGGTTTTCCTCTCATGATTTCCGCGATAGCCCTCCTGAGACTCTGGTTCGTGAGGGGCCGCCACTATCCCCTCGAACAGCATCGGCTGAAAGCGGTCGTCCTCTGGATATACGGGACACCGCTGGTTGTCTTGACCGCGTTGCTGACTGAACGCCTTGACTACCCTCTGGTCCTCAGTCTCGTCGCCTATGGCTTTAACTTCATTCTGCTGACGACCATTGCTTTCGGCCACTTGCCTTTCTACGGCGGCGCGTGGAAGACATGGTCGGAAGTGAGGTTCATACAGGACAGGTTGCGCCCTCGGCCATGGCAGGCGTTTCCGACAGACGACTCCCAGGATCAGGAGACTCGTAAGCCCCATCCGAGGGACCGGGTCTACACTTCCGTAAAGGAGGTGTGCAGCTATTGTCTGGTTGCCGTTCTGCCAGAGAACGACAAGTGCTGGAACTGTCGCAACTTCATCAGATACGATGCCGAATTAGCCCACGACTGGAAGCGCAATACAGGCAAATGGGAAAGGAAGACCATCCTAAGACAGGTCGTATGGGGAAAAGAGTGGGGACATTACTCGGGCCTCATCTTTGGAACAGTCTATCAGGACAACAGATGGTCTGTCCAGGCGATTACTGCGAAAGACCATCGCATTCGCTCCGACAGACATGATATCGGCAACGGAAGGGCCTCAAGCACAAGACGTGCCAAGAGAGAAGTGGAAGAGACGGTGAAGGCGTTGTCACCCGCATTCCTCCTCAGTCTTGTTGAAGAATAGAGTGGCTGGGAGAGAAGTCTCGAATGTGGACTTGTCCGTCGGCGGTCACGCAGCGGGGAAAAGTTCTAAGGGCATGGAAGCACATAAGGAGTCGATCATTATGGCGGTAAGAAGGCCTTCACAGTCACAGACGGCTACGAAGCAGACAGCAATCGAGGTTCCGAATCTTGCCAACCCCCTCGGGTTGTCCTTCCCATGGGAGGTCAAGAATGACAGTCGATATCCCGCTCGCAGTGCTGACTCTGCTGCTCGTGTCCACATAGGCAGTGCTGCAAGCGGAATGCCACTGGACCCGTCGCTCCAGAGGGCACGGATGGCTCAGAACAGTGAAGCGATGGGCGACGCTGCTTTTCCCCTCTTCGTGGCAGCGGCACTTCCTGTTGTTCCATTGGCCCTTCCTCTGCTCCCAGGTGCGATGGCGATCAACGCGATGTTCGCCACACCGGAAGCGAAGCTCGAAAACCGCACCGATGAGACCCGAGGGCGATTCAGGGGCGGTGTCTGAAGGGACCCCCGCACGGCCACGACAGAAGGTTCACCGACTCCACGGTTACTCACGCCTGGTATCGACAGCCTCCGTCGGTTTTCTCCCGCGCAGGAGGTCCGTGATGGACATGGTGTCGAAGGTTGGTAAACCTTTCCATAGAAACCCTTCATATCAGACTGGTCCGGAGAACAGTGTCGTCACCATCCCCGATCCCATAACCACGCTGAACTACGGCTTCTGGTGCTACGTCTATGCCCGCTCGATTGAGCGGGGCCAGGCGGGACCGCCAAGGTTGCGATGATCACGTGGGGGCGTCGGCCTCGTGAAGGGAGACATGTTGCCCATCCAACGGAGTAGCTGCTCGGACTCCATACCAGGTAGAACGTGTCCCTCGTGTTTCCTGAGAGCAGGTCGTCGAGGTCGAGTCCGTCGAGGAACAGGTCGGTCCTCATGGCGTTCCGCTACTTCTATGAAAAAGGACTATATGTCAGCTGGCAGCACATGGGGGAAAGTGAACGACGGATTCCCAATCGTTGTGTGCTGCAATCGTGTCGTGGGACCTTGGATTCAGGAGGAACCCGACGGCTGCTGGATCGGCAAGTGCTCTGTCTGCCAGCGGGACTTCGTGTTCGACGACCTCCACAGGATTAAGATAAATGGCGACCATACGGTTCCCGATGCTTGACCAGGCGACGATCAAGAAGAAGCCCGTCACAGTCAGCGACACGCCCATCACCCGCGACGACAAGGTTGTCCAGATCGTCCACCGCAGAGACGGGACGGTCTACGTGAGATCAGTCCCGAAGACCAGGGCGAATCCCACGCCCGCTCAGGTCTCCGTGAGATTGGCGTTCGGCCTCCTGGCGAAGCAGACGAAGGGGAGCAGCGACGCCACCGAGAGGGCGGTGCACATCTCCGAGGGGCTGAAGGGCTTCCGTAGTCGATACACGAGGGCCGAGCAGCTGCCGAGATGGGCACAGGACCTGATCGCCAAAGGAGAAGACCCCTTGCTCGTGAAGGCAGCCGTCGAGAAGTGGAACGGGAGACGGCAGCCGTGAGGCGTGTCTTGAAGGGGGCACGGCAGGAGTGCACCGACTATGTGCTCGGGGAGGCCGTCAGGAAGGTGGAGTTGTTCACGGGGACGAAGCCCACCGTCAAGGAATTCGAACGTGCCCTCCACGTGGTCAAGGAAGCTGAGAGGAAGTCCAGGAAACGGTCACGGCCTCGGAAGCAATAGCTTCTCCATCTGTTCTCTTTCCTGTTGAAGCTCTGATCCCTCAGCCAGCGCACGTCGTCCCTGACCTCGGACAGGTCTCTCCTCAGCTTCTCCAGGGCTTCGCCGTTGTCCCTCACGTGATCACAGCCTCAGCATCTTCGCCCTGACGTTGGCGGTGTCCGCACCGCCTCCTGCCGTCCTGAGCCTCGCCGAGATGCCGACGCCTGCCTGCACCCTTTCAGGATAATCCAGCTTCTCGTTGAAGCGTGTGCCTACCGCTGCGTTGTTCACCGAGAACGAACCGAGGACTCTGCCGTTGCTGTCCTGGACCTCGATCTGGTAGTCGTCCACCATATTGAGGATGGTGATGAGGCCGACGAACTCGTAGTCCCTTGCAGGGGCCACTCCAGGCCCGATGATCGGGGTGAGGACGCCGTAGACCGCAGCACCAGCACCGCCAGTCACAAGTGGAGCAACGGCGTCTACTTCTGGGAACAACGTCTCCTGGTAGCCCTCGTGAGAGAGCTTGGGCCAGATACGTGTTCGGGTGCCTTGGTCGAACAGTCCGTTGTCCATGATGCAGTTGTGGAAGACCGTCTCAAGGACTCCTGCCGCCAGGACCGAGCCGTTGGGGGACTTGTCGATGCACCTGAGCAGGACGTTGTAGTTGCCTCCCGGTGCTCCGAAGTTGAACCCGACGGTCCCAAGAATGTATTCAGACACACATTCGATGAACAGGCAGCGGTAGGGATTGCCGCCGAAGCCGTTGCCTGTCAGGGGACTCGCCCTGCACCTCTCGATCACGCTTGATTGGAGGTTCGTTCCAAGGAAGGAGTTCCCGTCCCCCTCGAACATGCAGTCGTGTATCCAGGCTCTCGTCGAGATTCCCGCCGCGACGGAGAGTGCGTTCGTGACCGCCGACGATGCGCGGATGCCTGCGATCTCGAAGTTGCTGACACCCCCGCCTATCTGTAGCGGGACGTTCGCGCCGTGGATCACCTGGACGGAAGGGTCGCTTCCCCAGGGAGGATTCCCCAACGCGATGACTCTGACGTTCGACCGATTGATGAGGAAGATGTCTGGGTTGTAGACGCCAGGCAGGATGAACACTGTGTCGCCGTCAGCGAGGACCGAGCCGATCCCGCCTGCCCCTGACCACGTTGCCTTCGCAGCGGTCCTTCTCGTTCCGGCGTTGGCATTGTTCCCCGTCGGAGAGAGCCACCAGGCGCGAGTGCCCTCCGTGCAAGGGACGTGCGGGCCAACTCCAACATGTGCGTCGCGTCTCAGCCACTCAAAGTCGTTCGGGAAGGTCATGTTCATGCTCATTCAGTCACCTCATCACCTACGGTATTGATGCCGTGGGGTCACGGCCTGAACTCAAAGCAGTCACGCCGTCACCCGCGTTCGGGCCATTTACGAACGCTTTTGCCAAGGAGTCGATCGCAACGGTCACGGACTCCCCCGGAGCAAGTTCGACGCCGTTTGCCGCCGTCACCGTAGCGTTTCCGATGTAGACCGTGCCGACGTTAGCCAGGAGTGCCCTGACCGAGACGGTGTTGCAGCCTCCGGTGCCAAGCTGGATGGCGGTGCCGCCCACGGTGATCAGCCGCCTGCCTGGTGTCAGGACTGATGGTGCTCCAGAACCTCCCGCTCCCTCACGCCAGATGATTGACAAGGGATAGAAGAGTGGAGAGAACACGAGGAAGATGTTCGTGTCGGCGGTCGCCACGATCTTGACCTTCGACGTGATGCACGTGATCGTCGTGGGGTCGTTGGCCTCGATCGGGACGGGATTGGCATCGCCGGCGGTCCACAGGACCACCCGCCTGTCGGTCTCGATGTAGATCGAGTGGGCGACCGCGTTGCCCTGGTCGTCGCGGATGACTGAACTGAGGTTCCTCTTCCCTCGACTTGGGCTGCGCACTTCGCCCGACTTTAGGTCGATGAAGGTGTCGCCTACGGGTATGACTGCTGATCGCTGGCCGTCGCCTGGGAAGATGGCGAAGGACGTTACGTCCACTCTGGGCTTGAAGTCGGGCAGCGGCGTGGTCTCACCTTGGCTTTTCCATCGCCATACGCTCTCAAGAATATTCGCCTGTCCGCGAATTGGCGCATCAAGGGAAAACGCAGCCAGAAACGTCGCTAGCGACTACTCAACTGACACGCCACCCGTTCAATCTTCGGAGAAACAGGCGAGGACCCATTTTCACGCACAGGGATCATGAATGAGTGCGCTACCTGCTCCTACTTCCGTCACAGCATGTATCGTCTGTGGAGTCCCCGCTTTTAAAATCAGTTGCCCACAGTGATCGGATGGTCAATGGAATCCGGAGAACGGTCAGACCAGGACCTAAGCCTTGACATGTGGGCTATCTCTGCCTTTCGCGATGGCTCCAGGCTGTATGGGGGTGCCTTGTGCCTGCTTTGGGATGTGGACCATTCCAGTCTGGCATATGGTCGCAAACGCGCAGCCCCGGCACTCCCTCTCTGCAGGAGTCGGCGGGAAATCCGACTCTGAAGTGACTGCCAGCATCGCTCTCGCGCTGCCCACGATGCGCTGCGAGAACTCGTCCAGTTCATCCTTCGTTGCATCGACAACTGTTGGAGCACCACCAGCGTCCCGAAGATAGCGGAGTTCCGCACGAACCTTCGTCTCGTCCTGGTTGAAGGCATTCATTGCCCAAAGGATGTAGCCAAGAACCTGGCTTCGGTCTTCTTCTTCCCGCTCGCGTGGCTTACCCGTTTTCCAGTCGGTTACAATAACCACGTTGGCCTTCGTTTTAGTCACCAAGTCAACCTTGACCCAGACTTTGACATCGTCGATGAGAAAGCGATCGTAATCCTCATGCTTGATGTAGTCGTAGCTGTCATAGTTTGGCCAGATTATATCGAAGAAGGAGTCAAGAAGTTCGAGGCCATCCTTCTCACTCTTCTGATAGTCTGATGACTGGACTGGGAAACCGTTTATCTCCTCGATGAGGTAGTCGCGGGGAGCCACCTGAATTTTCTTCAACTCTGACCTAAGGAGATTCTTGGCAGCCTCCTTACTAATCGGCCTACCTATGGCGTGTTGGTTGATTTGGCTCGCAATTGCTTTGTGCACCAGTTCTCCGGGGACAAAGTGCCAGTTCGTCTTCTTGTTCAGCCACTGCAACTTCTCTCTGTTCGGGTCGCCTTTCCAACCCTCCCATTTCCCTATGTATGCATAGTAGTAGCCCAGTTTACAGGTATCCCAGGTCTTCTGCCGTGATTTCGACCAGCCGAAGTTCTTCTTCCAATAGTCATTCATTCTCGGCACCAGGCGCTCCACTTTCTCGGACTCTCCCGAACTCCCAGCGGGCCAGTTCCTCGACCTCTGCGATCCCTTCGCTGATCTCCTCCCTGGAGTATTGTGGTTTGAGATAGTGTAGGAACGAGATGAGGTTTTGTTCGTTCTTCTCCGTCAGACGCAGGTAGAGCAGGGAACTCCACAGCTCAAGTATCCGAGTGGACTGGGCATTCAGATATTCCAGGAATTTGAAAAGGGCCTCCATTTCCTGATTTCCAACGAGAGTGGCCAGATTTTCACCTCTGTTGAGTTGAATCACGCCGCCTTCCCTAGCTACGCCGCTACTCAGTATCCCAGCGATGCGGTCCAGTTCCTCCACGGTTTCCGCTCCTTTTCGAGTAAGCGTGTATCTGTATTCCGGTCGCTCAGCGCCCGAGATGTCTACCTCCAGAATCTTCTCGTCGTTCACCAACGAATCGATTTCCGTCTGTAGTTGCGAAGAGAAGACACCATAGTTGGCCCATTCAAAGTCCTCCCGGACTGGATAGCCCATCGCCTTGGCGACATAGAGCATCTTCTGGAATTTCTTTCGGCCTTTGATCTCTCCGCATTTCCCGACCATCGACAGGAGCAAAGCTTCTCTTTCGAGAGCCTCTCCGCCGATCCAGCCGACCCCGCCTGCCCCGGCCTCGCTGCCGCGCTTTGTGTCCACCAACCCCGTCAATTCCATCACCTATAGTTCTTTGTATCTTGTATGGAATGGCAAGCCTGGTTTAACTTAAATACGTGATAGGCACGACGCTGAAAGTGCTTCACTTCAGCACCTCTTCGACCTCATTTCTGAACTCCTCTGGAACGCATATCAGCTTGATCGGACCGATCCGCATCGAAGTCAGACTCTGTAATTCTTCTGAGATTTCCCGGCCATCTTCGAGGAAGATTGCGTTCTCTTGGTCTTCCTTCTGGGGACTGTATGGTGTGTAAGCGTCGCGCGCCTCCTTCAATGAGACATACAGATAAGATGAGTGGTCGAGGCCATGTTTCGTGAGAATGTCCTGCATCTTCCCTAACCTTTCAATTAACGTGTCGGCATCAATCTTCGGGTCTTTTACAGGCTTGAAGATTCTTTGGCGCCAGAGAAATCTCTTCGCCAGGTCACTGAGAATCCCGTCGTCGGCCTTAGTCCATTTGCGAACGCAGGTGAGAATCTCGTGGTCGGTGACCGAGACATACTCCGACGGGGTGACCTTCATGTCCCTGCTTATCGGCGTGTCCCCCATGGTCGGCACCTCCGGTGCTCCGGCTCCGCCTTTCTCCGAGAGGGTTATGGCGCGGTCCAGCATTCTCCTGAGTAGAATCTCGAAACAGAGGGTCGTCTTGTGAAGGTAGACCTGGTTATACATCATGTATCGGCTCACGAGATAGCCTTCCGTGGCATATTTCCCCTTGTCCATCACTCTGACCGTGTCATCGCGTCCTAACGTGATCGTGCGCAGGATTCTTTCCAGGTCGTAAGACCCACACGGATTTCCAGTATGGTGTCCGTCACGGAGCAGATAGTCGAACCGATCCGCGTCCATTTGGCTGCTCGCGATCAGGTGAAGGTATCTGGGCTTTGACGGCTCTTTGCCAATCAACGCCGAGACCTCGC
>Ga0315277_10000563_pt1 | contig 59035 bp, 38 predicted proteins | sample YL17G05_15_MG_FD_203695 | JGI IMG/M metagenome (GOLD analysis project Ga0315277, IMG submission 203695) | Sediment microbial communities from Yellowstone Lake, YNP, Wyoming, USA - YL17G05_15 | ecosystem: Environmental > Aquatic > Freshwater > Lake > Sediment | place: USA: Wyoming | collected... | reverse complement strand
ATATATCTACGCCATCATCGCGGTTCTGTTCTGGGCAACAGTAGCTACGGCCTTTAAAATTTCGCTTAGATACCTTGATTACATTGAGCTGCTGTTTTATGCGTCCATTTCATCGATCGTTGCGCTGTTTGTAATTCTGCTTATCCAGAAAAAATTGAAGTTGTTGGCGACATCAGCTAAAAGGGACTATGTCCGTTCGGCGCTTCTCGGCTTCCTTAATCCTTTCTTATATTATGTAGTTTTGTTCAAGGCTTATTCGCTGCTTACGGCACAGGAAGCCGTCACGCTGAATTACATCTGGCCGATAATGCTCGCGCTGCTGTCCATTCCCCTGCTAAGGCAGAAGATAGGGGCCTTGAGCATCCTCGCGATAGTGATAAGTTTCATCGGCGTATTCATCATCGCGACAAAAGGGGATATCCTCAGTTTCCGGTTCACAAATCCGGGCGGCGCATTATTGGCCCTGAGCAGCGCGGTAATATGGGCGCTGTATTGGATATTCAATATCAGGGATAAGCGCGATGAGATAGTGAGCTTGTTCCTTAATTTCGTTTTCGGGCTTATTTATATTCTGATAACCATGTTTATCCTGTCGAAGTTTCGTACGCCCGACATACGCGGACTGATGGGGGGAGCGTATGTGGGTCTGTTTGAGATGGGGGTGACATTCGCCCTGTGGTTGAAGGCACTGAAATTGTCTCGGACGACGGCACAGGTGGGTAACATCGTCTATGCCGCCCCATTCCTGTCGCTCGTAGTGATAAGCATTGTTGTGGGGGAGAGGATTTTGGTTTCAACAATAATCGGGCTGGTTTTTATTGTGTTGGGGATATTGGTCCAGAACCATTTTAATAAGAAGTAGGATGGTAACCCACGAAATGGGATTCGTGGGTTACATATATTTCAAAGTGTGGAGCAGGCTTTCCAGCCTGCTTTATTTGGATAAATCTGAAATTTTTTGGCGATGAAGTGGCAGGCTGGAAAGCCTGCCCCACACTATTCGATAAGATTGAATGCTTTAATTGAACCGGAAGAAAACGACATCGCCGTTCTGGACGATATATTCCTTCTTTTCAAGGCCGAGTTTGCCTGCATCGCGCAACGCCTTCAGCGAACCGAGTTTTTCCAGATCGGCGAAGTTGAATACCTCGGCACGTATGAACCCCGCTTGTATATCCGTGTGCACCTTACCAGCGGCCTGATATGCATTGGAACCACGCTTGAGCTGCAACGCGCGTGCCTCTTTTTCGTTGGCCACATAGAAGGTGATTGCATCGAGGACATCATACGCCGCCTTCACGATACAATCCGCGCATAACTCGCTATACCCGTATTCCTTAAGGAAAGCCAATTTTTCTTCGTGGTCATCTATTTCAAGCAACTCGGTTTCGAGGCCGACCGGGATCCCCATGGTCATGAACCCCTTCGCAACACATTCACCGCAGGCCCTGTTTATTTCGGCCGGGTTTGTACGGAAATTGACATTCACAATACCGATGGCCGGTTTCTGGGACATAAACGCGAATGGGGATAATATCTTCTCCTCCTCCGGTTTGAACCGGACATCCTTCAGGGCTTGTCCTTTTTCAAGCGTATCTCTCACCTTAACAAGCAGGTCGCGTTCGGGGATGCTCTCTTTTTTGCCGCGGCCGATTTCCTGGGTGAGTTTTTTGAGGCGGTTATCCACCACCTCGAGGTCACTGAGGATGAGCTCCTCGTAGAGGTCGCGCAAATCCCTTACCGAATCGATCTTCCCACGGGGGTTATAGACTTTATCATCGATGAAGCCGCGTACCAGCAGCAGAAGGGCGTCGCATGCCCTCGCGTGGCCGAGGAATTCATCGGTAAGCGCCTTCTCACCGCCGATGATGTTGTCAACATCGAGGAATGTAATTTCCGCCGGTGTTGTCTTGGTGCTGTTGTACTCCTTCGCAATCCGCTCCAACCGCGCGTCAGGGACCTTAAGGTTGAGCAGGTTGAGCACAGGGGCCTTGCCGGACGGAGGGTTCGGTTTTCCGCCCAGAACGCGGAACAGGCATGTTTTCCCCGCGCCGTGGTATCCTACAATGGCGATGCGCATAGGGATCACCTCTCGGCATTATATATTGTGAAATAAAAATCGGTGACCTTCCCCGCGGTAAGTTCACCGTTGATGATGTCCGTCAATTCCAACCCGATTTCATAACTCCGGTCTTTTATATCTCCCCATAAACGGCCTTCAAGGGCGTTGCATACAGCGGCTGTAATCTCCACGCGTTTCTTTTCAAGCTCCTTGACGACCTGCTTGGATGGTGCTTCCAGCGCGAATGCGAAGCGCAGCTTGGTGTAAAGCGCATTTTCGCCACCGAGTTTGACAACTAACGGCGGGTCCTCAAAGCCATGGTAGATGTCGGCGAAGGCATCCTCGTCAACTTCGTCGTTTTCAATTGCCGCTTTTTCTTTATTGTCAAGGAGTATCGTATCGGCAGGGTTTATCTCATAATCGGAGAAAGACGTCTTATAGATAAAATTCGATAAATCAGTGAATTCGACTGTGGTGGTTATAGTTTTAGTCACTTGGAAAGCATCGATTCGAGAATATTCGATCTCAGTTTTGAAAAATACTCCGCCCTTATCAGCGGAAATCTGCACCTCGGTATATACCGGCTGTGAGTCGGCCGCCCGGATGTAGAGGTCGAACGGCATAAGCCCCTTCGTCCAATCAGTGGGTATCATGCGAAGCACGTGGCATTCATCGCCGTTGTGCGATTTATCCTCCGTTGATTCGACTTCGTATACTGCGAGCAGCTCCTGTTCCATGGCCGGATTGGCGAGGGTCAACGGGTCATCGCCGCGAAGGCGGGTGAAATCCTTGGGGTATGTTCCGGCATAATCGGGGCCGGAATACTCGACGCGGAAGTCATAGGGGGCTATGTATGTAATATAAACATCGGGATTCTCAGCAGGCGGCCCCGGAGGGTCCATCAGGGTGGAACTCCGGTCGGGGTTAGTCAATATTTCAATGCGAGCGGTGCAACGGAATCCCTTCAATCCTTCGGGATGCCGCGCGGCATCCATTTTATCAAGGACAGCCTGCGCATCGGGGCTGGTTTCGCTGAAAGCAGGCAGTACCGCTGAAGCTGACAAGCATATTAGCACTATGGCAAGGGAAAAGACCTTAATCAGCAAACCCATGCAGCACCTCCTTAGAGGGGTGACAGCCTGTATGATAACACATACTTTTAATATGTTCATTCAATAAAGACGGGACATTGGTAGCAGCTACTTCCTCGAGGACTCAAACGACAGCTGTTACCGTGAATGTGAGAAACGAAGAATTGTTTTGCTTGCAGGGGCACGGCTTGCCGTGCCCTGTTGGGCGGGGCAAATCGCGCCCCCTAATTTCCAGAAGTTTCAGTTTAACGACTTTTCGCTTTATTCTGATATATTTATAGTTGTTTGGGATGCTCCCAGGGAAACTTATGGGCAATAAAGAAGTCTTTCTTTAGGAGAAGGAATCCACTTGGACAAGGACGATAAGAAGCTCGGTTCCGGAAATGATGATGAAGCCCCTGAGAAGGAAGAGGACTTCACCGGCGACAGCCTGTTATCGTTCATCGAAGTACAGGGGGATGATAAAGCCCCAAGGACTCACCCTGAAAAGCGGAGGGGAAAGCGTACCATCGAGCCTTCCTCCCCTGATGAGAGGTATCATCCCGGTGGCGTAAAAGTCGATGATGTCCTTGCGGGGAGGCGTCTGCTTGAATTAGATACTGCTCCGCTGAAAGATGAACCACCCACTCCCGAAACAATCACTCCCGAAACACGCCCCCTGGAATTGACGTCCCCTTCAGCTGAAGGGGGGGTTTTGAAGGTGAGCGGGACGGAGCAGGCGGAAGTTGACGCCTGCGCGAGGGCATCGATGCTTCAGCCGGCTGAATATTCCCCCGAAGGCGGAATGAAGGTTGATGAGGAATATCTCGCCAAACTCGACCAGCAACTCAAGGATGAGCTGGTAAGATTGAAGAATAACAATCAGCAGGGGATGATACCGGGGAGGTTCCTCGAAGCGCGGAAAATCTTGACCAATGAGGGAACCCTCGAGTGCCCTCAATGCAAGATAAAAGTTACGGATACCCCGGGCAAAATCGATTATTGCCCCCAATGCGGTCTTGCCCTCGATGACTATCTTGGCCAGTATCGCAGGGAGTGGGAGAACAAGTATAGACGACGGACATCTGAAGGCGTAAAAGAGTTTGGCCCGCAAAAGCCAAAGCGCGGAGAAACCCGATGGGAAAAATGGAAGGAGGAGAAGGGTATTGACCCCGAAGCGGAGCTTTTGGAATGTCCCCAGTGCGGTACGCAGGTTGTCGATGACCCATTCATCGCCAACAAATGTCCGAAGTGCCATATCCCGCTCGATTTACACCTGCAATTCCCGCGGCCTTATGTGGAAGAGAGGGAAGCCAAGCGCAAGCATCGCGTCGGTATGGATGATGAATTAGAGGAAAAAATTAAGAAATTACATGAAGAATGAAGCATGTTGAATTACATCTCGGATTCTGCGGGTGGTCCTATGATTTCCTCATAGGGAAGGGGAATTTCTATTCACCGGGAACAAGGCAGGGGGATATGCTGCGATTGTACTCCGAGAAACTCCACGCGGTTGAGTTCGACGCACCATTCTATTGGCGCCCCAAGGAAGGAAAGGAGGGTCCGGGGCAATGGCCGGGACGCGATTTAACCGAACGCTGGGCGAAATTCCTTCCCAAGGATTTCCACTTCTGCGCGAAAGCGCCGGGGCTTATAACCCACGATAAGAAGCTTCGCGAATGTAGCGAGGAGATTGACGCGTTCCTCGAAATCATGTCCCCCCTGGGCAAGCGATTCAGGGCGTTGCTGGTCGAGATACCGTTCTCATTCGAAGTGGACGAGGAAGCCCTTGGGCTTTTCCTGAAGGATATAGGGGGACGCATACCGGTGGCGTTTGAGGCCAGGCATTTTTCATGGCGCAGGAATGAAGTCAGGAAGATATTATCCGAGTATAATGTTGCCTGGGTAAATACGGACAAGTATAAGGAGCCGGTTTACACAGCCGATTGGACATACATCCGGTTCCTCGGGGAGCGCAAGGATGTCCCCGACGACATGCAGCGACGGCTGGTAATTGACAGGTCTGACCGGCTTGAGCGTTGGGCGGATTTTATAAAAAGCCTCCCGGCGGGATTGCGCAGGGCTTATATTTTCCTGAACAACCATTTTGAGGGATCGGCATACATTTCGCTTGAAAGGCTTAAAGGCCTTTTTGAAGCCGTATAAAAAGTCTGCAACACTTCCCCCATTTAAATGAAATTGGTCTAAAGCTCCAAATAAAGCGCGATTTTAATGATAGCTTAGGTTAAATCTATTTAAGGAGGATTAATACCCGGTGCGCTCCCTGACGGTCGCGCTTCGGAATAATACTTATCCTTTTTACATGGGTGCCGCACATCTGTGATGTGCGGTCAACCTAAACTCCGCCTATGGATGAACGTGGTGAAAGAACCGAACGTCCGACACCACGAGCGCGGGAGCGTGCCCGCGAACGTGGTGACATCCCCCATTCGACCGAACTCAGTTCAGTGGGCGTACTCCTCTTCGGATTCCTCGCAATGTTCCTCGCAATGGGCACCTGGCTATCCGTCGGCAGGGAGCTCTTCGCCAACTGCCTCGGCTACATAAGATTCGCCAGCATTAACGGCGATGAAGTCGCGGCACTTTACACTTGGGCGCTCAACATCTCTCTGCGCATGTTAGCCCCGGTATTCTTAGCTGTGACAGCAGGCGGACTGTTTATAAATCTCATCCAGACGAAGGGGAATATTTCCGCCGAGAAATTAAAGCCCAACCTCCAGCGTTTGAATCCGGTAACCAATTTTAGAAATCTATTCTCGATGAGGCGTCTTTTCGAGGCTTTCAAATCGATTATCAAGATAGTGCTTGCTGCAGCGATAAGCTATTCCGTCATACATTCGAGATTGGACCTCATCGCCATATCGGGAATAAAGCGCGACCCGATGGCATATATCACCACGTTCGGGAAATTGGCGTTTGAGTTGGGGATAAAACTTGCCCTGGCTTTTCTCATCCTGGCCATATTCGACTATATGTACCAGCGTTGGGAATATGAGAAAAAACTGATGATGACCCGGCAGGAGGTCAAGGAGGATTACAAGCAGAGCGAGGGCGACCCGTTGGTGAAATACCGCCTGCGGCAGAGGGCGCGGCAGATTGCGATGACGCGTATGCTGCGCGAAGTCCCCCGCGCCGATGTGGTCATCACGAACCCCCTCGAAGTAGCGGTGGCATTGCGCTACGACGAGGGCGAGATGCCCGCGCCAACGGTCGTGGCGAAGGGGAAGGGGCGTATCGCCGAGAGAATCCGTGACCTTGCCAAGGAATTTGATATACCGATATATCCTGACCCACCCCTTGCCCGTTCGCTCTATGCCGCTTGCGAAGTGGGGGACCTTATACCCTACGAGTTGTACCGCGCCATCGCCGAGGTCCTGGCATACATTTATTCGATGGAAGGCAGGCGGGTTAAACGGGCGTAAATGTCTCAAATCGCAGCACCCTCAACCTGGTCCGCGAGGTTGAGGGTGATTTCTATTATTACCATTAGTTAATTAACCAGTTAAAATTGTAATATAAGACACACTCATGTTCGAAGACTCGCTTGAGTGTGCCATAATTTCTATAGAATCAAGGACAACCGCCACAGCTTATTCTAATCACGGATATTTGGTAGAATATCCGCAATGCCATACGGCAAGGGAATAGAATACCCATACGACCTCACCGAAGTTGTGGAGACAACCGCCATCAGGTTGGGTGAAATATGCCCTGCCATTCAATCGGGAGCGGTCGTATTCAGCCGCTCACCGCTCATTGGCCCTAAAGGTGATGACTATGGGGCGGGGCTACCGGGCAGGATCGAGGTCATCGAAAACAGCCTGGTTTACATCCCAAGCAGTCAGATAGGACTGAGGGCGTTAAGCACATCAAGCTACCTTTTTATCCGCGCATTGCAGGTGGCAGGCGCGACGGGTATCGTGCTTTATATGCCCGCCGCGGCGCTTTCGGATAATCTGCCGGCGATTGTCGCAATCAAGGATCACATTGATATGTTGGCCCATCCGCCCCATGTCGGTGTTGAACCGGCTGCATGGGAGGAACAGTTTTTCCCCATGAATGAGGCATATGAACTCGATACAGCCCTACAGGCGTTAAAGCGCACTGGCCTTCCCGAAGCGTCGGGCGTGCTGCTCGGTGTGGGTATCGGTCAATTCGACACGCCTGCCGGAAGAGCGGCCGCATCGCGTATGGGCGCGCAACTTATCTCCGTGCATATCTTCACCGAATGCCTTATTGCCAAGCGCGCGGGGTTGAATGTCATCGGATTCGCGGAAACAGCCGGCGTTGACCCGGAAACCATCGGGGGACTTATCAGCGCTGCGTTGAAGTGAATATGGAATCTCCTGTAACTCCTTGTTCCAAGTATATGAAAGGATATAATGCATATGCCGCCTTATGTAACAACGAAAAATATCAGAAGTAAAACATCAGAATGGCTCAAGCAAATCGCGCCATACAACCGGCACAGGATGGAGCTCGACATCGCCAGGGCCGCGCTGCTGGTGGTTGATATGCAGAGATATTTCCTTGACGATAATTCGCCGGTTTTCACCGCAGGCGGCGCGGCAATCGTTCCCAACATCAAACGCCTTGTTGATGCATTCCGCCGCGCGTCGCGTCCTGTTATCTTCACCACGCACATGCATCATCCGTCGGGATGCGATGCCGGCATCTTAGGCTGGTGGTGGGACGGGATGATTATCGAGGGTACGCGCGAGGCGGAGATAATCGACGAGCTCGCGCCGCTGAGGGACAAGGCCGACCCATCTAAGGATGAAGTGGTGATAAGGAAGCATCGGTATTCGGCTTTTTATAATACCGACCTGGAGACAGTCCTGCGATGCGCCGAGGTCGGCGACATCGTCATCACGGGCGTTATGACGAACCTGTGCTGCGAGACAACCGCGCGCGACGCGTATATGCGCGACCTGCGGGTATTCTTCCCCGCCGATGCCAACGGCGCCGCGTGCGAAGAGATGCACCTCGCAACGCTGACGAACTTGGCATTCGGCTTTGCGTATGTGACGACGTCGGAGGAGATTGTAACTGCGTTTAGATAATGAGAATGGTATGTCACGACTATCTGTAAACTTCTCTGCGATGTCGCACGCGCATAACATGTACAGTTTTGGATGGCTCGTCAATCTCATAGATAACACGATATTCACCGAGTCGAATCCGCCAATCATTCTTGGACCCGGTGATTTTACGGCAACCTGCAGGTCTGGGGTTTTTAGCTAAAGCAGCAATTATTGAGACTACCTTGGTAAAAACGATTTTGGGCAGTTTCTTGAGGTCCCGCTCCGCCGCCCTCTCGAGACAAACCTCATACACTCGGGCTGTACTCCTTAAGGAAATCCGACAGGCGCTTGAACCGGAGCGGTTTCTTTCTCATGCGCTCCAGCATTTCCAAGTCCTCCGTGTCCTCAAGCCGCTCAAGGAGATCCTGGTATTCGGCTATATCCAATATGACGGCCGCAGGCTTCCCTCTGCGGAACACGATTTCCGGAGGTTTCCTCTTGGTTCTATTTTTCGTCTTCTTGTTGTTCATCGTCACAAATGCCTCCTCGCCATCCCTTCAGCCAATCGCGCTTTGGCACAAGCCAATTACCATTATACCACCCCTCACAAACCAAGACACGTTCCGATGTTTCGGGACACCCGTGTCCCGAAACCCATGCAGGCGGGACGCCTGCACCACAACAGGATGTCATATATTAGCTGTTTTCACATTGCCGGGTGCCGCACACTTCAGTGTGCGTTTTTGTACGGGCAGGGCTTGCCCTGCCCAGGGCGCAGCAACCAGCGCCCTATGGTGGATGCCACGCCCAATTTGCGTTTTCTTGAATGAGCGTGGGCGATGTCCAATGTATTGATTATTGCGACCGCAGCCACTTTAAAATCAGCCATAACGCTTTACAATCTGCCTCGAGGTAGTCAATCAGAGTTTGCATTTCATATGAACTAAAGGGGTCATCACCTCCGTACATTCGCCAACCCATAATCATAGCACGTTTGCCCTCATCCAGGTCACCAGGCCAGTGAGGGTCGAAGCTTTGATCCAATTTACCCAAAGCCTTGGCGATATCCTTTAATCTATATCTCCAAGCTCCAGGAATGGCACAAGGGCCATTTAAAAAAGTCTTTTCCAGGTCAACCCAAGGAAGGTTTAGGAATGGATGATTCTGTGGTATATTGTGCCTCTCACCAGCGTTACGTGATTGCCAAACCTCTGGATCGGACCAATGATATAGTGCAGTCTCATTTTTGTCCCTTAGCATACCGCCAGTAAGTTCTTGTAGATATTGCGAAAATTCCTCTATGATTTCTTTCTCCTGATCATGATGTTCGCACCGAGCTATAAAACTCCTGAATGACCATAGTTGCTCACTCTCCATGCCTACACCAATCATAAATATCATTTCGCAACCTTGAAGGGTGGGCCATTGGGAATCGAAGTCCACATTGATGTTATTGAAATATTCATAATCAACAAAAAACTCGAAACGCTTCTTGGGTAGAATCGGTTGTTTAAAGGCAACCACGGGTTGGCCGGTTTTGTTAGCTTTAATGATTGCCCTCATGCGGTTCCCCTTGATTTTACCTATGTTTACACACCTCTCAAAAGGGATGTCATTTGGCTCCGCAGCGAGCAAAGAGTCTAATGAATCGAAACCAAGGCTGGCCAACTGGGCTTTTGTGACCTGCCCAACTTGGTACAAAAGCACTGAATCCCGACCATGAATGTACTCGTTTGCGATTCTCTTTTTCGCAGTTACCCATCTTTCATCTTCATGGGAGAGGTTAATTTTGACTTTCTCATCGTCCCAGGGTGTGTATTTCGCCCCGTTAATTCTGATATCGGTGTAAGAATCCCTAAATTCTCCCAAATCTGAGTCTAATGGTTCACCAAGGACAGACCGGTTATCAACGTTGATTGGGTTGAAGAGCATATCTCTCGTTATTATATAGGCCTTTGGGGGCATAAACTCTTGGATATGACCGAGGATATAGTTGTAGATCCTGATCTGGCAAGCATAATTCTCCAGGTCCTGCGCTTTTTCAGCACCTTCCAGTTTACTTGTAAATTTCAAATCAAGAGCAACATAGAAGCCTTCTTTTGGCGGAGTTATATGTAATGAATCGCGGATTCCATTGTAGACGCTTGGAAAGTGTGTTTCGAACCAAGAAATATGAACGATCAGATCAGGAACGCCATAAATAGATTCTGGAGCCCACCAGAGGGCTGGTTGGGCAATTACAGGGGCGTTATCAGTCATTAGACTTATTGTTTGCTCAAGCTTGTTTGCTGAACGGACCTCAAACGGCTCATTGCACACAAGTACCATATCAGGTGCATTTTGTTCTAACCATTTCTTTTCAAATTCTTTTCCCTTATCGACAATAAAGTCAAAAAATTCATAAGGTCCGGTATCAGGCTCGAAGCCGTATTGCCCTCCGAAACGCTCAAGCCAGATCACCCCAGGATCATCAAAAACAAAAGGTCTCACTAATGCTGCGGGCATCCATTCGTCCAAGATTTCACTATTATGGCCTGTTGCCCGTTCGAATATACCTGGTTGTACCATTTTAAAGACCTCCATAATAATAGTGGTGACTGCTTATTCAAAGGGACCCACAAAGTTTATGCCTGCCAGAACTCAGACACAGTAGATAACCCTGAAATATCATATTTCCAAAACACAATATTTCGCTTAACGCCCCCTTCCCCTCTTTCTCGCCTCCAACTTCGAGTGTGCGCTCCGGGACATAGTCCGTAAGTTAGACCGTTTGTTGTTCAGTTTGTTGCCGTCTTTGTGATGGACGACATCTTCCTCGCGTATCTTTCCACCGACCATCATCTCGGCCACATGGCGGTGCACAAGCTTGCCAGAATCCTTATATCGCTTGTAGCCATTTTCGTCGATATAGATTTTCGACATCTTTATTCTCCCTACCCCGTGTCATAAAAACCACGGGGGATTTTGAAAGCATCATATACTATACATGCGTTTGGATCAAGCATATTCCGAAAATATTTCATGAAAAAATACAAGACCCGGCAAGTGGCTTGCCGGGCTACATTAGTTCCTATATTATTAAACCCCCTCCTTAACCCTGAGGGAAACACAACTTTAAGTGAGGCGCAGCATGGGAGAGTTGCATTGGAAGACGGCGGTGACGAAGATCAAGCCGAATGAGATAAGGCTCAGGGGGTATCGTATTGATGAGCTTATGGGGAGGGTGAGCTTCGCGGAGGCGGCGTGGCTCGCGCTTATGGGGGAATTGCCGACGAACGAAGTGGGGCAGTTGGTGGATGCCATTTTCGTAAGCTCGATAGACCACGGGGCGACCCCGCCGTCGGTGATGGCGGCGCTTACGGTGGCATCGGGCGGCGCGGCGCTTGAGCCGTGCGTCGCGGGGGGGATTTTGGCCATAAGCAAATCGCACGGCGGCGCGGTCGAGGAATGCATGAGGGTGCTTACGGATGCGGTCAAGCGGTGGAAGGAATCGGGGAAAGATGCGAAGACAGTCGCGGCGGAGATATTGGCCGAATACAACAAGACGGGGAAGCGTATATCCGGCTATGGGCATCGCATACATACGCAGGACCCGCGTAAGGACAGGCTGGTCGAGCTTGCCCAGCAGGCCGGTGTGAAGGGGGCGCATATCGAGATGGCATTGGCGTTCGAGAATGAGCTGGCGAAGGGGGGCAAGGCGATACCGCTGAACGTCGATGGGGCGATAGGAGCGTGCCTGTGCGAGTTGGGCGTGCCGATATTTCTGGCGAACGCATTTTTTATTATTGCAAGGACGGTTGGGATTATCGCGCATATCCATGAGGAGAGGACGCGGTATAAGCCGATGCGCAGGATTGACCCGGTGGACCAGGAATATGACGGGCCGGAGGATAGAGGGTTGTAATGATGTAGCCAGGGTCATGCAGGCGGGACGAGGCTGTTGAAAAAGTATCGAATGAAGGGTGGCGCACATCTATTGATGTGCGCGTTACCCATGGAAGCCGCATATCACGGCATACGCCGCACCCGCTACGCGGGTGATAGATATGCGGTACCCATTCAAACCCACTTTTTCAACAGCCCCGGGACGCCTGCACCACAATATGCGGTTTCGGGACAGGGGTGTGGGGAAACAACATTACGAAACATCTTGAAGAAACAACAAAGGGCGAAGCATTTTGAAGACAAAATGCTTCGCCCCTACGGGAGTGAATATGAGGTCCATTGATATGAGTTCCATTGAGATTAGTCTTTTACCAATGAATGTACACAAAACAGGCAATAGTGTTGTACATATTAACATTGGCCCGAAATTAGAATCGCGAAAATTAAACATCGAAATATTTTCCATGGCAGGCGATAGGTTAGGATTAATAGATATTGATTTATCGAAAGGCCGGCTGATGTTTCTGATGGAGCTCAATCGCGCCATACAACCGCATGAAAAGTTGGCAGCCAAAGTGCAAACGGATAAAGGGTTGGAGGATGCGGCGGTCATCGATGCACGCGGCAACGGCGGCCCGTTCTATATATGGATTATCACCGGCTTCCATTATGACCCGGTATGGTGGAATACGCAGTCCAACTATCTTGCGACGGGCGAATGGATGAAACCATCGCGCGACGGGGCGTTCGGCCTTATCGACGGTTACCTCCGCGCATGCCGGGAGGACGCGAATTACAAATTCGTGCTTGAGCAGGTGCCGTATTTGAAGCCGTATTGGGATGCGCACCCGGAGGAGCATGCATATATCAGGGAGCTAATCAAGGCAGGCAGATTGCAGATACTTGGGGGGATGTATAACGAGGCGCAGACGACACTTGTCGGGGCGGAGGCGAACGCGCGGAATTTTCTGTACGGCTGCCGCTATATGGAATCAATCTATGGCGTCGCGCAGGAAGCCGCGTGGCAGAGCGATGTATTCGGCCACGATCCGAATTTCCCGCAGTTCTGCGCGCGGGCCGGGTTGCGATGGGCATCGTTCGCGCGGGGGCCGTTTCATCATGCGGGGGTAAAGGCCAGGGAACAGAATCTGCCGAGCGAATTCCGCTGGTTTGGACCCGACGGCTCGATGGTGCTCAATCACTTCATGTCCGGGCATTATGATTTTTATTACAAGCGCTTTAAGACGGATGAACAAGCTGAGTTTGACGCAGCATTGGCGGGAGGTTTTATAGAGCTGAGCAAGACGGCGGCGACGAATAATATATGCTGCCCGATTCTCGGCGATTTCGCACCGCCTATTTATGAAATCGCAGCCAGCTGTCGCGCATTCAACGAGCGTTACGCAGGCATCGATGCCACAGTCGGCACATTCCGCGATTTCACCGATGCCGTGGAAGCCGAGGTCGCATCGCGCGATATTTATCTCCCCCCTGTGACGCGCGATTTCAACCCGGTGCTCTCGGGATGCAATGTCACATTCGCTGATACGAAACTCGCGGAACGCGCCGCGGAGAATGTGCTGCTTAACGCGGAGGCAATAGCGGCGGTTACCGGGATATTTGGGGCGAAGCATCCGTCAGCCGCGTTCTCCCGCGCCTGGCGGCAGATTCTATTCTGCGCGCATCACGACGCGATAACCGGCAGCGAAGGCGGTGAAGTCTATCTCCACCTGCTGTCATCGTGGCGCTCGGCTTGGTATATCGGAAAGGAAATCGCGAAGAAGGGGCTCACCGCTATTGCCGATGAAATCGGGTCCGAAGCCCCGCGCGGCGCGAAGAAGAAACTCGCGGTATTCAACCCGCATCCGTACGCTGTCACATCACGGGTCAGCATTGAGATAGACGACCCGCCTGTAACGAAGGAATATGTCGTCGTCGATGTGAAAGGCAATGAGCTTCCTACCGAATGTGAAGGCAAGCTGACCAAGGATTATTTGCGCTTCATCCCGGATAAACTTCCGCCGCTCGGATGGAAGACATACTGGCTGAAGCCGCGTCCCCGCGTGAAGATTGTCCCTGCAGATATCCGCAAGGATATGGCGACAATTGAGAACGGCCGCTACCGCATAACGGTCGATGCATCCCGCGGGGGATGCCTTACAAGCATCTTTGATAAACAATTAAACCGTGAGCTATTAAAACCCGGCGGATTGGGCGCGGAAGTTGTTGTACACGAGGAATACCCAGGCTGGATGCGCTTCCCCGGGCTTGGCGAAGGGCCGGCGTGGATGATATCCACCAACGGGAAATGGCACAGCACAGCCGATACCCGCGCGAATCTGCAAATCATCAGCACTGAGGCACGGCATACAATAATCGCCGAGACTCCGTTCGGGGCAGGTATTCGCAGGATGTTATACACGCTCTACACCAAGGGGGTTGATGAACGGCTCGATGTAACGTGCGAGATATGCACATATCACGGGATGGATGAGCTCATCACGCTCGATTTCGATTTTGACCTTGCTGGCGCGAAGCCGTTCAGCGAGGTGAGCAATTTCATCCTCGGGCGCTCCACGGGCTGGTGGGAGGATATCGCCGAGCACCCGTACCCGCTCAATTTCGCCTGCCATCGATTCTGCGGATTGGGCGCGCTGCTTAAGGCCGATGTGAACGCTGGCAAAGGGAGTGTGTCGTGTTCCCTCGCTGTCGGCGAGGTTGTGTATCCAGCCAATACTGACCATGCGCTGCGTAAATTGGTTGATAACATTGTCCTTGGGCTTTACAGGTGTGGGGTAAGCACATCGCCCGCGCCCGATAATATACACCCCTATGGCGACAGGCGCATTGACAGCAATACACCCGACTTCCGTCTGGTAATCGGCGGAGCGTCGCTGAACGCCCGCGCCAAGCGGCTTGCAGAGGAGGGCAAGCTGCCTGATATATATAACAACAAAATAGTTTACATCGAAATGAATGCTGATTGCCCAGTAATCGTCCTGAATGCAACGGATGGCGATATTCTCAAAAAGCTAGTCGGAAGCTTCATAAGCCAGCTCGATTCAGGGAAAGGGATACATATCGATTCATCGAATATTCCCGGCAATGCAGTCGCAGAGCCTGATTGGGGGGTAGCGATATTTAATCGCGGGAATGTGGATTTTATCGCCGACGGCAAGGGGCGGATGTCGCTATCGTTATACCGTGCAACTGCGGCGGAGCCGGGGTTCCACTGGATGCATCCGCCAGAGCGAAGGCTCCCCGACGGCGCCATCTGCCAGAGCGAGCACTGGAGCCATAGGTTCGAATTTGCAATGACGGCGTTCGGCGGCGATATTCGCGATGCCGGGTTGGAGCGTATAGCCTCGGCATTCAACCGCCCACCCGTCGCGGAAGCCGTGAAGAAATCCAAGGGAGCGCTTCCTGCGGAATGGGCAATATTAAGTGAGCCTGCGAAGGGCTGGGAGATATCGTGCTTCACAACGCCGTGTCCGGCTGATTTCATGCAGCATACGATGGAGCCTGATAATGGGGGCAAGTGCATACTGAGGTTGTATGAAAACCGTGGCATGACGGCCAACGCGAATATTATCATGCATCCCAATATGCTGAGCTTCTCTGAATGCGACATAGCGGAGCATCAAATCAAATCGGATGCGGCTAAGGGTAAGAACGCCATAAGCATCCCGCTAAAGCCGCATCAGATGCGCACATTCGCCATCCAGTTCGCGCAATCGAAGGAACTTGCGGATGCCGAGCTTAGCCCCGAGATTGACCCGCCCCCGCCGCATTTCTCGGCATACTGGCATCACGATAGGCATGAACCGCCCACCGGCAATATGCCGCAATCACTCTTGTTCAAGCAGAGGCAGATTGTCCTATCGGGGGAGGGCAAGGCGTCGGTGTCGATTGTCGTCGTCAATTCCGCTACTGATGCGGCATACAGCGGCGAAGTGGAGATAGTGCCGCCGGAGAATTATTCCTGCGATCCGTCCAAAATCGAAGTGCAAGTCCCGCCGCAGGGTTCGCAGACGGTTGTATTCAACTTGGACAGCGGGGGCGATATAAGCATGCCACGATGGATATGGGCATCGATGGAGGATATCAACGGGGACAGAATCTTCGACATTGTGCCGATAGGCTCGCGCAAGCCGGTTGATTTCCCCGTCGAACTGACTTTGGACGAGGACACATTCGGGCTTAAGTCGGACGAGGACAGGTCAATCGATGTCACTATCAAGAATGTATCGCTCGACTTGATGCCGCTTCACATCGAGCTTATAGGGCCTTTCGAGACATGGGAATTATTCCACAGCGATGAATTCGGGTTTTATATTCTCAAGCCGGAGGAGAAGAAGACCATTCACTTCGTCCTTAAGCCGGGGGTTGATATTCTACCAGGCAACTATTTCATATTCCTTAAAGTCATGGCCGGCGACAAGTCGCAATTCAGCGAGCCGATAGACTTGTGGCATCTCACCGAGGATACGGCTTATCTCGTGGAAGGCTGGCGGGAATTAATACCGGGAGAGAAATGCATTGTTGAGGCGGAAATAGTGAGTAACAAGAAACTTACGAAACGCACACCCCGCTGGTCGCTCGACATTCCATTCAAGGCCAAGAAGGTCGAGGAAATTTCGAGGGAGAATGTGGGGGATGGCGTCCACAAGGCGCGGCTCAAGCTCGGCATATTGATGGATGCGCATCCGGGCAAAGATGATTTTCCTGCGAAACTTGCCATCACCACCAACACGAAAAGCTTCGAACTGCCGTTGAAATTCACCGCGAAACATTATGCCGAGATTGCCCACGCACCCGACCTCAGGATTGATGATGAATTCACGCGATGGGAATCGGCGCTTACTCCGCTTGGGCTTATGACAGAGGAGAATATGCGCGGCATACGGGGCTACAACATCGATAACCTTGGCGTGTGGCCGTATCTCGGCTGGCGGCCCGAGGGGCTTTATATCGCGTGCCGGGTGAGGGATAACGTGCATGATAATATCAACAAGGGGCCGGAGCTGTGGTATGGCGACTGCCTGCAGGTCGGTTTCATGCGGCCTGGATTCAAGCCGAGTTTCGGTGAGTCGGCATTGGCGGCGGAATATATGTTCGCCTTGACCGACGATGGCCTGACGGCTTATTGCAGCTACAACTTCCTCCGCCAGCCGTATATCGGCCCCGATGGAGCCCCCGTTGACATGCCGATGAGGGTGGAGCGTATCGGGTTGGAGACATTTTACCAGGTAATTATTCCCGTGGAAGCATTCGGGGTCGATGCTTTGACGGCGGGGGAGCGGGTACGTTTCAACTTGGCGATGCACGATGCCGATAAGCAGGGATGGAACGGCGCAGGGGAATGGGCGCGAGGGTGCGTGCTGATAAGGGACCCGCTGGGGTATGGGGCGATCAAGCTGGTTGAGTGATGTGGAATTAACCCGCGAAATGGGATTCGTGGGTTACATTTTCTTATCACCCACATCCTCGGAGACTCGGCTGTGGGCGCCACCCGGGGGACACACCCCACTTGGAGACACGCTCATTCTCGAAGACTCGAATGGGCGTGGCACACTAAGCTAAGGGGTCTTTTATTAATCCGGAACCATCCTTGCGCGGCGGATTGTGATTTCCCAATTGGTGGCATTGTATTGTGACCATACCACCTGCAGGTTGCCCATATGGTCAACGATACAATCAGGCTGCTGGGTCATGCTGAAAGTTTCCTGCACAACGACCGGCGCGGCAAATGCTATGCCATCGAAAGAATATGAAGCGAATACAGTCCCTGCTTCCAACCAGGATACAAAAATCGCCTTCCCCCCGGGATAATCCCTCACATCAACAGCCGGTTGTCCCAATGGAACCCCAATGGAGCATACGACAACCGGGGCGGAGAACGGCCCGGAGGGGCTGTCAGCGTGCATATATAATATTTTATATGCGCTGTCTGAGGGAGAGTAAACGCTGCAGGTCACATGCAGTGCGTCGCCGCCGTCCATTGCCAGCGATGGGTCTATGTAATTCGAATATGCAGAATCATCAATCACGGTCACCGGGGTACCCCACGCTTCGCCTGTCGAGCCGTCGGTGGATGACACCAGCATTATCGCCTTGCCATCTTGCGAATAGTAAGCCAGGTGCATTGTGCCGTCGGATGTATCCCCAATCGAGCGGGAATGGGAGATAAGCCCATCGGTTGCCACTGTAAAATAAGGATAGTCCCACCAGTCCACGACGCCATCGAGTGTATTAGCACCAATAGAGTGCTGAACATCGATAATTCCGCCGGCGGTCAAATCGTAATCATAATCCGTAAATACAAAAACCTTCCCGGTCTGCGCAACGAAGACCTCAATATCGCTCCATAAATCGTTGTGCGGGAAGCAATAGTTGCCGCCGAGGGAATAATCTTCATTCCATGTTACATAGGGGTTATATGGGGGATCCCCGACACCGAATACCTGGGCGAATGTCGAGAATGATGTGCCGTTTGTTCCGGCGGCGCACTTTACAAAATCCCCTTTATTGTCGCCGCCAGGGAAGCAGTTAGTACCAGCGGGCCAACTCTCGCCGTCGGATGAGCGGCTGAAATTCTGGTAGTGCATCGTTCCAGGCGAACCCTGATAGTTGCAAACCCATGCGACAACGGTTTCGTCATCGGTCTCCACAGCCAAGGCAGGGGAAATGTCGTCCCAAGAAGGTTGATTCGAGACAATCGTCTTCTCAGGGTCCCATTCAAGATGGTATTTCTGTGCAGGCGATTCTCCGCTAACCTGCGCGGTGCTTGTAAAATATGCTGTTACAGGCTTCCCCTCAAGTATCCCGCCATATCCCTCTTCCTCGCATGCGACAGATATGAGCAGGTCAATGGTCCCCGCGGCTACAGGGGTGCCATCGGTGATGTCAATCTCATAAGTGCAATATCCTTCCCCGCCGCCAATGGGGGTGGAGCTTACAACCGGGATGAAATTGCCGTTCGATTCAACTTTTACGCTATTCAGCCCGGCGTTGAAGTGGTCCCATACATCGATGACCAGTGACAGGTTTCCGCCGTAGCCGGTGCCGTCGTTCCATAACGTGTTTTCGGTTTCCGTGATATTTATATTCCATGCTTCCGAGCGGTTCGCGGCTGGGGGAAAATCATCCGGGGCAACCCACGGCTTACCGCCAGTGGGGAAATGCCAGGAGGCGTCAACGGCATAATTGAATATGAGCCCATCCGTGCCGAGCTCGATGGTGTAGTGGCGAATATTCTTCTGCCCTGCGGAGAACATCCCGCGTTTTTCAGCAGTCGCTTTGCTTACGGGGGCATCGGGGCCCAATTCATCGCAGAAATATTTGTAAGCGTTCAAGGTGCTGTTGTAATCGGCGGAGCTGTCGGGCGTTCCGAGCAATCCGTCCTTGTAATTGAATATCGTATTACCGTGTGGGAACTCCGCAGGGTTCCACCAGCGCGTGTAGCCGTCGGGGTTTAACAGGCGAGTGTCGCCGTCGCCGGCCATACGCAGTTCAGGGTCGTCGAAGCCGGTAACGGAGCCGTTAGTGATGAATATCCCGCATACATCGAAACCGGTAAATTCGGTCAATCCGATAAACGGATGGCGCAGACCGATGCCGGCTTCGATGATATCGCCGTTGAACTCCAGGCTCTCCAATGTCAGGTTGACAAGCGGCGGCGGTTCAAGAAATGTCAGTGCGTTGAGGTGAAAATTGCCCGCGCGCAATGGGATGATGTCGAGCGTTCCTGCTGCCGGGTTAGCAACGAGCTGCCACAGGCCCCAGAACTGATGGGAACTGGTGGATACCTGCTCCGTTGGATGTGTGACCGAATCCGCCCCCGTTGTTACGGCACTTCCGCCTGTACAAGAAGTTAAAACCGGCAGAAACGCGACAATTAAAATACAAAAGCTTACCTTTCGCATCTTATGACCCCTCCATGATTCTAAGTATTCTATGTAATAAATAGAATGCCTTACTTAAGCCTACCAACTGCCATCAGGCAAAAACTTGCTAAGGAAAGCGTCGTAACTGCCGTTTGAGTCCAAGTTGCACTCATCAGGGCCGGGGTCGAAATCGACCGTACCCTGGAAGCGGCCAGTCACGTATGAGTTTCCGTCCATATCGGCATCCACGCCGTATCCCTCGTCTGCAAGAATGCCGCCCCATGTTTTTGCCCAGAGAAAGTCACCAGACGGGCTGAACTTGCTCAGGAATACATCCAAATCGCCCTTCGACGTTTTGTTATCCACTCCGGTTCCCGTGTCGAAATCGACCGTTCCCCTGAAATAGCCCGCAGTAAAAGCATTGCCGGATGCGTCCGAGGCGAGACAACGTGCTTCGTCATAATCGCTCCCGCCCCATGTTCTCACCCACTGAAACGCCCCGCTCGAATCGAACTTGCTCAGGTAGGCGTCATTGCTCCCTTTGGATGTTTGATTTAGAATGCCCGTACCGGGGTCAAAGTCGACTGTTCCGCTGAAAGCCCCTGAGACATAGACATTGCCTGAATTATCGACGGAAGTATCATAGCCGATATCCTGCTCCGCATCGCCCCATGTTACTGCCCATACATAGTCGCCCGCCGAATCCAGTTTGCTCAGATAAGCATCCCAGTACCCGTTCGATGTCCTTTCATCCGTGCCTGAACCGGGGTCGAAATCGACTGTCTCGTTGAACCACCCTGTCACATAAATGTCTCCTGTATTGTCGATAGAAACGGCGTAGCCCATATCGCCCGATCCTCCGCCCCAGGTTCTTGCCCATTGGTAGCTGCCCTCCGAATCGAACTTGCTGAGGAAGACATCCCAGCTCCCGTTCGAGTATTGGACATCGCCTCCATCTGGGTTGAAATCGGCAGATGTGCTCCCGAACCATCCCACCACATATACATTGTCTGAGTTATCGGTATTGACATTGAGACTGAAATCGTTGGATGCTCCGCCCCAGCTTCGGGCCCAGAGATGACTGCCTGCAGAGTCGAACTTGGTCACGTAAGGATCGGAGTAGTAGGGCGTCTTTGTGGATTTATTATTTGTACCTTCGCCGGGGTCGAAATCGACGGTCCCGGTGAATCCGCCTGATACGTAGATGTTGCCTGAACTGTCTGTGGCAATACCGTAACTTACATCCTCATTGGGTCCGCCCCATGCCCTTGCCCATTGATATTCGCCGTCCGTATTGTACTTGACCAGGTAAACGTCAAAACTGCTGTCTGAGGATGTTCGTTCGTCAACTCCATCACCGGGGTCGAAATCAGTGGTGCCCCTGAAGATGCCGGTCACATACACATTGCCGAAGCTGTCCGTGGCGACGTTTCTGCCTTCCTCATAATTAGATCCTCCCCATGTCCTGGCCCAGCCGGTGGATGTGATTGGGGGTTCGTTACCGACAGCAACGGCGCGTGTGAAGTACGCCGTTACCGGTTTCCCCGGCAAAAGGCCGCCGTAGCCTATGTTTTCACTCTCGACGGTTATCAGCAGGCTTATCGACCCCTGTGCCGGAGTGGCATTGAGGATTTCCACCTCGTAGGTCGCGTAACCCTCCCCGCCACCGGTCGGCGTGGTCGATGCGACCGGGGCGAAATTGCCGGGACTTTCCACCTTAACTTTATTCTGAGTAACATTATACCAGTCATAAATATCAATCGACAGTATCAGGTCTCCCCCCGATGAACTCCCGTCGTTCCACAATGTGTTCGCGGTTTCCGTGACTTCTATCCGCCACGCTTCGGGACGGTTCGCTCCTGAAGAGAAGTCATCTGGCGCTGTATAGGGTGGATTACCAGAAGGGAAGACCCAACAAGCGTCAACTGCGTAGTTGAATATAAGCCCCGCTCCCGTCTCAATGGTGTAATGGCGGATATTCTTATGCCCGGCGGAGAACATGCCGCGCTTGGCCAATGTCACCTTGTCAAGCGTATCGGTCGCGCCCAAATCGTCGCAGAAGTACTTGTAGGCGTTGAGGGTGGAGTTGTAGTTTCCAATCGCGTCCGGAGTTCCCAGCAATCCGTCCTTGTAATTGAACATCGTATTACCGTATGGAAACTCCGCAGGGTTCCACCAGCGGGAGTAGCCGTCGGGGTTTAACAGGCGAGTGTCGCCGGTGCCGGCCATACGCAAACCGGAATCGGAAAAACCGGTCACGGAACCGTTTGTGATGAATATGCCGCATACATCGAAACCGGTAAATTCGGTCAATCCGATAAACGGATGGCGCAGGCCGATGCCGGCTTCGATGATATCGCCGTTGAATTCCAGGCTCTCCAATGTCACGTTAACAAGCGGCGGCGGTTCGAGGAATGTGAGGGCGTTGAGATGGAAATTGCCCGCGCGCAATGGAATGACATCGAGCGTCTTCTTCATCGGGTCGGCCACGAACTGCCACAGGCCCCAGAACTGGTGGGAGCTACCGGATACTTGCTCTATCGGAGGTGTGACCGAATCCGCCTCCGTTGTTACCGCTCTTCCGCCTGTACAAGAAGTCACAGCCAGCAAAAGCGTAGCGATCATCAGATAAAAACCTATCTGCCGCATCCTGCGACACCTCCTTGGTCGTGAATGTCCCGATATTTGTCAACGGACTTTATGAACTTAATCGTCTATTCTGGCGCTTTCAGCACGCGCACATCTGAATTTGACATAAGGACGAGCAGGTCATCCACTATTGAAACGCCGCATTTTGTCCAAACGGGTCCGGCAGAGTAAGTCCAAACCAGGGCCCCATCCGAAGCATCGAACGCGTACAGGATGCCACTGTAAGCACCAGGGCAATAGACCACTCCCTCAGGATAGCTGGGGGCGTTTGCCCAGACAGCAGCGCCTTCAAAACTATCTGTCTGACTGCTTCTCCAGATGAGGGAAGCGGAAGCCCCCTGATCCTCAAGACAATAAACGTAAGTTAGACCTGCGGAGGAGGAGGCAACATAAAGCCTTGTGACACCGTCGCTCTGGCGCGCGCCTGCACCGGCCATCATCGCCGTCGAACCGAAAGGCTTGAGAGGGTCACTCCAGAACCAGATAATCTGACCCGCGGTGTAGCCGCCCTCATCGGCGATAGACAGGCAGTACACGGTCCCATTGGTGGATGTCAGGTAAATCCTGTCACCGATTATCACGGGATTAATCCAGTGGTTCATAAGGTCTGAGTTCGGGAGTTGAGTTGACCAGAGGATTGTCCCGGTCGAGATGTCCGCGCAATCGACATAGTGGGATGAATTAATATAAACCTTGCCGTCTTTAGCTGTGCAGCCACCTTCAGATATGTCCGAGCATATAACTGTACTGATTAAGGTTCCTGTTTCGAAATCCAACACATACAATGTTTCGTACCTCGAGCGGGCGAGTACCATGCCGTTGTATTCCTGCATTTGGTTAGACCACCAGCCAATGTTATTGGCACCGTAAGTCGTATCGAAGCTCCAGATTTCTTCTCCGGTATCGGCATTGAAGCAGTAAACCTGGTCGCCGCCGACAGCGATTCGATCAATATCGTCGGGGCCTTGCCACCAGACAGGACAGGAGAAGACTCGCCAGCTTGTAGTCCCACCAGTAGGATTAATTAGTTTGTTCCAAATCGGATCCCCTGAAGCAAGGTCGTAGCAGTAAAAAGTCATGCCTGACGTTTCCCAATAAGAGCCATAAGTGCCATTAGTTGAGAAAAATATCTTCTCGTCCGCCACGACAGGTGTAGTGAATTTATATCCGACGAGGGGGGCATTCCATTGCTGTTTAAGGGCTGACGGATCAGGCATGGTCGCGGTCGGATTCCAGCCGATATTGTCTAAATTGTACATGTGGCTCTGCCACCAGATAGAGTCCGTGACTGGACTGACATCCGAAACTGCAGCGGCATAATCAAAGTATGCCGTTACCGGTTTCCCGGGCAAAACGTCGCCATAGCCGACAGCTTCACTTTCTACACTGATAAACAGACTTATCGACTCTTGAGCCGGAGTGGCATCGAGTATTTCTATCTCGTATGTCGAGAAACCTTCCCCACCGCTAATTGGAGTAGTCGATGTGACTGGTGCGAAGTTCCCCGGGCTTTCCACTTTCACCGTATTCAACTCGGCGTTATACCAGTCATAGACATCGACGGACAATAAGAGGTCCCCGCCTAACCCGCTGCCGTCGTTCCATAAGGAGTTACTGACCTCGGTAACCTTTATCCGCCATGCTTCAGGACGGTTAGCATCGGGGGCAAAGTCATCCGGAGCCATCCATGGAGCGGGGCCCGTCGGGAATTCCCAGCAAGCGTCGACAGCGTAGTTGAATATCAATCCGGCGCCCATATCGATCGTGTAATGCCGGACGTTTTTCTTCCCTGCGCTGAACATGCCGCGCTTCGCCAATGTCACATTATCGAGCGGATCATTCAGCTCCAAATCGTCGCAGTAATATTTATAAGCGTTAAGTGTTGAATTGTAGCCCACGACTGAATCGGACGTACCGAGCAGCCCGTCCTTATAGCTGAACATATTGTTCCCATGGGGGAATTCCGCCGGATTCCACCAGCGCGTATAGCCGTCGGGATTAAGCAGGCGCGTATCGCCGTCACCTGCCATACACAGTTCAGGGTCGTCAAAGCCTGTAACGGAGCCGTTTGCTATGAATACTCCGCAGACATCGAAACCTGTAAATTCGGTCAACCCGAGGAACGGATGCCTAAGCCCTATGTCGGCATCGATGATGTTACCGTTGAATTCCAGGCTCTCAAGCGTAAGGTTGACGAGCACGGGCGGTTCGAGGAATGGAAGTGCATTGAGATGGAAGTTGCCCGCGCGCAATGGGATTACATCGAGCGTTCCTGCAGCTGGGTCGGCTGTGAATTGCCATAGGCCCCACGTGTAATGGTTCCCCGCGGCGAGCGTACCTTTCTCCGTGACCGCTGCCGTAACCGGGTTGCCTGCATTATTCCCCGAGCATCCGCCGAATATCACAGGCAATGCTATTAAAGCGAAGATCATAACAATTGCTATCATCGCTGGTTTCATTTATCGCACCTCCTAAGGATATGCTGTCTAAAATATTAGATGCGAAAAATAACAGTTAATCTCCTACCCGCCGGGCATCTCATATTGGTTGAATACGCTGACCATATATGGCGGCGTTTCGCCGTGGAGCACTACTATATCCCCGTCAAAATCGCTCCCCTCAATCCTGCGCGGGGTGCCGCTTATGGTCGTGGAATCCCCGAAGCCGCCGATTGATTTGGTTATGTTCCCATCCACTGTCCACATCTTGACACGCGGCTCACCGCTGAAGAGTTGATCGAGGACAAAATATCGGTTCTGGTTGTCGCGGGTGATATCCCTGGCATCGTACCAGCCGTCGTCCGCATCGGTCTGAGAACCGGTGCCGAAATATGCGTTGTCGTAAGTAAGATAGGATAGATAGCCGGAGTTGGAAAGCAGCCAGCGCGAAGCGTAGTAATTGGGGTCCTCAAGGAACCAGATGAAATCCCCATTTTCGTCTGACTCGCAGCCTTTGATGTATTCGTAGTAGAGCTTATCATAGCCACTGTAATCGGGTCCCGCCAAATAGTAAACATGGTCATAGTACCCGACCCATTCCGAGTAACGGAATCGGAGAATGTGGGTCTCGTGTTGATCATTGAAAAAGCGCCCGAAGCCCCAGCAAGCGTCGTTCTGGTATGACCCGCTGCTCATCGCGACAACATCATAATTGGGCATGTCGGGCGATATGCCCCACCAGGGCCAGGGAGAAACCGGGATTCCGTCGGGATCGAAGAAGTAAATGACAGAATTGTCAACATCAGTATAGGTGCCGACAACGTAGATATAACTGTTGGGAGCCACATCTATGTACATGGGATGCGAGTTGGGGAGGACGATTGTTGTAAGCAGCGTCCCGGTCTTATAGCAGTCATCTTTATGGTACTCATAAATTGTATTATCACTATAAAGGACCAGCAGGTCGGCGTTGGCGGGGTCAAGGGCGATGTCAACCGGCACTGCATCATCACGCAGCGGGATGTTCTTGCAGGGGGATGGCGGATTGTAAGGCTCCTCGGCAACCGATGCGCTGTGGGTGAAATAAGCCGTGGCGTTGGTGCCGGGGATAAATCCCTCGAAGTCGGCCTTTTCGGAGACAACGCTTATCAGCAGCCCTATTTCATCCGCGGCAGGGGTAGCATCGTCTATCTCGATTTCATAGGTCGAATAATCCGCTCCGCCGCCGGTGGGGGTCGATGATTCAGCCATATCGAAATTCCCCGGCGACTCAACGCGGACCTTGTTCGACCCTGCGTTGAACCAGTCATAAACATCCACCTGCAACTTCAAATCACCGCCGGAGCCGGTGCCGTCGTTCCAAAGGGTGTTCTCGGTTTCGGTGATACTTATTCTCCACGCCTCGGAGCGGTTGGCATCGGGCGGAAAATCATCCGGCACATCCCAAGGCTTGCCACCGGTGGGGAAATGCCAGTTCGCATCAACGGCGTAGTTGAATGTCAGCCCATCCGCCCCAAGCTCAATTGTGTAATGCCTGACATTCTTCTTGCCCGCGGAGAAAACCCCCCGGTGAGTGGTGTCGATGGAGCTTATCGGGTCATCAGCACCCAAGTCATCGGAGAAATATTTGTAACCGTTGAGAGTGCAGTTATAATGGGCATTCGAGTTCGGTGTTCCGAGCAATCCGTCCTGGTAGGAGAACATCGTCCCGTCGTTCACCGGGAACTCGGTTGGGTTCCACCAGCGGGAGTAACCATCGGGGTTCAGAAGGCGCGTATCGCCTTCACCGGCCATACGAAGCTTCGAATCCGAATATCCGGTCACTGAGCCATTACTGATGAATATGCCGCATACATCAAAACCTGTAAACTCATTCAAACCGAGGAATGGATGCCTCAGGCCAATGTCGGCTTCAATGATATTTCCGTTGAATTTAAGGCTCTCCAATGTAAGGTTGACAAGTGGCGGCGGTTCAAGAAATGTTAGTGCGTTGAGGTGGAAATCGCCCGCGCGAAGGGGGGTGACATCAAGTGTCCCTGCTACAGGGTCGGCAATGAATTGCCATAAACCCCATGTGTAATGGTTAGTTGTGCTTGATATGCCTTTTTCAGATACGGTTGTGGAAACCGCACCCGTAGGCAAATCCCCCGAGCATCCGCTGATTGCGACAAGGAACGCAATGAGCAAATAGACAGCAATAAAGGCCACTATCGGCGGTCTCATTGACTACACCTCACAGAAAAGCATCCTGTCCAAAATATTAGATGCAAAAAATAACAGTCTGTCTTTTACCCGCCAGGCATCTCATATTGGTTGAATACGCTGACCATATATGGCGGCGTGTCGCCGTGGAGCACTACTATATCCCCGTCAAAATCACTCCCCTCAATCCTGCGCGGGGTGCCGCTTATGGTCGTGGAATCTCCGAAGCCGCCGATTGATTTGGTTATGTTCCCATCCACTGTCCACATCTTGACACGCGGCTCACCGCTGAAGAGTTGATCGAGGACAAAATATCGGTTCTGGTTGTCGCGGGTGATATCCTTAGCGTCGTTCCAGCCGTCGTCCGCATCAGTCTGAGAACCGGTGCCGAAATAGGCGTTATCGTATTTCAGCCAACTCGGTACGAGCTCCCACCTTGAAGCATAATAATCGGGATCCTCGAGAGTCCAGATGTAGTTCCCGTACGCATCGGACTCAGCACCTTTGATGTACGGATAATAGACCCTGTCGAAACCATAGGTATTGCCGTCCTCTATAAGGTACATGTGCTCGCCGCCATACGCGTACCAGTCGCCGACCTTGGTTAAGCGTAATGCCAGGGTCATCAAAAGGCCCGGCCATTCGTAGCCGCGTATGAATCCCATGTCGTTCTTGTAGATACCGGCAGTCATTGTGTAAGAATCCCTGAGACCGGGGGGAGGGCTCTGCCCGGCATATATGTTGAACCCGCCATCGGCGTCATAGATGAAATACCCCGGTGTGTCGTCGGTAACATATGTCAAGGCAATTCCGAGATACCGGTTGGGGGCCATGTCAAGCGCATACATTATCCTCGGAAGATGGCCGCAGGCGGGGATATCAATGTACAGGGTCCCGGTCTTGTAACAATCATCCTTGTGATATTTATAAATTGTTTTGTCGTCATACAACACCAGCAGGTCGGCGTTGGTATGGTCAAGGGCGATGTCAACCGGCACTGCATCATCACGCAGCGGGATGTTCTTGCAGGGGGATGGCGGATTGTAAGGCTCCTCGGCGACCGATGCGCTGTGGGTGAAATAAGCCGTGGCGTTGGTGCCGGGGATAAACCCCTCGAAGTCGGCCTTTTCGGAAACAACGCTTATCAGCAGCCCTATTTCATCCGTAGCAGGAGTGGCATCGGTTATCTCGATTTCATAAGTTGAATAATCCGCCCCGCCACCGGTGGGGGTCGATGATTCAACCATATCGAAATTCCCCGGCGACTCAACGCGGACTTTATTCAACCCGGCGTTGAACCAGTCATAGACATCCACCTGCAACTTTAAATCTCCGCCGGAGCCGGTGCCGTCGTTCCACAGGGTGTTCTCGGTCTCGGTGATATTTATTCTCCACGCTTCAGAACGGTTGGCATCGGGGGGGAAATCATCCGGCACATCCCATGGCTTGCCGCCGGTGGGGAAATGCCAGTTTGCGTCAACGGCGTAGCTGAAAATCAGCCCGTCGGGACCAAGCTCGATTGTGTAATGCCTGACATTCTTCTTGCCCGCGGAGAAAACCCCCCGGTGAGTGGTGTCGATGGAGCTTATCGGGTCCTCGGCGCCCAAGTCATCGCAGAAATATTTGTAACCGTTGAGAGTGCTGTTGTAATGGGCATTCGAGTTCGGTGTTCCGAGCAATCCGTCCTGGTAGGAAAACATCGTCCCGTTGTTCACCGGAAACTCGGTTGGGTTCCACCAGCGGGAGTAACCGTCGGGGTTCAGCAGGCGCGTATCGCCTTCACCGGCCATACGAAGCTTCGAATCCGAATATCCGGTCACTGAGCCATTACTGATGAATATGCCGCATACATCAAACCCGGTGAACTCGGTTAGCCCGAGGAACGGGTGGCGAAGTCCGATGTCGGCTTCAATGATATTGCCGTTGAATTTAAGGCTCTCCAATGTAAGGTTGACAAGTGGCGGCGGTTCAAGGAACGGCATGGTGTTAAGGTGGAAATCCGGCCCTCGAAGTGTGATAAATTCGAGTGTTCCTTCCGCCGGGTTGATAACACTTTGCCAGATGCCCCAGCATGAGTGGCTTGAACCATCATTGTTGTTGTCTCTTATATCTGTTGTTTCGGGGGCGAAGACACCCCCGGAACATCCCGCGAGAAAAATGGCCAAGGCTACGGCTCCGGTTAAAAATCTATTCACCGGTACACCTCCGTGGGGATATCTGCCTCTAATTTATATAAGCTCCCGCGGTTTTGAAGACCCGCGGCAAGCCATTAGATGACTTCTTAATCTTTAACTAACGTAGCGTTCCTGAAATGAATCTCGCGGTCGTTTGCGCCAAGATGCGAAAAGGCGAAATGCAGCTTGTTGTCGGTACCCTCCACCATATCGGGCATTTTATCGGAGCTTCCGCCGCCGTACGAAACCGGAATGGGCATCTCCCAGTTCTGCCCTGCATCGAATGAGGAAACGAAATAGACCCCGTCAGCTTCTTCATAAGTAATCGCTACGACATAGGCGCCAAGTGCTTCATAGGCTACAACCGGCGTATCGGTCAGCAGGCTGTCGCTGGTGTACACGACCTGAATAGGGCTCCAGCTATCCCCACCGTCGCTTGAATAAGTATAGCAGACCTCATCCTCATCTGTGGAATCGTTGTGGCGCAGGAATGAAAGATGTATCCGGTCATTCGCGTCGACATCCAGCCCGGGGTCACGGACATTGCTGTAACCCGATGCGTCGAAGATGGTCAAATTGTCCCAGTTTAACCCGGTAGAGCCGTCGGTTGAACGCGCGATTTTGATGAAATCGCCCTCTGTGCCGCCCCAATAGGCGAGGTAAATAGTCCCCGATGAATCATCCCCTATTGAACGGGTGTTGGAGAGATGCGCCGGTTGGTCTGCGACAAGATGAATATCCAAGGGCCACCACATGCTTGGCCAGGGTATTTTATCCGGGTCCGGATCCGGCCACCAGGACCAATCGTTGAAAAATGTATACGTTTGGTTGCATACCTGTTGATAAATCCCGCTTTGAGGAACCCAGTCTTTCTTATCCCCAAATACATGAAGGTATCCATCACCGGCGCATATTAATTCGCCGCAGTCACAATAAGGAAGCATGGTAAAAGCCCAGCTGAAACCCATATCCCAGTTTGTCGATGCGCCGGCGTAATAATGCGGCGGGCTTTCAACCCCACCCGGTTTGGCCAATGGGTGCAGGGCGAATGAATTCCCATTATCCGCCGCGATTATTTTGGCATGGTCCATGCAGCCATCGTTGCCGTGGCCCCAGTATTGGTGGTAATCAATCCAGGTTTGGCCGCCGTCATCGGAACGTACGGCTTGGTCCTGCCCACAGGGGTTCCAGGGATGGCCAGGTGTTGAGTCGGAGGTCCAGTAACACCTCAACTGGTCATCGGTTTCCCAGGCGAGTGCAGGGGACATATCGTCAAACAGAGATAAATCATATACAAGCCCGCCTGCATCAAGTTCCCAATGGTACTGTAAAGGTGTCCCCCCGCTCACTGGGATGGTGCATGTGAAATAAGCTGTTGTATTCACTCCCGGAATGAAACCGCCGAAATTCTCATTTTCGGAAACAACACTGATGAGAAGGCTTATCTCATCCGGAGCCGGAGTGGCATTGTTGATGTCAACCTCGTATGTCGAGAAGCCCTCCCCGTCACCGACGACGTCCGCGGATTCGACCATGGCGAAGTTGTCCGGTGATTCAATCCGTACAGTATTCATATCAGCCTTGAACCAGTCGTAAACATCCACGTCCAGCTTAAGCCCGCCACCGGAAGCCTCCCCGTCGTTATATAAGGTATTTTCGATCTCGTGCACAACGATGCGCCAGGCCTCCGGGCGGTTTGCATTAGGGCCGAAATCCTCTGGCGCCGACCATGGGACCTGTCCTGTCGGGAATTTCCACGAGGCATCGACGGCGTAATTAAACACCAGTTCGTCGCCACCAATCTCGATTATGTAACGCCGCGAATTCTTCTGCCCTGCGGAGAACATCCCGCGGCCCTCGATGCTCAATATATCGAGCGCATCATCTGGGCCAAGCTCATCGGCGAAATATTTATAAGCGTTCAAAGTGCAGTTATAGTCAGCGACGGAGTCCGGCACGCCGAGCATGCCGTCCTGGTACCCCAACATAGTCCCCGGGTTTATGGGGAACTCCGCCGGGTTCCACCAGCGCGTGTAGCCGTCGGGGTTTAATAGACGCGTTTCCCCTTCACCGGCCATTACCAGGTCCGGGTCAGAGAAGCCGGACAACGAGCCGTTTGTTATAAGGATGCCGCAAACATCGAAGCCGGTATATTGAACCAGCCCGAGAAATGGGTGGCGGAGGTTTACAACGCACTCGACCGTCTTCCCAACAAACTTGACCTGCTCTACATTGAGGTTCACATAAGCCGGCGGCTCGAGGAAATGCATTGCATTGAGATGCAGGTTGCCGTTACGAAGCGGAACCACTTCGAGTGTACCCGCAGCCGGATCGGCAACGAACTGCCATAGTCCCCAATTATAGCGGTTACAAGCATCAGCAACGACCTTGTCGGGTGGCGTTGCTGAAATCGGGTCATTCGAATAATTGCCCGAACATCCGCAAGCGAAGACAAGGCATATAATAATGACCATAAAAGTAATTGTAATCATCCTGAAATTCGTCATTATTTCTACTCCTTCATCTGGAAATAATAGTCACCCTATATCGTTATGATGTGAAAAACACCTTGAATAATAGGGAAATCGCTACAGACCATTTTTAAACAGTAAAAATAGAATCTCCGAGCTTTTTTTTGAACCCCCGGTAGGCCGGGGGTATATGCTCTTACAGTAATACAATTTCAATCAATACATCAACACCGCGATATCATCGAAACTCGTCCCAGGATTGGGGGCGGCTGTACCCCCGCAGGAATTGGCGCAACCCCAGGCCAATGCGGCACGGGCGTTGGGTATTGTGAAAACATCGGGCAGGGCGAACTTGCTGTATTTATATTGGATGTTTTCCCACGGCGGCGGTGGATCAACCTGGTATGCGAATCCCTTGTCATTCGCCGGGGTTATATTGGTAAAGTTGCCATAATCCGAAAATCCCTGGACATGCTCGGTGTTGTAATCCAGCCCCTCGATATATTCCTGGGAAGGGATAAAGGGATTGCTTGGGCCATCCTCAACTACATCGGTGACACCGACCGTAACGCCGCAAATGTGGAAGTCAGGGGGAAGGTTAGTCGGGAGGTTATTCAACCTTACGCAAAATTCGATTTGGCAATTCCCCGCACCGATGGGGAGCGGCAGCACGGGGGTCGCGACAATGCTTGCGGACCCGGTCCAATAACTTCCGTCGGGAACCCCATCTATGGGGTTGTTCTGAAGCCCCGACTCATCCCAGCAATAGGTCCCGTTATTCGGCGCCCAATCGAGGGGGGCGAACTCATTGAACAGGGATTGGGGGAGCCAACCGGGGCTATACATCAACGGGAAGGCGCATGTTTCCCAGACACAATGCGTGTTGACATTGTCCTCGGCGTTTTCGAGTATGGCATAAGCTTCAACCGACGTCTCCGGTGCTTCGTTGGCCCCCACCTTGGCGACAACTTTATACTGATATGCCTCATTGCCCGTTATATCAGTGTCGATATATTCGCTGTCCGTAACAGGGCTCGCGGGAAGCAATACCCAATCGTCTGAAGCATCGAACGGGTTCTGGCGATAGATGTTGTAGCCGGTGATGCCGGGGTTATCATCCCAGTCAAGCTCTATGCCCGTAATCAAATCCGTATCATTGCGCTCGATGGTCAGCACGAGATTGTAATTGACATCAACCATCTCGGATACAGTGGTCGTATAAGTGAAATATGCGGTGATGGATTTGTCGGGAAGCAATCCCCCATAGCCTGATTTATCACTCGCCACGGAAACCAGAAGCTCAAGCTCACCGGTTGTGATGGGATGGCAATCGTCGGCAAGGACGTCATATATCGCATAACCATCGCCGACATAATCGGGGGTGAATGAAGAGGCCGGGCTTATGATACCCGGTGATTCGATTGTGACCTCGTTTGATTCGGCGCCTGCCCAGTCATATACCCGTATCTCAAGCCCCAGCTGTCCGCCGCCCTCCGGGTTAAGGCTGTTTTCGGTCTCGGTGACATTTATGCGATATGCTTCCGGGCGATTAGCACCCATGCCGAAGTCATCGGGGGCTTCCCACGGCGGCCCCCCCGTCGGGAATTTCCACGAGGCATCGACGGCATAATTAAACACCAGCCCATCGTTACCAATCTCGATTATATAGCGCCGCGAATTCTTCTGCCCTGCGGAGAACATCCCGCGGCCCTCGATGCTCAATAGGTCGAGCGCATCATCGGGGCCAAGCTCATCGGCGAAATATTTGTATGCGTTCAAAGTGCAGTTATAGTCAGCGACGGAGTCCGGCACGCCGAGCATGCCGTCCTGGTAGCCTAACATAGTCCCTGGATTTATGGGGAACTCAGCCGGGTTCCACCAGCGCGTGTAACCGTCGGGATTTAATAGACGCGTTTCCCCTTCGCCAGCCATGACCAAATCGGGGTCATGGAAGCCGGATAGCGAGCCGTTTGTGATGAGTATCCCGCAGACATCGAAGCCGGTATATTGAACCAGCCCGAGAAACGGGTGGCGGAGGTTGACAACGCACTTGACGGTCTTCCCGGTATACTGAACCTGTTCCACGCTGAGATTGACATAAGCCGGCGGCTCGATGAAGTGCATTGCGTTGAGGTGCAAATCGGCGTTGCGCACCGGTGTAACCTCGATTGTCCCCATTTCGGGCTTCAGCTCGAATTGCCACAGGCCCCAGATGGAATGACCCGCGACTAAAGTCTCCTTTTCCGCTGATACAGGAGAAATGGGGTTGTTGTTTCCCCCAGAGGAACATCCCACTATGGCTGCAAGGATCACGACTAAACATGCAACCGATAACAAGTGAACTCTCAGACTGTCCATATTTCAACTACCTCCGGGCACATGCCCCCTCATTCTTTGATGCCAAAAATGTACATACCCAGAGAAATCATGCCCCGCTGAGAAGGAACCCGCCAAAAAGATATATCACGATTCGGAGCGCGGGCTTCCCAACCCGCATGCAGGCGGGACGCCTGCACCACAACAACAGATTGACGCAGAGATACAGGCAGGACGGCCTGTTGAAAAAGCCGTGTTTATTGCTCTTACAGGGATGGGTGCCACGGATAAGCCCGTCTTCGGGCTTACCCGTGTCTGTGTGGGCCTATTCAAGCCAATCACGGGCAAAACGAATGGCGTATAAAAGGCATACGCCATTCGTTTTGTCCGTGGCACCCCTTTTTCTCACCTTTTTCAACAGCCCCAATCAGCCCTAACTCTCCTCTTTTACCGTAACAATATACGGCAAATATATCCCCTGTGTTTCAAACGGCAACTTCCCGTTATATCCGCTCGGTGACTGGCATTCTGCGGCAACCCAGAGGAGAATATCATCCGCCGAATCCATATTCTGAGGGGCAGTATCAAATTGATATGTTGAGAAACCTTCGCCGCCGCCGACAGGCCAGGAGTTGCACGTGCCCATAAGCTCACCATACGTCGAGTAGCCGCATAAAACATCCTTGTCTGCCCCGACCCAGTCATATATATCGACCTCAAGGCTCAAACTCCCCGATGCTTCCGATGTGGTTATGTTATAAGTCAGCGAATTTGAAATCTCATGCACGACGACCCGGTACGGCTCGGGCTGATTGGCCCCGGGGGGGAAATCGTCGGGAACCTGCGTCGCAGGCGGCGGTATGGCGGGGGGTAGCCACGATGCATCGACGGCGTAATTGAACACAAACCCCGACGGCGTGTAGTCGATGACATAGCGCCTTACATTCTTCTTCCCCGCGGAGAAATATCCGCGATGCGCCACCTGGATTTCATCAATATCCGAATCGGTTGTCAAATCATCGCAGTAATATTTATACGGGTTAAGCGTTCCCGTAAAATGCGCCGTGGAATCAGGGACGCCCAATAAGCCGTCGACATAGCCCTGGTGCGGCACAACGGCATTATATGGGAACTCCGCCGGGTTCCACCATCGCGTATAGCCGTCGGCGTTAAGCAGCCGTATATCGCTCTCCCCTGCGAATATAAGCTGCGGCAATTCCTCAAGCGGTATCGAACCATTGCCGATGAGAATCCCTTTCACATCGAACCCCGTAAGCGCAACCTGCCCTTCCGCCGGATGATGCAGCCCTATGTCGATGGTGACATTACCGCCGGAGAACTGCGGCGCCCCTTCGATAGTAAGGTTGACATTCGCCGGCGGCTCGAGGAGGCTCAGCGCGTTGAGATGCAATTCGACCGAACGCAGCGGGGCATATTCAACACGCTCAGCAACGGGGTCGATACTGAATTGCCATAAACCCCACAATTGGTGAGGTGCGGCATTATGCCCGGCGAAATCACCCGATGCAGGTGCAAGCGCCGTGATATCTGTTCCCCCGGAACACCCGATGATGAACACTATAATGATTAATATCAAAAACATTCGCCAGTTTACAGTCATTTCTCTTCACCATCATATCTATATTGTGAATTTGCCAAATACACCTATCATCATTATAACTTATTATTCGAAACAGCTACCAGCTGAAACAGGTAGCAGCTATCTTCCCGTCTTCGGGAAGTAGCTGCTATCCTGTGTTATGCTGGATAGAATATGATGTAGAATAAACACGAGGTGAGCAAGATGGAACTTCAGGATGCAATAAAAAACAGGACGAGCATAAGAAAATACCAGAAACGCAAAATCGACAGGAAAACGATTGAAACGATTTTGCGCATGGGTATGTGCGCGCCGTCGGCATCGGACAGGCGTCCGTGGAGAATATGGGTCATCGAGAATGAGGGTTTGATTGCGAAAATGGGCTCGGCAACCCCCTATGCCACCCCGGCCGCCAACGCGCCGCTCGTAATCGTCGTCGGCAACGACCCGGCGGTTTCAACCGGGATGGGCATTATCGACTGCTCGGCGCTTATACAGAATATGCTGCTCGCAATAACCGACCTCGGCCTCGGCGCGGTATGGATTGGCGCATGGCCGCATGATGACAGGCAAAGCGGTGTGCGAAAGGTCCTCGGCATACCGGATTCAATCGAGATTGTGAGCTTCATCGCCGTCGGCTACCCGGCAGAACATCCTACCCCAAAAGACAAATGGGACGCCGCGAAGGTTAAGTGGATGTGAAGGTTTTATGAAGTTCACGGCCTGCCGAGTCCGCGAAGGCTGGCCGTGGTCTTAATATTACCGCATCTCAATTGTCAACGCACGATTAAAGCCACGGTCAGGTCTTGAAGACTCGACCAGGCCGAGCCATCCGGGTTTTTTATTAACAAGCTATATGGTAAGGGAATCACGAGGCGACAGACTGACTCTGATTATTATTGATATGAGCATATTTGACTGCCCTTATCAATTATAATAGAATATATTCTCTTCAGGGGATGGAGGTGTTCCGATGCGAACCATTATGAGAAACATCATTCTCTTTGCGGCAATTCTGGTTGCCTGCCGCGTGCTTTGGGGATGCAGCGGTGGAGGAGCTCCGACTGTACCCCCGTCTGACGGTACAAGAATGACGGGTTTGTTGGACCTTCCCACGGATGTAAGCGGTTCGACTGTCTTTGCGGGTACAGAAACCGCAAGCTTGGATGGAACCAACTTCAACATCAGACTTCAACCCAACTGCACGCAGGTTGTTAGTGTCATCAAAGGAGGCAATTTGTTAGGGGCGGCCGTTGTCCTGAACACAGGGTTAGTACAGAATATCGCTATAACCCCCCGCTCAACCGCTGAAGCGCTTCTGCTCCTGACACCTTTCGTGGCGCAGGGAACTAAGGATAGAAACGCTGATATGATGGCTATTATCCATGATTTGCCTGAAACACAGCGACTCGCCGTCGCTATCTCAAGCGACCTGACTAACCTCGGCGAGGTCGCTGATTTTGGGAATCCCGACAGCGCATTCAATAATGCTTTGTCAACCGCACTTGAAGCGCTTTTCAAGAACGATGCTTACCGCGAGGCATCCCTGTGGAACATCAAACCGGGTGCTGTAAGCAGCGGGCTGCAGATAAAGGAAAATGAAGCGACCGGCGACAATGATTTTGATTTCATCGCCACCAACTACGCAAGGAGATATGTCGACCTTTATGAAAGCGGCTCCCGCATAGCGGGGCTTGAATCCGCAGGCTTGGAAAGCAATTACCTTCCGGTGGAACAGGAATTTTCCTTATCCCCATTATTCCAAAGGTCCAGAACCATTACGGCTTACGGCCCCGGCATCTATAGCGTGGCCCCGTTTCCTTCAGAGGATTTCACGAAGTCCCTTCCACCGATAATGAAATCGCTTGTCTTCGATGCCGTCATCCCGTGTATTAACATCATATTCGGCAGATCCGGGTTAGGCCACACCGACACGGTCGAAGGAGTTGTTGAGGTTATCCTGAATGACCAGTTCTTTATGGATAAAGTATCCTCCTTCATAGAAGACCGGGACTATTTTACGGTGGGCGTATCAGTGCTGTTCAAGGCTGCTGATTTTTTGGCAATAGATGCAACTACCAATGGGGCAAACAGTATTCTGGCTCAATATCTCGGCGCAAATGTCGCGCCCAATATTGCCGGGAATGCCCTTCTCCCGCTGAAGCTCTTAGGGACAGGCCTTAAGATGGCCAACCCGAACCTTTCAGTGAAGGCTTACGAGGAATGCCTCGCTGTCAAGAGATTCAATCTGTCCTTGAAGGAAGAAAATATACAGTTTAACCCGGTTGATGTCACGCCGCTATTATTGAATTTTGATGCATACGAGATCTGCATCGATGGGAATTACGCTTATGTAGCGGGTGATGAAGATGGGCTGCATATATTCGATATCTCATCCCCGGTTAACCCCGTTTGGGTCAACCGTGTACCCATTCCGGACTATGCCGACCATGTTGCCGTTTCCAGCGGGTATGTATACGTATTAGGATACTACAAGCTTTATATAATCGAAATAAACCCCCCGGAATTTCCACATATTATTGCGACCGTTGACTTGGGGTCTGAAGGTTACCCGTCTTCTTTTGCTGTTACCGGCGGATATGCGTATGTCTGTATGAACCAAGCGGGGCTCCTGATTGTCGATATTGACCCACCGGAATCTGCATATGCGGTTAACATGGTTGACACTCCCGGCTACGCAACCCAAGTGGCTGTCTCTGGGGAATATGCCTATGTTGCAGATTCGGATGAGGGTCTCCAGGTAATCGATATCGACCCCCCTGAATCGGCTTCCATAGTTAAAGCGATTCCCGCCTTTGAATATGTTGGATATGTAGCCGTCTCCGGGGGCTATGCTTATGTGATTGATTATTCAGCCGGTCTCCAGATAATCGATATAGACCCCCTTGATTCGGCATATACAGTTGCAACCGTCGATACTCCGGGTTATCCCGAGAGCGTAGCTGTTGCCGGTGGATATGCCTATGTGGCTAATGATACGGAGGGCTTGCAGATAGTTGATATCGACCCCCCTGAATCGGCCTCCATCATCCAAAGCGTCAAAACCTACGCTTATGCCGATGCTGTAACAGTCTCCTCCGGATACGCTTATGTGGCGGCTGGGTCTTACGGTTTCAGTATCATCACTATAGACCCGCCTGAATCTGCGTATTTAGCTTCAACGATTAGCGCTTTAGGCTCTATTGATAATGTCGCCATTGCAGGTGGGTACGCTTATGTAACGGAATATAATATGGGTCTACAAATAGTTGACGTCGATCCGCCCGACTCCGCATATATAGTCGCAAACGTGGCGACCCCGGACTTTATTCGCGATATAACCGTGTCAGGCGGATACGCCTATGTTGCGGAGGGCGATGCAGGTCTTCTAATAATCGATATAGACCCGCCCGAACTCGCATCCATTGCCAATACCGTTGACACGCCGGGTAATGCTGATAGTGTAGCCGTCTCCGGTGGTTATGCCTACGTAGCGGATTGGGACGCGGGTCTCCAGATAATTGATATAGACCCGCCGGGCTCTGCATCCATCATAAAAACCATACCAATTGGTTCGCCTTACGATGTGGCTGTTTGCGGTGGATACGCCTATGTCCTGAATGGGAAAGGAGGTCTTGTAGTCATAAATATACAACCTCCCGAATCAGCAAACATAGTTACAACAATTGATACTCTTTGGGGAGGCGGGGAAGTAGCAGTATCGAATGGGTACGCGTATATAGCGGCTGGTTATTCAGGCCTCAAGATAGTCGACTTGGAACCGCTTGAGACGGCAGAGGTAGTGGCGGTTGTCAATATGCCGGGTTATGCGTCGGATGTAGCCGTTTCCGGCAATTACGCCTATGTGGTGAATAGCGACGGGGGTCTCCGAATAGTTGATCTTCAACCGCCGGGGTTGGCATATATAGCTGAAAGCTTCGATACACCCGGAGATGCGGAGGGCGTTGCGGTTTCCGGTGAGTATGCTTATGTAGCAGATTATTGGGGCGGTTTGAGAATAATCAAGCTCTGGTGAGCTGAACCGTTGGGCTGCCAAATCTGGCAAGGGAACCGGCAGGCGACAGATTCCCCGGGGTAGGCCACAATTCATTTTATCAATAATTTGGAAGTGGCCAACCCGGGGCTACCAGCCTTCCCTGAATATTTCGGAAAAAAGTCAGGAATTTAAGAGAGCTTGGGAGCCCGGGGTTGGCGACTTCCTTATAGTATTAAAATAAATGGGCGCCTACCCCGGGAAAGAATCTTCACGCTATCAGAGATAATCCCAATCCTTTTTCCATCGTTTATTAGCACTAGAGAACAGGTAATCTTCAGCTTCCTCGCACAGGCCCTCCTTTAAAGGGTTATTATGAATATAGTCAATTTTACCCATTACCATTTTCAAACCGTCGAGGATGTCTTCATAATAACCTTCCTGCCAGAATGCGCCTCTCCGTCCTAAACGCTTATTTATTCTTATGCTTGACGTACGTTTTATCTCCTTCATTATTTCAGCGGTAGGCCCTTTCTCAGTAGGGACAAACAATATGTGAAGATGATCGGGCATTATCACAAATGCTAATAGTTTATAGTCATATATTTCACGGCAGTCATAAATCGAATCAATAACCTCGTAGGCCAAATCCTCATCAGTAAACCACTTTATTCGATGCTTGGTGTTGGTTACCACATGATAACAATGCATTGGGAGATTCGTATGCAAAATTTTCCTATTCATGCGCAGAACAATAGCATACGAAGGCGCATTTTTCGTCGCATCTCCCCGGGTAGGCCACTATCTATTTTATCAATAATTTGGAAGTGGCCAACCCGGGGCTACCAGAGTACCTTTGGCCGCATCTCAGTTTATTTTATCAATAATTTGGAAGTGGCCAACCCGGGGCTACCAGCCTTCCCTGAATATTTCGGAAAAAAGTCAGGAATTTAAGAGAGCTTGGTAGCCCGGGGTTGGCGACTTCCTTATACTATTAAAATAAATGGGCGCCTACCCCGGGAAAGCCAAATAGGAAAAACTTGGTAGCCCGGGGTTGATGCCATCCTTAACTGATTAAATAGATTGGCATCTACCCCGGATAGATACCTTTCCTATATCACCGCCATCTCGTGAATCTCCTTGCTTTCTTTGAACCGCGACAGGGACAAGACCGAGGCGTCGATGGATTTATATTTCCCCTCAACAATTAACTCCGCCATCAATCGCCCCACAGCCGGGCCGTGCATGAGGCCGTGCCCGGAGTAGCCGCACGCGAGATATAAGTTCTCGACTTCGGGGACGCGGCCCAATATCGCGTGATGGTCCGGCGTTATGCTGTACAGCCCCGCCCACGCATCGGCTAAATCGGCATCCTCCATAAACGGCAGGCGGTTGATATAAAATGGAAGTATCTCCTCAAGGTATTCCATATCCGGATTCTGGTTGAAGCTCGACGGCTCCTTCCAGTTAGCGCGGCCGAACTCGATGCCGCCCGATTCGCGGCGCATATACGCCCCGGTATGATTATCCACGACCATCGGCAGGTCTTCGGGGATAACCTTCATCGGTGTGGTGATATACAGCACGCGACGAAACGGCTTGGCCGGTATCTCAACGCCGACCATAGCGCCGATTTCCGCGCACCACGCGCCTGCGCCGTTTATGAGGATTTCGCACTCGACATCTCCTGCTGCTGTTTCAACCCCGACAATTTTCGAGCCCTTCTTTTTTATGCCGGTTATTTCCGTCTCGAGCATCTGGCGCAAACCGAGACGGCGTCCCGCGTTGATATATCCCATCGTAACTTCGTGCGGGTCGACGAAACCGTCGCGCGGGTTGAATGCGCCGCCAACAAGGTCATCGGTGCGTATCACCGGCCAGCGTTCCCCAATCTCCTCAGGGGTCAGGAATTGCACCGTATCAACCCCCGCGCCCTTCTGCACCTCATGCGCCTTATGCTGATTCTCCAATTCTTCATCGGTAGCGCATACGAAGAGATACCCCTTCTGGTTGAAGGCTATATCGGCGCCAAGCTCTTCACCGAGCTTCTCGAATATCTGTTCGCTCAAAAGAGACATACGGCAATTTATATCAGATGAGAACTGCGCCCTTACTCCACCCGCGCATTTGCCGGTAGCCTGTGCCGCGTTGAATTTTTCCCGCTCGATGATGAGGACATCAGCCATCCCTTTCTTAGCCAAGTTATATGAAATCGACGCTCCCGAAATCCCCCCGCCCACTATGACCACCTTTGCTTTGTCGACCATATAAAACCTCCGACATATGTGAACTAAAACGTTCGGGTATCTTACCACCCGTCAAACCCTGCGGGCAATAAATAAGCCCCCGGGTGGCTCCCCTTTGTCAAAGTATGTCAAATAAACGTAATATTTTATGGACAACAGGACAGGTTACGCCTGTTATCAATCATAATAATCAGGGTCTGTGCCGGCACAGGTGTTATTACAAAACGGCATCGGCTTGGTATAATGGTTTCTTGGATGAAACGCATCTGCCTGACAATATTGGCGATAATCATCGCGACCATCATTGGTGTTGCCGCTGTATGGGCCGCGTCGGGGGGGCATGGCCATGCGTCCCAGGTTACGTATGAAGCCTCTGAGACCGCAAGCACAGTGAAGTTCACCGGCGATGTATCCTTCGAATATTCCGGCTACCGGTTCACATCGGCGTCGGCGGAAATCGTCATCGATAAACCCGACCCCTCATCCCCTGAAGCCAACCTTAGACGAGCCGATTTCAGTGGCGGGGTTAATATCACGACTCCATCGGGGGGAAAGCTTTCCTCGCCGCAAGTCGGTGTAAAGAAAATCAGCGGGGAATATGAATTCACAGGCACCATGACATATACCGAAGGGGAATTACGCGCCAACTCGGGGCGGTTCCTCTTCGACGGCGCGAATGAGGTTGTCACAGCCACTGGCGGAGTTACGGCTGTTTATAGCGGCTTAAAGGGCCTTAAGAAAGATGATAAGAACAAGCATCAGTTGACCTACGCCAGCGATGGTTTCACCTATAACGGGCAGACCGGCGTGCTTAAAAATGCCGGTGAAGAGCGCCCGATGATTGAGTTTGATGGTTTGACCGTCACCGCGGCTGAGTTGAGTGTAACACTTTCGGGGGATGGTGTTATCGCGATGGGCGCGGCAGGGGATATTAAGGTAAGCGGCGACGGCATATCCCTTTCAGGGCTCAACGCTGCATATACCGCCGAGACCGGGGAAATGAAGGTGTGGGGTGATGTGCGATATTCTCGTGGCGGCGATGATTTCCAGGCCGAGGAGGCAATCTGGTATCTTGGCGAGGGTGGGAACCGCATCACCGTAACAGGTGGACAGGGCACAGTCGGCGTGGGCAAGGGAAATAGTGAAGCCGGCGATAAACCGGCGGATAATTGATTTTCTTATATAATGTAATGCGAATGGAAGAGTAATTATGGTAAAAAAAATAAACGGATTGGAGATTGGCGAAGATACCCTTGAGGCAAAGGGGCTTGTCAAAATATATCGTCGCCGTAAGGTTGTTGACCAGGTCGACCTCACGGTGGAACGCGGCAAAATAGTAGGCCTCTTGGGCCCGAACGGCGCGGGCAAAACCACGAGCTTTTACATGATGGTCGGCCTTATCAAGCCGAACGCGGGGCGTATATTCCTCAACGGGAAGGAAATTACACGGCTGCCCATCTATCAGCGCGCGCGTCTCGGCCTTGGCTACCTCGCGCAGGAACCGAGCATATTCCGCAAGCTGACCGTCGAGGAAAACCTCCTGCTCATCCTCGAAGCCCGCGGGGTTCCATACAAAGAACGTATGGAGACCGCTGAAGCCCTCATGAATGAACTCGACTTGACCAAGCTGCGCAGGGCGGTTGGTTCGACACTTTCAGGCGGCGAGCGACGCCGGGTCGAGATAGCGCGTTCATTGGCCGGGAAACCCGCATTCATGCTTCTCGATGAACCTTTCACGGGTGTTGATCCCATCGCTATACAGGACATCCAGAGCATCATCATGCGGTTGAAGAAGCGCAACTACGGCATCCTCGTCACGGACCATTCCGTGCGTGACATTCTGACAGTCAGCGATTGGGTCTATGTCATGCACCAGGGCAAGCTCCTCGAGAGCGGCCCGGCCAAGCAAATCGCGCAGAGTGATATTGCCAAGAAGTACTATCTCGGGGAGCGGTTCAGGGCTGATGAGACCCTGTTCGATGTCCTTGAAGGTATGGGCGATGAAACCGCCCCCGTTGAACAACCGGTGAATGAGGGCCCAGAAAATCCCGGTTAAATTTCCTGACTTATTGCATTACTGCGAATGATGTGGGAAAATTAGATTATATTTTTTTCCACACTTTAAGAGTTTTTTTCGCCGAAAGGCGATTTTAAATAGTGTGGATGTTGAGCCGACCGGAGTTTTGTAGGAGAGTTGTTGGATGAACAGGTGCGACTATTGCGGTGAACCATATCACCCCGGGGTAGGATGTTTAAATCCAGAATGTCCTCAGCGCTATGCCTTCCACCTGCGTTGCAATTGTGGCGCCCCCATGTATGAGCGCTCAAATGGCGGTGACCCTAATAAGCGGACATACTACTGCAAGGATTGCAAGCTCTATGTCTTCGTCGACCTCGACGGAGACCTCGAGGGCTTCTATTGCTCCGAAAACGGGTGCGTATTCAAAGGCAAACCTAATGAGTACCACTACTTGACCCCCCTGAAAACCCACAGGTTCCTCTGCCCGACATGCGGCAAGGACTACAAAATCCGCAGGATGGACCTTGCACAGTGGGTGGAACTCTTAGAGCGGGTTTGATTAACCCAAATAATAAGGGAATAATTCTAATATCTTGCCTCAATAAACAAGATGGATTGGATACCGCGTATCTATTGCCCCGTCGCGGCACGGTGTGACTGTGATGCGCGCATCACAATACAATGCATCCAAGACCGGATGATAGATACGCGCTACGCAAAATACATTTCTGCCTGAGACTGAGTCTGTCTCCTCCTGCCAAGGAAATTCATCGATGTTCTGCAACATTAAAACCAGGTTTTGGGTATCTTCCATGTGCTGAAATAACGACAAGGGGTTATAATGTCCATAGGTTAATAGAATTCCACAATAACTACGGCTGTGAAGAAGCTCGACAAATTGATGCTGACTGAATTCATCCCCCTCTTTGTGGTGGGTGTACTGGCATTCACGGCCATAATGACGAGCTTCACTGTCTTCAAGGATGCGCTGAAATACATGGCGCCGCCCTATGAACTCGATTACTTAGTGATACTTCAATTCTTCTGGTATAGCTTGCCGCAGCTTTTGGTATGGACCTTCCCCATGGGGGTGCTTCTCGCCAGCCTTCTCGCGTTCGGGCGACTGTCGATGAACAGCGAAATAACAGCCATACGGGCCTGCGGGGTAAGCTTCGGCAGGATATTGCTGCCCCTTATATTCACGAGCTGGGTTCTCGTATGCCTTACCTTCATGATAAACGAGAAAATCGCCCCACAGAGCACCGAAAAGGCTCTTACGCTTATCAAGAACGCGATGATAGCCAAGGGCTTAGGCACGTTGAAATACAACATCAGCTATTATGACCGCGATGATGACTGGATGTTTGGCGCGTCGGAGGGTAATGGAACGACTTTCCACAATGTCATCCTCGTCGATTTCAAAGACCCGGAAAAGGTTATTCTTTACATCGCCAAGACGGCTTTCTGGAAGCCTGATAAATGGGACTTCCAGGATGTTTACATCCAGGGGTTCTCCCTTGAGCCCGAGAAACCGACATGGTCTCTCAGCAGCCCCTCGTCGATAATCAATTTCACCAAAACACCAAGCCAGATTATGCATGAAGGCAAGGACCCCGAGCAGATGAGCTTTCAGGAATTGGTCGAATTCATTAAGGCCCAGGTTCAGGAAGGCGCGAGCCAAGCCAAGATCAAGCAACTCTGGACGAAGTTCCACTTCAAGCTTGCCGCGCCATTCTCGTGCCTGATTTTCGTGCTGATTTCAGCGCCCTTGGGGATGAACCCCCAGCGGGGCACATCCACTGTAGGCATGGGCCTGTCGATGATCTTGGTTTTTATTTACTATATGATTTTCACCGCGAGCTTGAAGGCAGGTGAGGGCGGGATGATACCGCCGATACTCGCCGCATGGATTCCGAATATCGCCTTTTTTATAACGGGCATCTGGCTCAACGCGCGGTATTACTGGTCGTATGGGAGATAGAAATCGAGCATTCGGTATAGGGTAAAAGAGAAGAAAAACCTTATCAAGATGCAGCTCCGGGTGCCTTGGGTGCCGCCCACAGCCGAGCTTGTGAGCCGTAGGCTTTGCGAAGGCTTATCTTCGAGGATGTGGGTGATAAGCGCTACTTCGCGTGACTTGTGTGTACTGGGAACGCCGGTCTTCAGACCGGCATGCCGACTTGAAAGTCGGCGTTCCCAGCTCCGGGTGCCGCCCACAGCCGAGCTTGTGAGCCGTAGGCTTTGCGAAGGCTTATCTTCGAGAATGTGGGTGAAAGAGTAAAATAATCATATGTAAATAATATTGGAATAAACACATAAAAAAATACTATGGACCAATTACGCAACAGACCCATCATCGCCGTAATCGGCGCAGGGAAATGCACCCCGCTTGAAGCAGAGCACGCCACGCTCGTCGGCAGGGAAATCGCGAGGCGCGGAGCTGTCCTCGTATGCGGCGGCCTTGGCGGATGCATGACCAATGCCGCGCGCGGGGCCAAGGAAGCGGGCGGTATCACAATTGGAATTATCCCTACTCATGATAAATCATCAGCCAATCCGCACATCGACATCGTCATCGCCACAGGCATGGGGCACGCGCGTAACTCCATCATCGTCGCGACCGCTGATGCCGCCATCGCTGTCGGCGGCTCATATGGCACTCTCAGCGAGATAGCCCTTGCGCGCAAAATGGGCAAACCGGTTGTATCGCTCGGAAGCTGGGAATTCGCCGGTGATTGGGAAGAGTTGTCAGGAGTATTCAGGGCAACCGACCCCATCGCGGCGGTTGATATCGCCATACGGGAGGCGCTGCGATGAAATGCCCCGAGTGCGGCGTTGAGGTCAATGTGGAATCATTCCGCTGCCATTCCTGCGGGGCATCGCTCTATAAATCCGCTGAAAGACCCCAACCCAAGCTCGGAGAAATCGGCAAGGCGACCCGGCGAAGCGTACCGTTCCTTTTCCTCATAGGCTACCTGCTGCTTCTGCTCATCATCACTTTCCCCCTCTTCAGGATGTTCGACAACAGGCAGAAATCGGAACGGTTGAGGGATAACCTCAATATAATCTTGGACAACCTGAAGGAATATGCGGATGAGCACAATGCATTCCCGCCCGATATTCAGCCAGTTATTGATGAGGGCTTCATGCTTGGCTTCCCCCAGAATCCATACTTGCAGCGCAATATGCAGCCGCGTCCCGCAGGCAAGGGGTTCACCGGTGATTTCACATATCTGCCGTTGTATGGCGAACGCGGGCATATATGGGGATGCGTGCTTATCGGCTACGGCCCCGATATGAACAAGGGGCAGGATATTTTCACCGCGGGCAGCGACTACTCCCACCTCTCCCAATTCACCCCCGACCCCGACGGTATCCCCGACGGCGTGCTTCATATATTGCAGGCAGAGAAGGGGGAGTATCAAGTAAAGGAACGTAAAATCCTCGGTTATATTTTGTCATAACCCAATCACCGGCTTCATGAATTACCCTCAAGTTCGTAATTCCCCTCAATCTTTTTAATAGCCCAATCTGCGAACTCGCCGGGGGCTTCACCCGGCATGGTCCAGGGAGAATATTCTTTGATGAGTTGTAACTTAGCAACAGCTTCAATTGCATCGGGCCCGATATTACCGAGCAACATACATGACAACCTTATTGAAGATATATTCCCGCTATCGAGAAGGTATATTAGATCTTCTGTATAGTCTGGAGGTGGAGTAAGCTCTTCGAAGGAGCGATACCAAAACCCATACCCTTCCCCTGATTTCAAGCGAATAAATTCAAGTACAATAGGCATCACTCTGTTAATCGAATCAGGGTCAAGCTTAATTAGAGACATAGCCGTTGCCATTCTGCATTCAAGTGCTTCATCATCCAACATATCAGATAATAGTGGAGCAATGTAAGAACTATCCATCTTGAGTCGGCCTATGGACATAATGGCAACCCGGCGAACATCGGGTGCCTCATCCTTAACGGCTTCTTTAAGTACCTGCAAGGCTTCTTCAGGTGTTGGTGCAGTATACGAAATTACAATAGCCGCTGCTCTTCTTACATCTGGATTTTCATCCTTCAATGCGAGCCGCACCGGTATAAAAGCCCCAGGGCCTAATTTAATGAGCTCATCCCTGGCTTCATGTGAAATTGTTATATAAGGATGATGTAGTAAGTTGACCAGTGCTTTAATAACAGGTGGCCTTGGTCCGAATTTGTAGAGAATACGTATTGAACCAACAAATGTTGTCCGGTTGTTTTTTCTCATTTCCTCCAAAAGTATCGGTAACGCTTGCGGTTTTGGCGCATAATCAGCCAGCAATAAAGCAGCATTAAACCGTAGAAATTGGTCTTGACTGCCAAGCAGGCCCTCGAGGGTGTTGATACTGTTCTCATCGTTCGGATTCATTTGTAACAATGCCTGGGCGGCTTTGAGTTGTATTAGTGGTTTTTCATCATCAAGTAGTTCTGTAAAAGCCGGGATTGCTTCAGGGACTTTACGTTTTATGATCAAGGCGTCGATAATACGAATGCGATATGGATAGCTTTTGTCTAACAACTTCGCGATTAGGAAATGTGGAGCAGAGGGGATGGTTTGATTGTTGAAAATAATATCTATTGCAACTTTATAGACTTGCTCATCCTCATCTTCAAGCAATTTCAAAAAAGCGGGATAAAATTCGGGTTTCAATAGAGTGAGGGACATATTTCTCATTGTTTCTCCCCTTACCTTAGGGGATTTGTCCTCCAAGGCTTTGAAAACATATTCATAATTCCCTTTGTAAATGGTCGCAGATATTAATCCCTTGTATAGTTCAATCCGTACATTTTCATTTTCATCATCCAAAGAATCCACGAGGTAAGACAAGAGCTCCGGTTGGGGTAAACCCAGCCTAAATAATGCCGTAACTGTCGAGCGGCGAACACCAGGATCCTTATCCTTAAGGGTCTGCAATAAGCCGGGGAGGGCGTCTGATGGGATTGTTTTCAAGCACGATAGTGAATATGCAGCGAATGCCCTTAATTTTGGATCATCATTATGTAGCGTTTCAATAAGCAACGGAGCAGCATCGAGCCCCATTTTATTTACAAACTGGTATGCATTATTCCCTAAGAAACCATAATGACCCATGCTTTCGAATAGCGCAGGAAGGGCATCCCTCGCGGCAGGCCCGAAACTTGCCAAAGCACCAGCTGCATCATAGCGAACCCAAAAATTCTTGTTTTTCAATGCGTTGGTTAATACGGGAATTGCCTCAGGGCCAATACTTTCAACGGCCCTTGAAAAATAATAGTCGTCTATATGATAATGGGCAAACGATGCAATTAAAGCCGGTAATGCATCTTTTGCATCGGGGCCTATTTGGGCGATGGCGCGATAAGCATTTTGAAGGATCTTATAGTCTTTACTTTTTAACGCTTCTATTAATACCGGCACCGATGCTGAGCCTATTGAACCAAGTGCTTTCATAGCGCTTTTACTCACAAATTCGGAACGGTCAAAGGCGGCTTCACCAAGCTTCGATACAGCGTCCTTCGCCTGCTGCCCATATTGCCCAAGACAATGCGCTGCGTAAGTGCGGACAAATTGATCGTCGTCACTCAATAAATTAATTAAAAGGGGAAGGGTTGTTTCGGGGTCCTTTCGAATCGCAGTAATTGCATTTATTGCGTCAAACCGCATTTCAGGGTCTTTATCTTCAAGGGCTTGTATTAATGCAGGCAGGGCGCTTATGGCTTCGTCGCCGATACGCCCAAGGGCAAAAGCGGAGGCCCTTTTGGCAAAGACGTTACCATTCAGCAATACTTGATTTAATGGTTGCACTGCATCATTACCCAACTTACTTAAAGATATTGCTGCACGCCAAGCTGTCGCATAATCCCCGGTTGAGAGTGAATTAAAAAGAGAAGGCAAGCTTTCCTCGTCTTGAGCGGTGCTTTGTGAGTTGTATAAAAACATCACCGACACTAATAAAAGGGTTGTTAAGGTTAGCTTCGCCTTTCTAATCATTGGAATTCTCCTATATAAAATACCCCAGAACATATTACCATTTGATTGATGGCTACGATATTTCGTTGTTTCGGGACACCCATGTCCCGAAACCCTTAATCTCCTTCGCTCAGTTTCGGGTCAGGGTGACCCGAGACAATGGAGCTGTGCCTGCAGGTGGGATTAATCCGCGACTTCATATAAGACCGCGCTTATCTTGTTCATGCGTTTTGTGGACATCACCGGCTTGAAATGTTTCTTGAAGAAGTCATCTTCCGGGGTCGGTGCCTTGATATCCCCTACTTGAATGATGAAATAATCCGCTCCCAATTCAGTACGGACTTTTTTATAAAGCTCCTCGGAGGGGATGAATTTCGTTCCCCCGCCCGGGGGATGTACCACGATGTCCCGGAATCTCGCCACCCCGAACCAGTCACCCATAAGGGTCGCGTCGCAGTAGTAATGCATCTCGTTTCCGTTTACGGCATATACTTTGAAATTGCTTCCCAACTCCTCATTCATGCGCTTGTATAAAGAATATGATGGGTAATGCCCCCCAAGCCAACTATGCCGGGCACTTATTCTTGTTGGAACCGCTCCCATCTGCTTGTTACGCGTCACCGCATGATTGATTCCGGGAACCATGATGGCTATAACGATAACTGCTGCTATTGCCGGACGGGCGGCTATGGGTTTGGCGAGGGGAAGTGCCTTCAGAAGATAATCGAAGCTGAATCCAATCGACAAGGCGACAAGCTGAAGGATAGGGTCGAGGTAGCGCAGTGATTGCGCCGAAAAAAACCAAAAAATGTAGAAAAGAAAACTCACCAATAGAATCCAGCGTGTATATGAGCGGAAGCAGCCTATAACAATCCCGACAGGCAAGGCATAGAGCCAAATCTTCAACAGCGGTTCATTTTCAACAAAGGAGCCGAAGTGATAGACAAGTTTGTAGGGCATTGTGAAGAATGACAGGAGCGATGTCCCGCCGCCGAAGAGAGTCATCTGTTTCACGAAATTGGGAAGGTCCTTTTCATCCCAGATTGAATGGCCGAACAATCTGTCGAAGAACGGAAAAACAGGATTCCCGGTGTAGACTGCATTCCTGATGTACCAGGGGCAACCTGCAACAACTATCAGGCCGATGAAGATAAGCCAGGGTCGTAGTTGTTTTCTTTTGATGCCCAATACCAGTGCGGCAAGCCCGAATATAACGATGAAAAACAGCGAGGAATATTTTGTGCCGGCGCTTAACCCGAAGAATACGGCTGAAAGATAGAGCCACCTATCATCCCCGCAATTAGCCCAGTTGAAAAATGCATAGATGGCAAGGGTTATGAACATCACAAGGCCGAGTTCAATGTATCCGACCGACGCGAGCATATATAACTGCGGCGTAGCTATCAGCATCGCCCCGGCAAACGCCCCTGCGCGATAACTGCTGATGCGCTTCCCCCAGGCCACTAAAGATAAAGCCGTTACAACAAGGCAGGTGAACTGAATCAGTTGCACGCCGATGTCGTCGTAAATCACCATCATAAGCGTGTACAGCATCTCGATATTGATTGTGAAAACCGGGTATCTGAGGAATGGGGTGAAACGTATCGCATGCCATTCGGAAAAGTATTTGGCGCAAGGAAGGTGGTAGCTTGTCGCGTCATATCCCGTTGGCGGATAGAGCGGAAACCTGAGTATCGGGCTTATCAGGATAATGATTATGATTGCGCCGATTATCCAAAGATACCAGTAACCGGGTAATGTCTCCCTCTGCCAATACAGGTTGGATATTTTTGCGAACCAGCGTTTATAGACCGGATAACCGGATGCTACGAATGCGATGAATGCAAGGATTATGGCCGATGGATAGAGAAGCCGGAAGAATCCGAGGAACATCGTGAGGAATATCGCGACCCCAAGCCCGACCCCTGTGGAGAACACGACATCCTCAACGGCCGAATCGAATTTGTAGCCGATGAGTATCCGCTTCCCGATGATATAAAGGATGAAGCATACTATGAATACAACAAAATAGTGCTTAAAGCCGTATATGAATAACTCAGACCCCATAGACAAGGCAGTTTACAGGAAAACCGGCAACCATGTCAAAGCATTGGTTCGGTGGGGGTGCGTCCGCGAATTGTTTTTTATTTGCCATATATAACGGGTGCCGCACATCTGTGATGTGCGGTTTCTGTAGGGGCGCGGCTTGCCGCGCCCAGGGCAAGGCAAGCCTTGCCCCTGCACATCCAATCCCGGGCGCCGCCCACAAAGCCGGGGGGCGCCCACAAGGCCTCTGCGCTTTGTGGGTGATTTATAACATAGGAAAAGTATCTTTGTTAATTTATATGGGTCCTTCTATGTTGTTTCGGGACACCCCTGTCCCCAAGCCCTTAATCTCCTCCTTCAGTTTCGGGTCAGGGTGACCCGAAACAACGGAGCAGCCATGGAAACAGTCAACACATTTCACCCATAAGGTCGAAGACGCCCTTGTGGGCGGCACCCGGCGCAAGACTATATTCTACGACTTAACAACACAAGTGCAATGCCGGTATAAGATATAACATTACCAGCCAAAACTGCTAAGCCCACACGGGGATGCTTAATGAACCGATGTACATAAATGGATTCTATCGCCAGGCTAACCCCGAAATTAAATATTGTAGATAAGAGCACTGGACCGAGCCGAGACATAGCCAAAACCAATAGTTCGAAAAGATATAAATGCTCTTTCTTCGATAATGCAAGAAATATCAGCAAGCTAATATCAGCCAAGAATATACCGGTCAAGAAATATCGATTATGCCTTGCATAGATGAACCCGAGGACTGTCGTGACAATGGCAATTAGTATGACAATTGCAGTGGGTGAAATTTTCATTATCCCCTGGGCAGACAAATCTGCAATTGCGTAAAATATGATGCCGGCAAGCATAGAGCCAAGGTTTATCCACAGGGAAGCATACAAACCCCTTCCCCAACCCGCGGCAGTCATGATGCTAAGAACCAAACCTTCGACGATTACCACGAGGAATAACCCTATAATTCCATAATAGCCTAAAAGGGCACAACCTAAAAAAGCAGAATCAGCATACGCCGCGCGCTGAAGCAATAGGAACAAGAGAACGCTTAAGACTATGCCCCGAGATATTTTCATTATGTTTTTCGGCACCATCGCTTCCTTCCTCCTGAGGTGGTTCAAACCGATAGCGTTAAGCCTATCCGCTACTCCTACCCCCTCACCACCTCGTCAATCCTCTTCTTCTGCTCCGACGTAGGTTCGCACATTGGCAAGCGGTAGCCGCCAACGTCAATGCCGATGCGGTTGAGGGCGTATTTGACGGGGATGGGGTTGGTGGTGATGAAGAGGACTTTGAAGAGGTCCCACAGGCTGAGGTGAATATCGAGGGCTTTGCGGAAATTCGATTCGTCGATGAAGGCGGTTATCATCTCCTTGATTTGCTTTCCCACGATATGGCTCGCGACCGAGATAACCCCGCACGCGCCGACAGCGAGCATAGGCAGCGTGAGGCTGTCGTCGCCGGAATAAATCGCGAAATCCGCCCCGCAGAGGCGACGTACGGTGCTCACCGAATCGAGGCTGCCGGAGGCTTCCTTGACGCCGATGATATTCCCAACCTCCGAGAGGCGACGCATCGTCTCCCCTTCAACCTTTACGCCGCATCGTCCGGGGATGTCATAGATGATGCACGGCAGCGGCGTCGCGGCGGCGATGGTCGTGAAGTGGGCGTAGAGGCCTTCCTGCGTCGGCTTGTTATAGTACGGCGACACGAGCAGCAGCCCGTTGACCCCCGTGTCGGCGGCTATCTTCGCCATCTCCACCGACCGGGCGGTATTGTTGGTCGATGCCCCCGCGATGATTTTCGTCTCGATGCGCGCGATGTCGCGCACTGTTCGCGTGAGCCAGATATATTCGTCGCGGCTTATGGTGGGGCCTTCACCGGTAGTGCCGGCGACGAGGATTGAGTCGGTGCCGTTGTCCTCGAGGTGGCGTATGAGGTTGACCAACTTCGATTCCGAAATACGCCCCGCATCATCGAACGGGGTCACCATCGCTGTTACGAGCTTGCCGAACCGGGTCATTTCGCGCCTCCGTGAACATTAAGGGCAATTTTACCATAATCGGTTAACCCTGATGCAGCTTCGGCAAAATCAATAATAGCAGGCATTCAAGGTGTATGATAAATTCGCACCTACCTAAGACTTTTGTGATAAAATATGATTGCTCAGACGGCGGAACCCTTAAGTGATTTTGTTAAGAGGAGGATTTAAAGTGAAATCCATGAGATGTCTATTATGGTTTTCTTTAGCCGTCATCTTTGCAGTGTCCAGCGGATGCGGGGGCAGTGGCGGAGAAATAAGCATCGACCAGGATGGGACGATGTACTCCCATTTTCTCTTCGGAGCAGTTAAATTTAAATTAGTCAACGATAATATCGTGGTGGAAAAAAGCCACCAGGGCAGTGTACATTATAACCTGACAGATCCTCTTTCTGAACCGTTGTGCCCGGAGTGCATAACCGTCAAGCAATCATGGCATAATAAGGAGACCCACAGTATCGGGCTTTCAATATCAATACAGAACCCTGGAAAGCTTACCTTCTATGACGTGCGCGGCATAATCAAGGGCGGCCCCGGCCTGAGATTGCTGGAAAATGACGGCTTCACTGATTTATTCTCCCCCGAGCCGAAAACGATGAACCCATTTTTGTCATATTGTTCAGAGAAGCCGGACACAGATTTTCCGCCAAATCATATGAGCATGCGTGTTTTTTCCCTGACATACGAAACTCCATCTGATGTTGATGCCACCCTTATCATCGAGGGGTCGTTTCCCGGGCATTGTGAGGAACCCGCTATTGTCAGGTTGGTCAGCGTCGATGATGAAAACCTTGAGATGATGGGTGGTGAGGGGGTTGCGACGGTCGAGGCCATTGACAGGCAAGGGGACCTTTCGGGCCTTGTGGCGGGTTGTCCCAAGCTGTGGGATGGATCGAGGAAGCTGACACAGTTGGAGGGCGATAAATATAAAATAGCATTCGCCAATGAAAACCACGCCTCACCCGGGATATATCAGATAGTCTTCACGGCATGGTCAAATGATTCGGAACACCTCCCAATAAGCCAGACAGCATCTGTTGAGCTTAAACCATCCGATGAGGCGGACGCATATTTAGGCGGGGGGCATCCGATTGAGGGGGTTAATTACAGGCGTAACAACCGGTCCGCTTGTGATCTGCATCCGTCGGCAACTTCCCTCAACAGTCTCGACACGGTATCTCCGTTTTATGTAGATGAAGTAAATGATGTCAAGTACCACGATTTTGTCATTGGAGAAGATGAGAAGCTATATGTGGGCCAGCATAGATACCATGATGATACATGGGGAGATTCAATCACGGGAGCAGGTACAATCGAGGATACCTATGCTCTCCAATCATTCTACTTCGATGAGCCTTTTGGGGAAAGGTTTCAGGGGGGGAAGGAGGTCATTCTAACCACCTCGGGGGTTTTTACAAACTATTACCGGTATTATTGGGACTATTCTTGGTACTTATACAAGTACCCCTATGCCGGACATCAGGTGAAGAAGTTTGAATGGGCACTCACAAAATGCACGGAATGGGAATGGCCCGGTAATAATAATATGAGCATATCAGAAAGCTACACCGTGGTAAGCGACATAATGCTTGGCCAGTTGCCATGGGCGTCAAATATTTGGGGCGACATCGAGAGCAGGCGCTTCAGCCATTTCTTCCCGCTGCCCGATGGCCGGGTATTGGTTGCGGTTACACGAAGCGATGATATCCCGCCTAAATATTTACAGGTGTTGGATGAGAACCTCCAAGTTATCAAGGAATTAGAGTTGGCTGGGGAAGTGGCAGGCTATGCTTTCGACAGCAAGCTTGGCGCGATTTATGTCTCGACCACTGCGGGCTTATATGCGTTCAACTGGGCCCTTCAGCCAAAATGGGATACTGTTTCGACCAAGCCTGACTTCGCCGATGACATTCCTGTTTTGACCGATGACGGGGGAATATTGGGCTGCCATGGTGGAATATTATGCCGCATAGAACCTGACGGCACAGTAGGCCCTGGTGTGAACTGCAGCGCCGCGACCAGGCCGGCTATTCTAAACGATGGGACTGTAGCTGTAATATGCGATTCAACAATCAACTTTTTTGATGAGGAGCTAAATAGCACCGGTGAAATACCCCTTCCGGATCCATCCCTTGCGAATCTTTATATGAAGCCCCCGCTGATTGATGCCAAAGATAACATGGTGCTGTCGGCAGGAAGGTGGCTATTCATAATCGACCGTATGGGGAATGGAATAGACGCATATTACCATATTGATGATATGGATTTCCGCGATGTACGAATAGGGCCGCAACACCTATTCGCCGCTTGTGACTATGAGATAATAAGGTTCGGCGATTAGTAAAATTGAAGCCGGGCCTGATCAATGTCCACCTGCAACGGGAATCAACGGGCATCAATCAGTCCGTCCCCGATTTTAGGCCCCATATTAGATTACTTAAATAATACCTAACTTTTAAAACGGACAATATTAACGGCAGGGGGTTAACATAAAAACCTGAGAAGTACAGGGCACCCGAGGTGATGGGTATGCTGAACTTTGAAAAACACAAGCATGAACCGGGGCCCGATGCATTGCGTTCAGGGGCCCTGGATCATTTTCTTAACGGCCTTATGGCCGTTCAGGAAGAGGATTTCGAGCGCGGGGCGCACGAATTTGAAGCCGCCCTCAAGCTCGACCCCGATTATTCCTATGCTTATCTCGGCCTGGGTAAGACCTTCCTGGAAATGAATCAGTTCCAGAGGGCTATCGAATATTTCCGGACCTATCTCAGCCTGAACCCGAAAAGCGTCGAGGGGCTTATTCTGCAGGGGATTACCTATTATGAAGCCGGAGGATTGGAAGATGCCCGTGCGAAGTTCGAACAAGCTCTCAACATCCAGCAGCGCGCCCTCAGGCCGCTCTTGGAAGACAAAATCTCCCTCGAGGGGAAAGAGGAGCTTTGCGACGCCCGCAGCAAGCTTGAGCGAGCCTTGCTGGTGGGGCCGGCGGATAAAGGGGCCTTGCGGATGCTCGGGGACATCTACCACAAGCTCGGCGCGACGGGTTCCGCAGAACGTATCAAAACCCGCCTCGACGAACAAGAGGCGCTTGGGTCGTGATTAGGTGAAATGTGAGGAGTGAGGAGGGTCGCCCCGTGAAAACGGGGCGTTTTTTTTATGCAACCCAACAACCCCTTTATTCAGCCCGGCAACTCATAAGGTTGTCTCAAAACATAAAAAAATACCGGGTGCCGCACACTTCAGTGTGCGTCAATGCCGCTTTATATCTTAGTTTTTCGCACACTGAAGTGTGCGGCACCCACCCTTGGAGTTGGTTTTGAGACGGACTCCTCATTTGCCGGGAATTGTGGTGCAGGCGTCCCGCCTGCATGGAGCCGGGGAACTTTAGCGCAAGTATACAGGCCCTGTTGAACGAGCCTGTCTCCATACTCATCACAAGCAAGGGTGCCACGGGCAGGCGAGTCTTCAAGCATGGCCGTGTTTGTATAAGGCTTATGAAGCCAAACACGGGTAGCCTTCGAAAACTTGCCTGCCCGTGGCACCCACTCTATTAAGACATAGATTTGTTTATAGCCTATTTCAACAGGCCCGTCCCCACTGCATGTGGTAGAATATGGATGACATATAGGGAGAACGACTATGGGGTTTATGGTCGGTATCTTTATGAACCCGTTTTGACAAGATACAACTTCTCATTCAACGGCCTGCCATATCAACCGAAGCCTTGGCCCAAGGCGTTTTATAATTACCCTGCGGAAAATAATTATGCATCTTCCTTTCCGGATATAACAGAATGATCAGAGGAGGCAGAACATGAATAAGTGGATAATATTATTGGTATTACCGATATTTGTTGGGTGCTCATCGGCCCTTTCTGACTCAACTGGTGTAAGCCCAAATGTAAACGGAAAGCAGGGAATAAGACAAGCCCTTGATAACCGCTGGCTATGGGGCAGTTACAATTTTCACCTCAATGCCGAACACTCCAAAATTGATATATCACCCTTAAGACAAGCCCAGACGCATTACAATGTGAAAACCTTGTTGGAAAACGGGCCGTGTTACAATTGCATTTGGATAGCATATCTGAAAAACAACGGAGACAACACCATCAACCTTGGTGTGGCTCTTCGCCATCCTTATGCAGGGAACGATTATTACACCGGCTTTGATGTGAGGGGAATTGTACACTTTCCAGCTCACGGATGTAACGCGAAAGACGGGTGGGGCTGTCATTTCCCCTTGGCCGAAGCGGGCGACCCTGAACTTCTTAATAAGGATGGCTATTGTGGGATATATCCTGTAATGAATTGGCCCCAAGACGACCCGCCATTAACACGCTACCAACCCGGTGGGAAGTTGGGTGGCAGTATCACATGGGGTTATTATTCAAATGGACCGGGTTCGGATGGCGCTATTAACCCCTTTAAATATTACCACTCTTCTGAAAACAGGCGTTATTTCTCAACATCCGCTGTCTTGGTTCGCGACTATCACATTTATATTCCGCCGGGAGAATGGGATTTCGGTTATTCCGTCGATGCTTGCTGGGCACCCCCATTGAAAACGCCGGTGACAAAAGTTCCGGATGACTTCCCCATCTGGGCAAACGGTATGGAAAATTACAGGCTTGATGCGGAACTGATCGGTGAGATTGATGGAGACAAACCGGCAACGCTTGTTGCGGATGTTTACAGCCATTTGGGGAACGATGCCCCTTATTATGTTATTATCGATAATTATGACCTGTTCACCTACAACTTCATACAGACAAATGGTCCACCAATAGATATGGGAGACCATGTCAGGTGGATAATTGATGTGCCAAACATGAATAAAGTTGAGCCCGGGTGGTATTGGTTACTTGTAT
>Ga0315277_10000562_pt1 | contig 59056 bp, 68 predicted proteins | sample YL17G05_15_MG_FD_203695 | JGI IMG/M metagenome (GOLD analysis project Ga0315277, IMG submission 203695) | Sediment microbial communities from Yellowstone Lake, YNP, Wyoming, USA - YL17G05_15 | ecosystem: Environmental > Aquatic > Freshwater > Lake > Sediment | place: USA: Wyoming | collected... | reverse complement strand
AAACTCTTTTGCAGCTTCTTGCAGAAGGAGTTCCATGGGAAGAAATTGACAGACTGCATTACGAAGGATTTAGCAGAAATCCTGGACCTAAATATCTCGCAGCTTAGTTATTATATTTTTCTAAAAAATTTTGCTCTTTTTTAGTGCTAATAAAAGTTTATAAATTTTAGATTAGGGATTTATTTAAATAGGAGTTTTAAAATCAGAAAGTCGCTGATTTTTGCGACTTTGGGATGCTCAAAAATTAAATGAAAAATACAAAACATTTTTGACATGGAAGAGCTTGAAATGGAAGGAGAAGAAGACCCGCGTTTCGAGGATGATGATGGGTGGGGTGAAAAAGGGGAAGATTGGTATTGACTAGAATGTTGTGATGCACTTTCATTAAGTTTTTATATCCTTTTTCTTTTGTTCTTTAATAAAAATAAGTAAGCAAAATGTTAATAGGACTTGTAGGAAAGCCATCGGTTGGAAAAAGCACTTTTTTCAAGGCATGCACTTTAGCAGATGTGGCTATAGCGCCTTATCCATTCACAACAATAAAGCCTAATCAGGGAATAGGATATGTTAAGATAGACTGTATAGATAAGGAATTTGGAGTCCAGTGCCAGCCGCGGACAGGATACTGCAAAAATGGAATTAGGTTTGTGCCTGTTCAGTTGGTTGATGTAGCTGGACTAGTAAAAGACGCACATAAAGGCAAGGGAAGAGGAAACGAGTTTATGAATGATTTAAGAGAAGCTGACTTGCTTATCCAAATACTGGATGCAAGCGGCAAGACTGACGAAGGGGGAAATCCAACAGAGGGGTATGATGTTACAGAAGAAGTTGAATTTTTAAGAGATGAGATTGATATGTGGATTTATGGAATCTTAGAGCGAAGCTGGAACTCTTTGGTTAGAAAAAGCAGGGCAACTAAATTGTCTTTGGAATTGTTTAATCAGTTATCTGGCTTAAAAATTAAGGAAGAGGATGTTAAGGATATTATGAAAAAGTTAGAATTAAGCGAGAAAGGAGAGGACTGGAAAGAATCGCATATCTTGGAGTTTGTAAGAGAGATAAGGAAAAAAAGCAAGCCCATTATAATAGCTGCAAACAAGATAGACATGCCTGAAGCTGAGAAAAACTTAAAAATTTTAAAAGATACTTATCCTGAAACTTTCATAGTTCCTTGTTCTGCTGATTCTGAGCTGGCTTTAAGAGAAGCTTCTAATCACGGCTTGATAGATTACACTCCGGGAGATAAAGATTTTAAGATTAAGGGAGAGTTAAGTGATAAGCAGAAAAAAGCACTTGATGCTATTAAAAAAAATGTTTTAGATAAATATGGAAGTACGGGAGTTCAGGAGGTATTGAACAGCGCTACTTTTAATTTTTTAAAATATATTGCTGTTTTTCCAGCTGGAGTCAATAAGCTTGCAGACTCTAAAGGAAGGGTACTGCCAGACTGCTTCCTCGTGCCGCCTGGAACAACTGCGCTTGATTTTGCATTTAAGCTCCATACTGATTTAGGCAAGAATTTTGTAAAAGCCATAGATGTTCGGACAAAAAAAGCTGTAGGAAAAGAGTATGTACTTAAAAACAGGGATGGTATAGAGATAATAACGAGATAAACTATTAATTATTTTTTAACTTTAAACATCTCTCCATGACCGGGAATAATATAATCAGCAATATTTAATATCTTCTCTCTACTTTTTGTTAATTGCTCTTTATTTTTCATATAAGGATCTTTACGGTTCATAATGCTCTCTTTATCAGTTTTTTGCTTCTCATTATCTGCCCACCAAATGACATCGGCAGCTATAACCACTTTTCCTAATTTTTTATCATTAACTAAAACAGAACAATGAAATTGATCATGACCTGGAGTTTTTATTATTTCTATATCTGTTTCAGGAACCTTGCCTTCATGCTCCCTAATTTTTCCATCAAAGCTATATAAACTGCTGTCATCAAGAATAGTAGCTTTTTCGAAAATTCCGGTTAATAAACAATGGTCTAAATGCGTATGGGTAAGTATAACATATTTAATGTCTTTTGGCTCTAGGTTTTCTTTTTTTAATCCTTCTAATAATAATTTTCTGTTCATTCCAGGGTCAACAATTATATTCAAATTATTTTCTCGGATTAGAGTAGTTGTGCAAGTTGCTTCTTCTCCGTCATCTTCTTCTCTTGCATAACCTTTAATTAAAACTTTGACTTCTGCCATTTTAAGATCCTACAGTCTCCAATTTATTTTGTATTTTTTCTTTTTTATAGGATTTTAAATTCTCTATAGCAATTTGATGTAAATTAAAAATAGATTCATCGGATTTCCAAGCAATCCCTCCTGTATAAAGAATCGCTTTATTGGTTTTTGCTGTATCTGCCAACCTGCTTTTCTCTTCAAAATCTAATATCAACTTTAAATTCTTCTTTTTTATTAAATTTATAAGGTAATCTTCTTCTTCGAATAATTTTGGGCTCACAACATTGACAATTATTGCCCCCTCTTTCAAATCCTCAAGATTTTTATTCTTAATGATGCTCTTGGTTTCTTCACAACTCTTAACTTGCAAAACGATTATATCAGCTTTTTTGAAAATTTCATTAAAACCTGCGGATTTAAATTCTGTTTTTTTGGGGGTTCTATTCCAGTAAATAACGTTTAATCCTTTTTGTTTTGCTATTTCTGCTACTTTATACCCTATTTTTCCTAAACCTACAATTCCAATAGTTTTATTAGTAAGATTAAAATTTTCTAATTGCTTAAAAATAAATGAGGAAACTGCTTTTGTTGAATATCCTGGGACATTGGTTACTATAACTCCTTTTTTTGTGGCATATTCTGCTGAGAGCCATCCATAACCTGTGGCAACTATCCCCAGATATCTTAAATTATCACAAGCATCAATACACTTTTCATTTAGGGAATACCAACAGACAATTACAGCATCTGCATCCTTGATTCTCTTTATAGCTTCCTCATCATCTTTTGGCGTATCTTCATAAATAACGACTTCTTTTGCCAAGTTCTTTAATTCTTGTTTTTGCTGCTCATTAAAATCATTCTTATCAAGCACAACAAGTTTTTTTACTTCCATTTTCAAATTATTTCTATAATGGAAATGGATTTTATAAGCCTTTCTTAATCTAGATTCATATATTTACCCCATATTTTCTTAAGTCTTGCTTCAACTGTTTGGTATTTTTGAAAAGAACAGCATTTATTTTTAGCTTATTTGCAACGTTTATATATTCTTCTTTATCGTCAATAAAAATAACTTCTGAGGGATTTAATCTTATTTCTTTTAATACTTCTTTGGATGACTTAAGATACTTTTTTCTTTTTTCCAGAAAAGACTTATCTGCTTCTTTAAATAAGTCCTTGCCAATTTTTCTTAAATACTCTTGGTGTATTGGATTTGTATCTGAAAAAAGATATTTTTTAACTTTGGTTTTTTTGAATATTTTTATTGTCGATTCTATTCGCTTTCCTGTCCAATATGCTTCTTTGTATCTTTTAAGGAATTCTTTTTTATTCAGGCTTAATAATTTTGCTCCTTGTTTAATAAATTCCTTATTAGAAATTTTTCTTTCACCGAATAAGATCCTTAATCTCTCGCTTTCTTTAATCCCTTGCCAGAACTCTTTGTATTTGGGATTTTCAATTAAAACTCCTCCAATATCCCAGATTATTGCTTTTATCATTTTATATATGCCCGGGGCATAGAATTTTGAATTTTATTTTTTTTAGCTTTTTTATTGATTGGATTATTGCAGGTTCACTTCCTCCTGGCAAATCAGTTCTTCCTCTTCCTCCTCTGTAGAATAGGGTATCTCCTGAAAATAAAACATCTTTGTATAGGAAGGACAAGGAATCTTTTGAGTGCCCTGGGGTCTTGATTGTTTTTATCTTTTTAATTGGCATTTTTTCTATGTTATTTGCATCGTAGACCTTTGCACTGCTGAATAGACTTAAATTGCTTGTATGGTCCCAGTGATTGTGAGTTAAAAGAACTATTTTAATTTCTTCTGGTTCAATCTTTAATTCCTGCAAATCTTTTAAAAGTTCTTCTTGGTTTTCTTTTGAGGAAGTGTCTATTATTATCTTATCATTTTCCATTAACACGAGATAAATGCAGCTTCCAAACTTACTGAAGCTTAGCTGAAAAACATTTTCTTTTATTTTTGTTATCATTTTATTCTAATAAAATACGAACAGAAATATTTAAATTCTACCTTTATTTTTAATGTTATGCAGGAAAGAGGAGAAGGCAGTTATTTAAGACGTTATGATGGGTTTGTTACGTGGGGGAGTGGATCGCATGCAAACGGGGGGCATAGGAGGCCTCATAGGTCTGGGAGGGATCTTTTGCGGGAATTAGGTATGTCACCAAAGGATGACGGACGAGGCCATCATCCGGGATTTAACGGTTCTGGAGACGCTGCGCCCGTTAATCCTACAACGCCTGCTAGCTCTACAACACCTCCTACTGCACAACATTCGTATGATCCTCCGCTAGAAGGAGAGCAATATAGTTCTACAACACCTCCTGCACAACCGGTATATGCTTCTCAGCAAGGAGAAGTTACTCCAGAATCTCAAACTTAATCTTGCTTCAAAAATTTTATTAGTTGTTGAGCATTTTTAACTGCATAAGCATTGCTGTCATTGTTGAAGTAAGCATAAACTTCTCTTGCTTTTATTTTTTTCATTTTCTTTGCATAGCCTTTCATAGATATTGAGGAATAGCAGCTGCTGTAATTATCTCCATGGAACCTGAAATAAGCTATATCTGATGTTACAACAACTGTTTTTGGCATTTCTATTCCTGAGACAATGCAGAAACATACTTTATATTTTTTCAGCAATTGATATATTTTTTCCTGCCACCATTCTTCGCTTCTAAACTCGATAACATTTCTGTATTTTTTATTCAGAAGTTTTAAGAATTTTTCAAGCTTTTTTATGTTTTCTTCTTTCGGCTTAAAATTAGGGGGGAGCTGCCATAAGATGCAGGCTAATTTTTCTTTTAAAATATCTGTAAGTTTGTAAAAATCTTTGACTTGCCTCTCGACATTATTTAGTTTTCTTACATGGGTGATTGTGCGAGGAGCTTTTAGTGTAAACTTAAAATTTTTAGGAGCTCTTTTGTACCACGATCTTAAAAAGGATGGTTTTGGCCACCTGTAAAAAGTCATGTTTATTTCTACTGTTTTGAAATGCTTGGAATAAAATTCAAGCCATTCTTTCTGGCTTAGTTCTTTTGGATAAAACCTATTTTTCCAATCTTCATAGTTCCAGCCAGATGTGCCTATAAAGTATTTTTTCATCTTAAAACAAAGTTTTTTGCTTGCTTCTTTCTTTTATAAATTTTGCTGCTTTTTCAAGCATTTTCTTTTCGTTTTTAATCCTCATTAGACTCAGGGCCTCATCTATTTTCACGAATTTGAAGGATTTATGTTCGAAGCTTATCCTTACTTTTTGGGCTTCTTCTTCGTTTATTTCCGCCAGCAGATATACTGCAAATTTTCTTCTAAGTTCTCCTTTCAGCTTGTAAAACCATTGCTGAGTTTCTTTGAATCCTTTTAATATTCTTATATCTGAGAGATTTGCTTCTTCTTTTGTTTCTCTTCTTATCGTTTCTTCAATTGTTTCCTCTTTTTCTATCTGTCCCCTGACAAACCCCCAGTAAGTATCATACTCCAGCATAAGAAATAAGGGTTCGCCTTCTTTTACTTCAGAAATCAAAGATTTCTGAGAGTCATCAAAATCTTTCGATTTTGAGATGTAAAAAATTATTGCTCCTGCAGCTTTTTCAACTATCATCATAATATAGGATAGGATAAGTTTAAATAAATTATCTTTTATCTATCTGAATGATAATCGAGGTAAAAGTAAAACCAGGGGCCAAAAAGGAAGAAATAGATAAGGTTTCTGAGAATAAGTATATTATAAAGCTTAAAGAAAAGCCAGAAGACAACAAAGCAAACTTAGAACTATTAAGGTTATTGAAGAGGCATTTTGGCAAAGAAGTTAAACTTATTAAAGGGCTGAAAAGTAAAAATAAAATTGTGAGGGTAGGATGAGCGGAGCTATAGGATATTACTATAAGGATTCAAGTGATAGGGAAATATTCCATGTTCCGGGGGTTTTTGTACTTATAGAATCTGATACCGAACCTACCGAGGTTATATTAGAGCCGAGAAGATTAAGCGCGCGTTTCCATGGTTTAAGAAGAGTGATAGCAAATGATATAAGGGATATGGAAAGGGTAGAGGTTCATAAAGATGATATTCAAAGAATAATTGACCTTTGCTTTTCGCACAAGCCGGGGAGGGCTAGGAAATATTGTGAAAGGCTATTTGATTGGATGAAGGATAAGTTATCTGCTTATTATCAGGCAAATTCAGGGGAGGGAGATTGTGATTCAGAATGGGGTTATGATCCTGATGGGTTTAACCCAAGATTTCGCGGGAGTTTGTTTTAAAATGCCTATAAAATATGAAACAGCAGAGGATATAATGGCAAGACTTGTGGATATAGCTACAGCTATTAATATGGCCCATGTTAGATTCTCAGGAGTTTATGCGTTTAGAAGCAGGGGGAGCGGCTCAAGAGGGACGATCGCGAGATGCCATGCCTTGTCAAAAATCTGGCAGAAAGCTCTTGGCATCAAGGCAGTCTATATTATAGAAGTCATCTCGGAAAGATTTGATAGGATGTCTAGAGAAGAGCAGGATAAAGTTTTGATACACGAATTAATGCACATTCCAAAATCTTTTGGTGGGGGATTTATACACCATAACATGGTTAACGATAGAAATGTAAATAAATTATACTATCTATACATGCAAAATCAAAAACAAAATGAAAAAATTTAGAAAAATAAAAATCGAGAATGGATTAATTGAGGCAGAAGTATGCGATACTATTTTTAAAAGAGCAAGAGGATTAATGTTCAGAAAAAATCCAAAACCGCTTTTTTTTGTTTTTAAAAAACCAACTAGGCAGCCAATCCATTCTTTTTTTTGCCAGCCTTTTAAAGCCATCTGGCTGAATAATGGGAAAATTATCGAGGATAAAATAGTGAATCCCTACAAATTTTCTGTTAAGCCACGGCAGGATTTCACAGAGCTTTTGGAAATACCTTTAGGCAATGGAAACATAAGGGCGTAATCCCGTCGGGACAGAAAGATTTAAATACATGTTCTTTGTTAGTTTATTATAAAACCAATTAAAAGGAGGTTAAAATGGGAAAAGTTATCGCAAAGAATGTTGTTAAGAGAAAGTCTGGCTTCTTGTACTACGTTGACGCTAAAGGAAATGTATGTGAAGCAAAGATGGCTAGAGGCGGAAAGAAGAAGAAAAAGAGGTAAAAACTAGCAGTTTTTTGTTTTAATCTTTTTTTATTTTTTATATTTTTTGTTGATATTTTTATGATATATCTTTTCTTTCGTCATTTTGTTTTTAAACGTTAGTTCTGTAGTCTCTTCGTGAATAAACTTGCCAGCATATTATTTTTGCATAGCCTCGGTCTGCCGACTAATTTTCCTAACATTATAACTGGAAGGGCTGTGAGAGAAGTAAGAAGAGAAGTAGACAGTTTTTATTTTAAGCGCGAAGGTGGATGGGTTTTGAGGTGTGGGAGACCTCCCGATAGGCAAGAGGGAGTTGAAAGGGGAATGCCTTGGGACCTTGCTTACTCCCCAGAAGAACTCGTTCAAAAGATTCTTGTTTTTCAAAGAGATATTGGGCGTAATTATCTTGTTTTCTGCCATCCTCAAAGCGACATGGTGAGAGGAGGGGTTATGGTTGTTGAAGGGAAAGGAGTATTGGTTGAGGCTGCAACAGGAGGACCAAGAGAGTTAAGTGCTTTTTACAGAGGGCATAGAGACCCGGAGCAACGGCTAGAGTTTAATCCTGGGATGCTCTCTAACAAAAGATATGGAGAAGGCGTTTTAAGTAACGCAGACTTATTAGATTTGCGCAGCATTGAGAGAACTTTGGTATGGAAAGAGCTTGGCGCAGTCGTTGATCCTGTTTCCATTGAATTTTCTAGGCTTAGGGACGGAAGCCTTTATGTTCATGATTTAAGCGTTGTAAATTAGCTTTCGCTATTTGAACTTCATAGAATTTATAAACGCAATTTTTCTTCCGAGATTATGAAAGCAGTTATTTTATGTGCAGGATATGCAACCCGTTTGTATCCATTCACAATTAATGAGCCAAAAGCTCTATTGATGGTTGATGGAATGCCCTTGCTGTCTTACACAATAAGAAACCTTTCGGCTATAAAAGAGATAGACAAGATTTACATTGTTACAAATGACAAGTTTAACCAGAATTTTGTAGATTGGAAGAAAAAAGAAGATAAAAGAATAGAAGTTATTAATGATGGCACTAAGGTAAATGAGGAAAGGATTGGGGGAGTTATGGATTTTGCCCTTGCTCTTGAAAAAATAAAAGAGGATGACATAATGATTGTTTTTGGGGACACCTATTTTAATTTTCCATTAAATAGATTTATTGGATATTTTAATTCAAAAAGAAAAATTTGCGTTGCGTTGCATGACTTAAGAGACAAAGAGAAAGTCAAGAGATTCGGAGTATTGGAGATGAGTGGGAATAAGATAGTTGGGTTTGAGGAAAAGCCAGAGAGTCCTAAATCCACACTAATAAATGCAGGAGCATATGTTTTTCCAAAAGAATCAATTCCTTTTCTTAAGGATTATATAGCTTCAGATAAAAATAAGGAGAATATAGGATACATTATAATAGACTTTATAGCAAGGAATAGAGATATCAGGGGATTTATTTTTCAGGAAGAGTGGCATGACATAGGTACGATAGAAGATTATGAAAAAATAAAAAAAGAAATAAAAGATATTGAAACTAGCTAAAAAATAGCATTTATAAATAATTCTTTCTTGTATGTATGATGTTTGAAACTGACTTAATTGTAGGGAATATTATCAAAAAGTCTTTTCCTGAATTAAAGAAGCATAAGATAATTATATTAAATTTTAAAAGGATTTATGGAGCAAGAGCAGTTTATTTGTATTTTCTCTCTCTACTAATAATCGGAAAATCTATCGGCAAGAGAGGCGTAAACCAAGGGGGAATTGCCCACGAGTTATCTCATCTTGAAATATTTAGAAAATGGGGGTTTTGGAAATCTGCTTTGTTCTCCTTTTTGCAGTTCTTCTCTGGTAAGATTAGAAGAAGAATAGAAAGAGAAGCAGATCTTTTAGCAATAAATAAAGGATACGGTAAAGAGCTTTACTTGTTAAGAAAAAGAAGCTTATCTAAATCAGACGAAAGAATAAGAAAGTTATTAAATAAATACTATCTCTCTCCTGAAGAAATTAAATCTTATATGAAGAAGCAGAAATGATACTTGGAATTGAGTCAACAGCCCATACTTTTGGAATTGGGATTGTTCATGAGGGCAAGGTACTTGCCAATGTCAAAGACAGTTATACGACTGAAAAAGGAGGCATTATTCCCCTTGATGCAGCCAAGCATCATGATAGAGTTAGCGAGGAAGTCTACTGGAAAGCAATTGAGCAGGCAGGCATTAATGAAGAGGATATTGATGCGCTTGCATTCTCTCAAGGTCCTGGATTATCACCTTGCTTGCTTGCTGGATTAAGATTCACAAAAAAACTTGCTGAAAAATTGAAAAAGCCGATTGTGCCCGTGAATCATTGTGTTGCACATCTTGAAATTGGAAGAATCACCGGAGCAACTGACCCTGTTCTATTATATGCTTCTGGGGCTAACACCCAGATAATTGCCTATGCTTCTGGCAAATACAGGATTTTTGGAGAGACATTGGATATTGGAATTGGAAATTTTATTGATACTTTTGCAAGAGCTGCGGGAATTGGATTTCCAGGAGGGCCAAAGATTGCAGAACTTGCTGCAAAGTCAAATGAAAAAGATTATATTGAGCTTCCTTATTCTATTAAGGGGATGGATGTTGCTTTTTCTGGAATGCTTACAAAATTAAGGCAAATGCTTGAAAGTGGGAAGTATAAATTAGAAGATTTGTGCTTCTCGCTTCAGGAAACTTCGTTTGCAATGTTGATAGAAGCAGCTGAAAGAGCTCTTGCTCACACACAAAAGAGTGAACTTTTGCTGGGCGGAGGAGTAGGGTGCAACAAGAGGCTCCAGGAAATGTGCAAAATTATGTGTGAGGAAAGAGGAGCTAAGTTTTTTGTTCCTGAAAACTCGCTTTTAGTCGACCAGGGGGCTATGATAGCTTATCTTGGAGAAATAATGCTTAAAAAAGGAATAAAAGTAGAAAACAAAGACTTGAGAAAATTAGACATTATGCCCAAACAGAGGACCGATGACGTGGAAGTTAGGTGGAAATAGAGACATAGAACTAATATGTTGTATTGTATAAATCTTTTAAATATTATGATTAATCTCCATGTATGGTATATTTGTACGGCGTAACACATGGGGGTTATTGGAGTAATCTATTAACAGGTTATGCAGGAGAAATGAATATATCCCCAACTAGAGAACTTGTTGCAGATTTATCAAGGTTTCCAAGAGGCACAAGAGTAGGATTGGAATTCATGAGCGAACAATATTGGAGGGAGGTTCAATTACATCTTCTTACTCTTCCATTTAATCCACCAGACCCGAGATTTGAAGACCAAGAATTTGCTTCAAGGCCTTCTTATGCAGCAGATAAAGCTTATTACTGGGATATATTACAGAAAGTTTGTTCTGGCCTTGGGCTTGATGTAGTATTTCTTGAAGATAAGAATCTATGGTTAGAGTATAATAAGGTACTTATTAGATCTGCTGAAAATGGAGCAAGAAGGTCCAATTTATTTGTTAAAGAAAAAGGAGAAAGTGACGAACACTATGAAAGAAAAAGCATCGTTTTTAGCTTAGAAAGACATGAAGAAGTTATTTCTGCAAGAAAAATACATGAAATTGATAGAGATAATCAACTGCTTAAGGCAGTTAAATCTTTAGGAGTTGATGTTGTGTTTGTTGGTATAGGACATTCTGATTATTGGATGGCTAATCATCGAAGTATACAATCAAATTTTGGATTGAATTTTGAAGGTTACTCTGCTGAAGTTCCTAAGATGGATGTTCGGCCCTGGGATGGTTTAACTGTTTTTGTAAAAAATGCTCAACCAAATCTCAGAAATGCTTTTATTAGAGCTAGTTTAGAAAGAGCAATTAGGCTGTTAGAAACAGGGAGATTAAGTGATAGAAAACCTGATTTTATTGGAACCTGGGATGTTGATAATCCTCTTGGAGGTTATTTTGAGATGTTTGTAACTAGAAATGGAAAAGCTATTCATGGCGAGATAGTAGATTGCCTTGGAGATGCAGATTTTGAAGGGGAAGTTAAGAATAGAGAAATGAGATTTGTTAAAAAATATAGGCAAGATAGATGTTCTGAAGGTGCAAGCTTAAAAGAAATTGCTTATAGAGGAATAGTTAGGAATGGGGACATTATTGGATATTTTGTAATAGATGGATGGGGAAAGCCATTTTATGCTACTCTACAACCTGCAGATGATTTTGTAGATTTAGGGATGTCTTGGAATTCGTCTGCAAAAAGGTATAAAAAAGGCATTAAATCATTGAGAAAAAGATTATTTGAAAAGTAATATTTATTCTTTAAAATTTCATGAAAGCGGAAAAGTAAAAAGCTTTATAAACCCTTTTTTTCTCATATGGTTAGCCAATGAACTAAATTAAATTTAGGGAGAATAAAATGGCTTCTGTATATGATCTTGTTGAGAAAGCAAGGAAATCTGGAAAAATAGAAAAAGGAACAAACGAAGTTACAAAAGCAGTTGAGAGAGGTACTGCTAAGGTTGTTATTTACGCAGCAGATGTTGAGCCTAAAGAGATTGTCCAGCATCTACCTATTTTGTGCAAAGAAAAGGGAATTGAGTGCCAGGAAGCAGACAGCAAGCAGAAATTAGGCGCTGCAGTAGGACTAAATGTTTCGTGTTCCAGTGTTGCTATTATTGACAAAGGCGATGGAAAAACCGATAAGAAAAGCAAGTAAATTTTTCTTGATGAAAAATGGGAGATAAAAAACAACAAAAATTCAAGCAGCCACAACAGGCCAAGACTAGTGGAACAAAGGGTTCTGATAAATTATTAGGAGAAGCAGTTCCGGCTGTTGTTGAGGATATTGTTGGAAGAACAGGATTTAGAGGAGAAATCACCCAGGTAAAATGCCGAGTTCTACAGGGAAATGACCGAGGAAAAGTCATGAGAAGAAATGTAAAGGGGCCAATAAAATTAAAAGACATTTTGCTCTTGAGAGAAACTGCGATTGAGGCAAGAAGAATTAAAAGCAAGGTGACTAAGGGGGCCTTTAGTTAGGAGATAAAAATGCCTAAGTGCTCATTTTGCCAAAAATCTTATGAATTTCCAAGAGGATTAACTTATGTTCTAATTGAAGGTACAGTATTGCATTTCTGTTCTTCAAAATGCAGGAAAAATTTTGAGCTAGGGAGAAAAAGCAAGAAAGTTAAATGGGTTAAGAAAATGAAGCACGCAAGAGAGGATGTTATTGCAGAGATTAAAGAAGAGGCGAGCGAGTCCAAACGAACAGGATTGGCGAGTGAGAATGAAATTAAGGCAGAGAAAAAAGTAGTAGATACGGATAAAGAAGAAAAGAAAGACAAAAAAGAAGATGCAGTAAAGAAATAAGTAAGAAGAAGTGAACATGCATGAAAAGGACAAACAAAGGCTCTTTTGCGCTGGTTGGAAAGGCTCTGACAGAGAGGGGGCAGTTGTCCAATCTTTTTGGAAGCTGGTTGTTTAGCTGGGGGTTAAGAATTACTGCTGGCGCTGCTTTTGTTGGAGCTTTAGGATATGCTGCACATTCTTTTGGTGAATTGGTTGGAAAAGACTGGGGCTTAACTGCCAAAGAAGCATGGGCGCTTCCTAAGGCAACAGGACTTGTCCTTTTATTGCCAGGGGCAGTAGCAAAATACGCCCCGCGCATTTTAAATACTAATATCAGCGATGCTTCCCAGGCTGAGAGTCTTAATTCCATGCAAGAGTGGAGGAGAAAAGGGACTTTAGAGCATTTAGTATCTTTGTGGCAGAGAGTGTTTGAGCCTGAAGCTAAAATTCGATACACAGAAAAAGACAGAGAGCAGGAGCAAGAATTTATCAGAAAACAAATTGAAAAACTGCCAGGTATATTAGACGCTTCTTTGGATATTCCACTTAAAGAATTTTTAGGTATTAAAGATGACGATAAGGGGGGTTTAGATAGTGTAATGGAATCTATGCTTTATGCAAACCCCTTTTCAGAGAGGCTTGAAAAATCTCTTATGGGTTTTGTTATCTCTTCCATGTATACTCTCAGGACTCCTATGTCAAGATTAAGCTCTGAACAGGAAATTGGATATGGAATATGGCAGCTGCTCAACTGGCAGGATGGAGGCACTATTGATAAAGGAGATAAAAAATTAAGAGAAGTTTATTTTGGGGATAAGTTATTAAGGCGGATAAGAAGAGAGGTTTCTGGAGAAAAGTTCCCAGAGATATATAGTTTTCCAGGGGTATTAAGACAGAATATTGTTTTTTCTTATATAACAAAAATGCTTGCTGCAGATGCTTTAAGAGAGTCCAGGCAGTTTAATCATGATTATAGAACAGACAGTACTGTTTCCCAAACCTGGCTTTTTCCAGGGGAGGAAGATCTAAAGTTATTTGACGAGCTTGCTCCAGGGGATAAGGAAATGCCGCCTGCAAGAGAAGAATTTATCAGAAGAAGGGCACTCATGATAAGAGGAAGATTTGGAAGAACATTAGACGATGCAGATTCGGTTTTGGATGAAATGGTAGTGTCGAGTTTTGAGAGGGCAAGTAGAGATAGAAGAGCTTACGATGCTGAATATATTGACCATCCCGCCTTTCGCGCTCCTTTTTCTATTGGTTATAGTTATGGAGATGACCTCGAGTCAATAGGCTGTTGCCATAAGGATACATGCAGATGTGCAGATGAGATAGAGAATCCTCGGAGAGCGCTTGTTTTATTTACTAAGTATCTTAGGGTTCATTATCCGGGTCTATTTGAATTTCATAATGCAGAAACTCTTAGAGCACTGAGAACTTTATTTCACATTAATAAATACTCTATGAAAGAAGAGTTTATTAGGAGAGCCGAAGGATTGAGAATTGATGCTTCTCCAGAAGAAGTTAGCGGGCAGGTGGGAGTTGATTACAGAAGGGATAGGCTTCATAATTATGTTGAGAGGGCAAGATTTGAAAAAGGAGACGTTACAAGGAATTTGCTTGCATTAAGAACTCATCAAACACTAACTATGTTGGAAATTGGGGATTACAGGACTTTGCTTTATAACTTAGCTTATTCAGATAAAGTTGAAGAGATTTTGAGAAAAAACGCGGCTTAAAGAGGAATGGGATAGAAAGAATTTAATCGAGAGAGCCCAGAAGAAAAAGAGGTTCCAAAATAAAATATGCCTTTTTAAGCCTTGAGATGCCCAATTTTTGGCAGAAAGCTTTTTAAACCCTAATCTCTTTTTTCTATTAGCGAGGTGAAAAACTTCTCCCTGAGCCACTTAGTAAATTGTAGGAGGGTAGTGAAGCTTATTTAAAATTAAAAAAATTTAATGTAAAATGACTGAAGATAAAACAAAAGGATATAGGGCAGAAGACATTAAAGTCTTGGAAGGGCTGGAAGCAGTAAGAAGAAGGCCTGCAATGTATATTGGAGATACTGGAAAGCCGGGCTTGCACCATTTAGTTTATGAAATAGTTGATAATTCAATTGATGAATGCTTGGCAGGATTCTGCACACTTGTTGAAGTGACTATTAACAAAGATGGGAGCGTTACAGTGACTGATGATGGAAGAGGAATTCCCGTAGATAAGCATCCGGAATTAAAGATCTCTGCTATGGAAGTTGTTTTTACAAAACTACACGCTGGCGGGAAGTTTGACAAGAATGTTTATAAAATTTCAGGAGGGCTGCACGGAGTAGGAGCAAGCTGCGTCAATGCTTTATCGAAAAGATTCATAGCAACTGTTAAAAGAGATGGGAAAGTCTATCAGCAGGAATATTCGCAGGGCAAGCCAAAATATTCTGTTAAGGCGGTTGGAAACTGCAATAAAGAAAATACTGGCACTAGCATAACTTTTTGGCCAGATGAAACAATATTCTCCACTTTGGAATTTGATTTTGGTGTTTTAAGAAAAAGGCTTCAGGAACTAGCTTTTTTAAATCCTGCTGCTAAAATTGTCTTAAAAGATGAAAGAGACGGGAAAAAAGAAATATTCCATTATGAAGGAGGACTAGTAGAGTTTGTCAAGCATATAAATAAGTCCAAAGAGGCTATTCACAAGCCAATTTATTTTAAAAGAGAAATGGACCACTGCGTTGTTGAAATAGCCATCCAGTACACAGAAGGGTATAATGAAAATATTTTTGGATTTGTCAATACTATCAATACTACTGAAGGCGGGAGTCATATATCTGGATTTAAGACTGCGCTTACAAGAGTCATTAACGATTACTCCAAGAAAAAAGGAATCTTAAAAACTGGCAGCCTATCTGGGGATGATGTCAGGGAAGGTTTGACAGCGATTATCAACTTAAAGATTCGGGATCCTCAGTTTGAAGGGCAGACAAAAACAAAGCTTGGAAACAGCGAGGTGAAAGGATATGTTGATTCGATGGTTACGACTGCTTTGAGCGAGTTTTTTGAGCAAAATCCTAATGTTGCAAGCAAGGTAGCACAGAAAACAAGCGCCGCAGCTAAGGCAAGAGAGGCTGCCAGAAAAGCAAGAGATTTAGTAAGAAGAAAAACAATTGCCGGGTTTTCAGGATTGCCGGGTAAATTGGCTGATTGCTCCAGCAAAAAAGTTGAGAGAACTGAATTGTATATTGTGGAAGGAGATTCTGCAGCCGGCTGTTTTTCAGGAGAAACAAAAGTTGCTCTTGCTGATGGAAGAGCCTTGTCATTTGCAGAATTGGTAAAAGAACATGAAGATGGAAAAGAAAATTTTTGTTACACTATAAAAAATAAGGGATATGTTGGGTTGGCGAAAATTGAAAATCCAAGAATAACTAAAAAAGGAGTAGAGGTAATACAAATAATTTTGGATAATAATGAAGAGATAATCTGCACCCCTAACCATAAATTCATGTTGCGTGATGGTAGCTACAAGGAAGCCAAAGATTTGACTAATCAAGATTCATTGATGCCTTTTCACAAAAAGATGTTAGAAGCAGTTAAGAATTGCAACCATAAGATAAAGAAAATTGAATATCTAAAAGAGAAAATTGATGTTTATGATTTGGAAGTTAAAGACACCCATAATTTTGCTTTAGTTTCGGGAGTCTTTGTTCATAACAGTTCAAAAATGGCTCGAAACAAGGAATTCCAGGCCATATTGCCATTGAAGGGGAAGATATTGAATGTTGAGAAAGCAGCCCCTACAAAAGCTCTCTCCTTTGAAGAGATTGTCAATCTTATAACTGCTATTGGCACAGGAATAAAAGAGAATTTTGACATCAAAAAGTTAAGATACAGCAAGATAATAATAATGACTGATGCGGATGTTGATGGAAGCCACATCAGGACTTTGCTATTAACTTTCTTTTTTAGGTACACTCCAGAACTGATTGAAAATGGGAATATTTATGTTGCAGTCTCTCCATTGTATAGAATAAGGAAAGGAAAAGACTTTTATGTTTATTCAGATGATGAATTAAAAAAGGGTTTGGCGAAGGTTGGAGGAAAAGCAGATGTCCAGAGATTTAAAGGATTAGGAGAGATGAACCCGCAGCAGTTGTGGGATACTACAATGGACCCTAAAAAGAGGATGCTAAAGAAAATTAATATAGAAGATGCAGTTGAAGCTGATGAGACATTTTCCATGCTTATGGGAGACTTAGTAGGGCCAAGAAGAAAATTTATTGAGAAAAATGCAAATATAGCTGAGGTGGATATTTAGATGGCAGAAGAAATAAAAAAAGTAGACAAAGTTTGGGGAAGTGAAGAATGGATTGCCAATACTGATAAATATTGCGGTAAAATCTTGAATTTGAATAAAGGATATAGATGCAGTTTGCACTATCATAAAAATAAGGATGAGACTTTTTATATTTTGGAAGGAAAAATATTGCTTGAGTTTGATGGAGAAAAAAGGGTTATGATTCCTGGCGATTCACAAAGAATCAAGCCTGGACAGAAACATAGATTTACTGGGTTGAAAAAAAGTAAGATTATTGAATTTTCAACTCATCACGAAGAAACTGATAGTTATAGAGATACTCAAAGTGAAAAAGTTAATTTAAAGGAAATAGAGGTAAGTTAACATAATGGCAGAAGAAAAAAAGAAAGAAGAAAACGCTGAAGAAAATGAAGAAGAAAGCAAAAAAGAAGGAGAAGATAATGGTAATAGTGAAGAAGAGAGCGAAGAAGAGGAATATGAACCAGAAACACTGGAAAAGAAAGAGCTTAATTTAAAGGACTTGGATGAGAACAGGATTTTGGGAAGTGAAATTAGCCATGAGATGAAAACTGCATATATAGATTATGCTATGTCAGTTATTGTGGCAAGAGCGCTGCCCTCTGCTGAAGACGGATTAAAGCCAGTTCACAGAAGAATACTTTATTCTATGAAAGTAATGGGCTTGGAAAAAGGAATGACTAAGAAATGCGCAAGAATTGTAGGAGACACAATGGGTAAGTTCCATCCTCACGGGGATATGGCTATTTATGATTCATTAGTAAGAATGGCTCAGGATTTTTCATTAAGATATCCGCTAGTCAAAGGGCAAGGAAATTTTGGTTCGCTTGATGGGGATAATGCAGCTGCAAGCAGGTATACTGAAGCTAAATTGTCCAGGATTGCCAATGAGCTTCTGCAGGACATTGATAAAGAAACAGTTAAGTTTATTCCTAACTTTGATAATTCATTAAAAGAGCCAGTGGTTCTTCCAGGAAAATTGCCAAACTTGCTGATTAATGGCTCCAGCGGGATTGCAGTAGGAATGACAACAAATATACCTCCTCATAATCTGGTGGAGGTATGCGATGCTATAACAAAAACAATTGACAAACCAAAAATAACAATTGATGAATTAATGGAAATAATACAAGGGCCGGATTTTCCAACAGGTGGCCAAATTGTAGCTGAAAATTTAAAGGATTTGTATGAAAAAGGAAGGGCAAGCTTTGTCGTAAGAGGCAAGATAACCCATGAGTCTACTAAAAACAAGGATTTGATTGTCATAACAGAGATTCCTTATCAAGTTAATAAATCAGAATTGGTTAAGCAGATAGCAGAATTAGCGAGGGATAAAAAACTGCAGGATATAAGGGATATAAGGGATGAGTCTTCAAAAGGAAAAGTAAGGATTGTCTTGGAAATTAAAAAAGGAGTTGATTCTAAATTCACTATAAACAGACTGTATAAATCTACAAAACTGCAGTCTAGATTCGACGCTGTTTTGGTTGCTTTAGTAGCTGGAATTCCAAAACAGCTTAATTTGAGAGAGTTAATTGATGTTTATATTAATTATAGAAGAAAAATAATAAGGAAAAGAACTGAATTTGATTTGAGAAAAGCAGAAGCAAGAGAGCATATTGTTAAGGGGCTGTTAATTGCATTAAAAAATTTAGATGAAGTTATTAGTATTATTAAGAAAAGCAATACTGCTACAGACGCTTCTGAGTCTTTACAAAAGAAGTTCGGTTTGAGCAAGAAACAGGCTGAAGCAGTTCTTGAGCTTACTTTAAAGCAGCTCACTTCTCTAGAGCATGAAAAGCTGAAGAAAGAGGAGCAGGACTTGATTGAGCTTATTAAAGAACTGAGAAGAATTTTGGATGATGAGAATGAGATATTGAAGATAATCAAGAAAGACCTGTCTGAGCTAAAAAAGAATTTTGGGGATGACAGGAGAAGCCATATTATAAAGACAGTAAAAGAAATCAATGAAAAAGATTTAATAGCGATTAAAGACGTTATTATTACAATTACCGATAAAGGCTATATCAAGAGAATGGTGCCTAAGGTTTATCACGAGCAGAAAAGAGGCGGAAGAGGAGTCATAGGCACAGAACTTGCTAGCGAGGATTTTGTCAAACAGTTAATCTATTGCTCAACTCATGACTATTTGCTTTTATTTACAAAAAGAGGACGAGTTTTCTGGCTTAAAGCTTATGAAGTGCCTGAGACTAACAGATATGGAAAAGGCCAGGCAATAGTTAATCTATTGAAGCTTAAAGATGATCTAGTTACTAGCGTTATTGCTGTAAAGAAGTTTGAGAATTATCTGTTCATGGCTACAAGCCAGGGGCAGGTTAAGAAAATCTTATTAGAGAATTTCAGCAATCCTAGAAGCTCGGGAGTAAGAGCCATTAATCTTCCAGAAGACAATTCTGATACCTTGATAGATGTTAAGCCTATTTTAAAGGGGCAGGAAGTTATGCTTATAACCTTAAAAGGCCAAGCAATCAGATTTAATTCTGATGAGGTTAGAGATATGGGAAGGGCTTCTTACGGAGTTACCGGAATCAAATTAGAAAAAGGAGACAAGGTTGTAAGCCTTGAAATTTTTCCTGTAGAAAGTGATAAGACTAATGTCCTAACAATCACCCAGAAAGGATATGGAAAGAGAAGTGAGGTGGGAGACTATAGGCTTACTGGAAGAGCTGGAAAAGGAGTCATTAATATTAAGGTAACTGATAAAACAGGGGATGTTGTTACTTCTGTATCAGTCAAGGACAAAGACCCTATCGTGGTAACCACTGCTAAAGGGATAGTTATCAGAACTTCTGTCAAAGACATAAGAGTTATGGGAAGGGCAACCCAAGGGGTTAGGATAATTAAGCTAAGGTCAGAAGATTCTGTCACAGATTTAGTTAAGCTGGAAAAAGATGAAGATTTACCTGATGAATTGAACACTAAAGAAATGCAGGAAAGCATTGAAGGAATTGAGAAAAAATAATAAAGATATTCTTGACACCGAAAAATTTTTATACTTTAAAGAACTAGTAATTTCAACGTTAATTACGGACTAAGTATAATATGAGAGCAGAAGTTGGTAGGAATATTTCTGAGGACGAACTTTTAGAAAGATGCGCAGCTAATACTGTGAAGAAAACAGGTGTTTTAGATAAGCTGATTCAGCTTGAAATTCCCAGTAATGTAGTTTATTGGGTTATGATTTATTGCCAGGATGTGGGGGACTTAAATCCAAGGCATATTGCAGAGTCTTATTTTAAGCTTCTTGGTTTAGGTTTGACAAAAACAGCTGCAGCTACAATTGCGGCTTCAGAATATGTAGGAAGAGGAAGAGAAGAAGCTCTTGAATTAATTGCAAGGAATTATCATACCATTAAATCAGCTCATGGCTATTCTAATTTTAGAACGCTAGATCCCATTACTCGTATGAGATACAAAAAAATAACAGGTTATCCTGAAGCAAGGCTGGCTTTAATGGCAATATCAGATTATGAAGAAGCAGTTTATGGGCAGATTAGGCCAAATGAAGGGTAAGCTTAATTTTTAACTATATTATTTTCTTTTTATATTTAATTATCATATAAGTTGGATAATTAAGTCCTGGAATAACTTGCTCACTTGCTGGGAAATCGCTATGCTCTTCAATTATTTCAAGATTTGTTCTTTCTAAAACTAATGGAGAAAAGTACTCCATAAGTGTATGGCCCGGTTCTTGAAGTTTTATTGCTTTGTTAAAGATATAAGAGGTAACATTTCTTTTGCTGTAATAATCTGAATTGCCATCGTTAATATGGCTTTCTAAAAGATTTCTAAAGGGGTGTTTTGTTAGTATAATAATAATCGCGCCAGGTTTTGCTACACGAGTCATTTCAAGAAGCACTTTTTGAATGTTTTCAGATGCCTGGAGAGCATAAACACTTGTTACAATATCAAAAGTATTTGAAGAATATGGGAGTGTATCCATGTTCCCAACTGTAAACTCTCCACAGCTGAGTTTTTTAGCCATTTCAATTTCTTTTTCAGAAATATCCAAACCATAGACTTGCGCCCCATGTTTAAGATAATATTCTGCGTCATGACCTGAACCACAGCCTACATCTAATAGGAGCTGTCCTTTTAGGTTTGGAAGCAAGGAATAAAAATGAGCCCTTGTTTCAGTTTCTTGCTTGGCTGTTTTTTTTGCATATTCAAGTGCAAATTGGTTATAATTTTCCATTTTGTATCTCCTTATATTTACTATTATAAAGTAGTTAGAATAATATAAATATAAGTAGTAGTATAGTATTACTACTATGAAAAATGAAGATTTGATAAAGTTAGGTTTGTCTAAAGCAGAAGCAACCTTATATTTAACTCTGTTAAAAATAGGGGCTTCAGAAGTGCAAGCACTTATTAAAGAAACAGGATTCTATAAAGCAAATGTCTATGATGCGCTAGAACGCCTTTGTGAGAAAGGAATAATCTCTAAAATAATTGAAAAAAATAAAAGAGTCTATCAACTCCAAAGACCAGAAGCATTAATTGAGTTTGTCCATAAGAAAAAAGAGGAAATTGAACAACAGGAGCAGATAGCCAGGCATTTAGCAACAGATGTGGAATTAGCAAAAAAGCATATTCATTCCCCAGAAACTGCTATGGTCTTTATAGGCATCTCGGGAGTAAAGCAGATTTATTCAGCAATAATAACAGAAAAATTAGATTATTTGGTTTTCGGAAGCCCAAGAGAATCAGAAGAGATTATTGGCGATTATTATTGGAAAAATCTGCATTTAAAACAGAAAGAATTGGGTGTAAAAGCAAAGATGATATTCCACAAGTCACTTAGGCATTGGAAAAAAACAATTCCGAAAGAGATAATTGAGCTAAGATTTTTCGATGAAAATTTCGAGCCCTTAACTGAAACAACTATCTATGGAACCAAAGTCGCATTTGTTGTCTGGACAGAAAAACCAATTGTTACAATTATAAATAATGAGCATGTAGCTGATTCTTATAGGCAGGTATTTAATTTTCTATGGAAACTAAGCAAAGCATAAACTTTTATCTAAATAATCTTTTATGATTAAACAATCTCGCCATACCCTATTAATCTCCAATGTCCATTTATGTTTCTTGCCATGCCTATGTTTTCTCCTTTTAATGGGACAATTGGAATTCTCAATTTTAGATCAGCTTCATCACCTTTTAATTTTAAAACTGTTCCTACTGTAATACTAGTGTTTATATTCAAAAGTATCATCTCTAAGGGTTTTAGAGGATCGGTTTTCTGGCTTTTTTCAGCACCTGCAACAACATCGAACAACTTAAACTTAACTTTTACGTTCTCGGTTATTTCTGGAAGCTGGTTTTCTAGAGAAGCCATGCATCCGGATAAAGAATCTGCTTTAGTCAGTATATTATCAAGTTCTGTTTCTAGTGCTAAAGAGCCTCCAGGAGTTGCTTCTTTTATATTATGGTTTCCCCTATGGATGGAGACTATCTTTGTTTTTATTTTTGTGTAGACTTGTTGATTAGCTTTTTTTTCAGAAAGTCCAGGTCTAATCTCGATTTTATCCCCTATTTTCAGTTTTCCTTGCTTTAAAACTCCTCCTAAGACTCCTCCATGTAGTTCTGAAGCTTTTGTTCCAGGCCTGTTGATATCAAAACTTCTGGCAATAAGAAAAATAGGTTTTTCTTCTATATTCCTTTTCGGAATTTCAATCTCCATTAATTTCTCTTTTAGCTTGTCGATATTGATTTCCTGCTGCGCAGAAATCGGGATTATCGGAGCATTTTCAGCAACGCTCCCTTTTACAAATTCTTTTATTGCTGCATAACTTTTTTTAGCTTCTTCTTTGGTGATTAAGTCAATCTTGTTCTGAACTATGATTACATTTTTTATTTTTTTTGCCTCTAAAGCCATTAGGTGCTCTTTGGTCTGAGGCTTTATGCCTTCATTTGCCGCAATTACAAGAATAGCTGCATCAATAATTGCAGCTCCAGAGAGCATTGTAGCCATCAACATTTCATGCCCAGGGGCATCAACAAAACTTATGTATCTTTTTTTGCCGTTTTTTTCTATAATTGTTTCAGCGTATCCCAGCTTGATTGTTATTCCTCTCTTAAGTTCTTCTGAATGAGTATCTGTGAATTTGCCAGTAAGCCTGTAAAGCAGGGTGGTTTTACCGTGGTCTATATGCCCAACTGTCCCGACATTCAACATTTCTAGCTTTTCAATGTCTATTTTTTCTTGCTTTGCTTTCTTTTCTTCGTTCTTTTCAGCCATTTATATTAGAAAAATAGGATGTTTTTAAAGATGTTGGTTTGGCTTTAAACTTCTTGAAAGTTGCAAGTATCCTTCTGAAAGAGTTATAAATTCAAAAATATCCATATCACTCCAGGGCCCTTTCCCTGACTTTCTTCTTTTTTCGTTTAGCTCTTTTCTGAATATTAAGTATCTTTCTTCAGATACTGCTAGCGTAGAGTACGCCTTACACATTTCATTGTATCTCTCTGGAGAAGGAAAATATGTAATTAAAAAATCGTCGGTTATAACTCTCCGGTCTATTCTCTCTCTCATTTATAGATAAGAAATTAATAGTTTTTAACAATTGTTATATTGAAGTTTTATGACTGAGCTAGTTGATAAGTGGCATCTTCTAAATTATAATGGCGTATACTTCTAACTATAATTCTTCCAAAAACTCCGGTCTGGCAGAGATAAAGAGGAAGGCCTTTTATTGATCCTAGTTTTGCTCTTTTCCTTGCAGAAATCTCTTCTGGTCTAAAGACACTTAAGGTTACTCCTGCACTATTACTTAGAGAAACAGTTCCATCCTCTTCAGTCTTTATTACACTCTTCAGATAATCATAGCTTCTCTCATCTATTATTGCAGCATCAGGATCGACTCCTCTAATTTCAATATATCTGGTTACGCATTCCCCAACTCTAAATTGCGGCTCTTCAATCAAATCTGGTAGGTCAGTCATTAACTCTTTTGATGTTTCAGTATTTTTAAGAATTATGGTGATGGGGCTTCTGCTTTTTTATCTTCTTTCTTTTCTTCTTTTTTTGGAAGTAATGTTTCAAACTTTGTTGAGCCTTCTTTTTTAACTTTGGTATTTATCTGCAGTGTTGCCGGGCTTATTGTGTTTCCCCTTACTGTTTTTTTTAACCTCACTCCATCATGCAGAGGCTTCTTTGTTTTGGAGAGCCCTTTTGGCTTTGTTTTCATGCCAAATCCTTTTGTCAAAAGAACTTTTTTTAGTTCCGGGCCTTCAACATCTTTTTTGCCTGGAAATCCCGCCTTATCAGAAGTTCCTGTTATTTCTAGCTCATAGCCAGAAAACTCAGAAGCTATCTCTTTTCCTTCTAGAGTTTCACCTATTTTTTTCCCTATAAGCGACTCATTTTCTATTTCTTTTTTAATGGTCTTTCCTTTGTGCGAAATATTAATTTTAAATGGCATTTTATAACAAATATTAATGATAGTAGGGGTTTTTAAAGCTTTAGTTGTCCCAGAATTTTTTATCAGTTGATTATTGTTATGTGTTATAATTAATATTATAAATAAAGTTTATATCAGATTATTATGGCTAAAGATGTTATTTTAAAAAGAAAGCTTGTTAGACAATACAGCTCAAATATCGATGTTGGAAAAAGAAGAAAAGAGATGCCTGCTGTAGAAGCGAAGAATATTGCAATTTATCTATATAATATGTTCAGTGGAAGTTGGGATACAGTTGGTTGGTCTGAGAAAAAAATTCACTGGAGAGATGCGGAGAGCAGATTAGATGTTATAGTTAAAACTTCTATCTGTTCTAATGCTCCTTTTACTTTGGCATTTGATGCAAGGATAAAGTATCTAGAATCTTTTGCAAAAAGTGCAGAAGAAGTTATAGCTGCTTTGGCTGCTTACAATTATAATACTATGAGGCAGACTGATTAGACGCCCCAAAATGAGAAAAAATCATGAAGTTGGGCTTCTGGAATAATTCCTTGTTTTAATTGGGCAATTAACGAGTTTTTATCTGGAAGATTCTGCCTTATAGGAATCCTTCTTTTTTGATTAATGTCTTGAGCTTCTATAACCCTTATTAATCGTTCTAAAACTGAATTGTCTCCATTTTTCAGTTTGTTCATTAGTTGAAAATATGTTCTGTCTTGCCAGTAAGATGAAGCAGACATCCTTGATAAAGGCCTGCTGGATTTATCTGAATAAAAAGTAAGATAACCTGTTTCTTTATCTGAGCCATGGACTTTTTCTTCTTCTATTCTTATCAATTCCACAGAAATATTATCATTGAAAAATATTGGCTTTTTCCAGTTAAATTCTATTGGGACTTCTTTAGCAACTCTTCTATTATATGCTTCTCCGATTGCTAGGTGGAGTGATGCAGAATACATTTGTTCTCCAACCATAAAATAGTGTTGAGCGTTCCAAAAAGGCATTGGATGTTTGGATGCCATAAAATAGGGGTCAAATTTCCTTAATCTCCTTCCGAACACATGCGCTCTAAATAGTTGTTTTCCTGGGAACTGATAGACTTCACTTATAACTGGCATTCCTGAATGAACATTGCGAGCAGAGTTTAATTTATATCTTCCTCTAAAATCTTTCCATTCTTCTTGGTATCTTGCGGTTTCTTCTGGACTTAAAATATCTTTTAGTTGCATATTAATAAATCAGAACTCTTAATACCCTGCGGTAATTAAGATAAAACCTAGCCTGAATTAAACCTTATAGCGATATGTATCGCTATTTATTCAGAAAAATAGAAAGGCAGCAGTTTGGCCTCTGCTTTTCTTAAATGTGCATGAAAGGTGGAGAAAGAAAGATCGGAAAGTTTGGCTAATTGCTCAATAGATGTTTTTCTTGGATAATCGTAATAACCATTTTTGATTGCGAGGGCTAGTGCTTGTTTTTGTTTGTCTGTTAGCTCTGGAGCTTCTTTAACAATTGAAATATTTTTTATTTTTCTCTCTTGGATATGGTGTATAGTTGTTTTGAAATTTCTTTCTAGGGAGCTTATTGCTCTATCCAGGGATTTCTTGTTAAAACACCCAATTGTTAAGGTTTCTTTTCCTGATTCATCAATCAGGGTTGGAGCAAGATGGATAATGTCTTTATTGTAGATTGTTTTTGTATAAAGTGCCTCTTTTATAGTGAGGATAAGAAAGTCTTGATTCTGTTCGATATTAATGAGTCGGTCTGCTTTCTTTAAGTCTTTCATAAATACTTTTTTGTTTTTTTCTTCTCCTATTAGAATGCCTGTTGCATTAACAATTACGTGACTTTTCTCATAAAACCAGGAAAGAGGGAAAGCAAACAAATTAACCTTATGCTTTAGAGTCCTGCTTCCAATTAATGCAGAGCTTCCATCGAAGGTTATTTTAGCAGTCCACATAAGAATAAGATATATATCGTGTTTAAAAAACTTTACATTTATTGGCTATTTTTAGGTATAAAAAAGAATATCCATGTGACTAATAAAGAGAGAAATAGTGATAAGATAGTTCCAAAAAATAATCCAAAGGGCATTAGAAAATATCTTATCCCGATTACAAAAGCTACAACATTCAAAGAGCTGCTTAACATCATACTTTTCATGAAAGCTGTAGAAAAAGTCCTTCCTTGCGCTAGATAAGTTATAATTATTGAAGGCAAGGTCATCATAGGAAAAGCTGCAAATATACCGCCAAGGGTTGGGCCGCCAATTTTTGCTATCAAGACAGCAAAAACAATCAAAGAACCAGAAAAAATCGCCCTTAGGAATATTTGTGATAAAGAATAACTTGCTTTTTTTGGCATCTGTGAATCTGAGGAGCTTTTAATTAGAAAATAAGCAGCACCTAATAAAATCATCCATCCTAATATTGAAAATATAAAATTTGGATTTATGAAATAGATTGCTGCTGCAATTATAAACCAGCAGAGCAATGCCAAAATCAAACTCAGTAAAAAATCTTTTCTTGAGACAAGAATGTACACACTAACAAACATAGCACTTGCACCCATTGATATGGGGATTGTTGTAGTTGATTTTATTGCAGTATCTAATCCTTGATTTAATGCTATAAACAAAACAGTCAATAAAATAGCTGAAGGTAATCCAGCGATTATCCCGGCTATTCTCGTACCTCTTTTTTCTGCAAGCAACGTTGTGAATGTTATCCAAGCGCTTCCTATAATAAATAAGAGCACTATCTTTAATATGAATGGGTCCATGAGAACTAATATTAAATTGGGATATAAATAATTAACTTTTTAGCTCTTTTGGCTTTATAGCACCTTTTATTTAATGATTAACGTAGAGTATAAATCTTTATAAACAAATGTGGATTTAATTCTATATGGCAAAAGACATTGCATATTACGACCCTAAAATGAACCCGAGTCCTACTACTCCCGATATAGATGGTATGTGGATTACTAGGGAAGAGCCTTACATAGTTACTAGAGTTTGGATGGCAGACAGCGAGAGACCAAGATTGAAAGATGAACCTTCAGAAATACAAGCTTATGCAGCACGCAGGGCTAGGGAGTTATTTGATTTTAAGCCTATTAGAAAAAGGACTTCTAGAACTCAAAGAGTTTAATTACACGCCCCAAGTTGGCTTGGTTTTTCTTTTTATTTGCGCGATTTCCTGCAGGACTCTTATTTCTTCCTGGGATAGAATCTCTTTATTCTCTTTAAACTTCCTGAATTGAACTTCTCCTATATCTGAAAAAAGAAATTGCTTTTCAGTTAGCTGGCGGTCAAAGTTAACTCCTGGAAGAGAGATGGCAACCTCTTGTCCTTTTTCTGCTTTTACTACGCTTTTTCCTTCAGATTGTACTGCTTTGACTCTGGCTATTTCCTCTCCATTTTCATCTATAAGCTGTATGTTATGCTTTAAAGTTCCACCTTCTACAGCTACTCCAAAAATAGAGGGATTGGAATTGTGGAAAACATACTGGTGGAGAATCTTTAGCTTGCATATTGTTGCAAGACTCATTAATTTTTCTTTTTTTAGCTCGTTTTCTTTCTGCTTCCTGAATTCTTGGAGGTTTTCAATAAGTTTATAGATAACTTCTTCTTTTAGTATTTTTATTCCTTCTTTGCTCTTAGCGAGCTCTTTTGCTTCTTCATCTTCTACTACATTAAACCCAAGGACTATTGCATTTAATGGATTGGTTTCGCTTATAGTTTGGGCAGCAATTACATCAGATTTTTTAATTGGACCTATTCCTGCTTTGCTTACTTGGATGTTTTCTTGCTCAAGCAGCAGCATTAGCGCTTCTAAACTTCCTAAAGAATCTGCTTTTATGACTATCCCTTCTTTATTTGTTTTTATGTTCTCTGTAACTTCTTCTGAAAGATGCTCTATTTCTTTTTCATTTTTAAATGTTTGAAAGGGCATGCCTGACAGGACATTTTCCGGATCAACAAGCTGCACTCTCATACCAGTAGCTGCTTTGCACGAATAAACTGGCTTGAATTTGGAGGATAATGGTTGCACTTCTTCTAAGCTTCTTATCCTGCTTTTAATTGTGCCTTCAAAACAAGCTATTGCTATTTCATCATTTTTCTTCAACTCCCCATCGTAAAGAATTGCCTCTATGTAGTTCATTGATTTTTCTTTTTTAACTTCAAGTATAACTCCCTTTGCTTCTTTGCCTAAGGCAAGACTTCCTTTTAGAAATTTTTGAGACAAGCCGCATAACATCATCAGCAATTCAGGAATTCCTTCTCCTGTCTTTCCAGAGCATGGGACTAGGGCAAGTTTAGTTGTAAAATCTTTCACTTCATAATAAGGGGCTGCATTAAATCCATAAGCATGCAAGGCCCCTTCTATCATGAACATCTTTTCCATAAAATCATTCTTGACATTTATTGCCTGAGATTCTATATCCTGTTGGAGGTCTTCTTTCTGTTTTCTCCATCCTGAGATGCTGTCAATTTTGTTTAGAGCTACAACAAAAGGAGTTTTATGCAGCTTAAGGATCTCTATAACTTCTGCGGTCTGCGGCATTATTCCTTCATTTATGTTTATTACTACAATAGCGAGGTCTGCCAAGCTTCCGCCTCTTTTCCTTAAGTTTGTAAAAGCAGCATGGCCAGGAGTGTCAATAAAAAGAAAACCTGGGATATCTAGTTTTATATTGTTTTTTTCAATTAGCGGGCAGCGCCACATTATTTTGTCAGCTGGAAATAAAGTGAAAGAAATCTTTTGAGTTATTCCGCCAGCTTCTGCTTCAGCAACACCAGTTTTTCTTATACTGTCCAGTATAGTTGTCTTTCCTGAGTCGACGTGTCCAGCGACTGTAATTATGGGTTGGCGGATTTTCATGTTTTCTTTCTCCTATCATATATCTTTTATTATAATAGTATTTTTAAATGTATATCTTATTATGTCATTAATATGGCGGAAGTAGGAAGAGTGTCAGGCGGTGCAAAATATTCTGTAGTCTTTACTTATTTTAATAGGGATACTCTGCCTTCTGAACCATCTCCAACTTGGAAGAGAAAAGATGTTTTTGTAAGAGAAACAGATATTACAAAAATCTTTGAAGGATTCAGAATGAGGCATGGGTGGAGTGAGGAAATGACTCATTTTACTCCTGTAGGTTTTCCAGAAATGGTGGTGTATTATAATCCCGGAGACACTAATTCTTTGCTTATTTTAGCAGAAGAAGAGAATGAATTAAAAGTCCATGAATTTGTACGCTCTCTTGGATTAAAATTGCCCCCAAGAGTTGTTCCTAGAGGAAAGCCTGAGAGGGGGAGAGGATATAGTCTTATTTAAACATCCTCTTTTAAATGCTATTTTATGAATGAAAGAATTAATGACCCAGTTATGTATTGCCTTACTTATAGAAACTGCCTAGGGGATAGGAGAAGATATTATGTTGCTGAGAGAAAAGTTGTAGAATCTATTAAACGAAAGATTGATGAGCTTTCTGAAAATGGAAGCCACGAGGTTGTTTTTCCAGCATATTCTGGAGCAAGGGTAGTGCATAATCCTGAGTGGGAATGCTCTCAAGACTCTCTTGAATTTATTGCAAGAAGCAAGAAGGATGCAGTTTCATGTGCAAAAGAGATGGGTTTTAGAGGATTATTCCATAAGCTAAAAAGACAAAATTAGTTTAATGCCTTCTTTTTTCAATAGTTCTATTTTCATTTCATCTTTTCTTTTGCCTTTAAATGTATATCCTCCAATTTTTCCATCGCTTCTTATTACTCTATGGCATGGAACTTTAATTGGATTTGGATTTTGGGACAGAACTCTAGCCACTGCTCTTGGGCTTGTGTTACAGATAATTGCTATTTGCTTGTAAGTTCTTGTTTGTCCTTTTGGTATCTTTTTTACTTCTTCATAGATTTTTTCTTTTAGTTCCATCTTTTACAGCTGCCCTTTTTCTTAAGTTTTGTGTTAACTTCTCTACCAAATCACTTGACACTCTGTAAGGGTCTCCTTGTTTAATGTTAACATGAACTTCCCTGTAATTGCGTTGTTTGCCTTCGCCTCTAATTATATAACATACAACATGCTTAGGAGAGTAGCCTTTAATAACTTCTCTTCTTACCTGAGTAAATAGTTTTTCCACTCTCGGAATCTGGTTTGGGTCGCTTATATTAAAAGTGAAACCTGTAATCCAGCGGTCTCCTTTATACTCTAAATCATCTCTAAATTCAACATGTGCCAAACCATACTCTTTTTCTAAAATTTCTTTCAATCCCATTAAAGCTTCTGTTAATCTCATGACAATCCCTGAATAATAAACTATAAAAGCATTACTTCAGTATAGAATATATGGAAAACAAATTTGTCTTAGACCAAGCTTGCAAGCAATTCATAAAACTTTTCAGGAATATCTCTCCACTCAGTTCGTTCAGCAGGAAAAGGCTTGACCTCTTGCCTGCCAGGAATTCTGTCCATGTTTAGAAGATAATCACATCCTTCCCTTAACGGAGGTTTTTTTGATTTTTTTGTCAGAGTAGGCATATTTATTATATTATCCCAGTTGACTGCATATTGAGGAATTCCTTGGAGTGTTCCCTTTAGAATCCCATCAACTGTGCCACTTTTTTTAAGGCATTCTATTGCAATGTTTGCATCAGATAATGCAGTGATTAAGCCGTCTCTCTCAAGCGCTGTTCCTATTGTCTGCTGATGAGTAGTCTCTGAAATACATGAAACCAAACCACCCTGCGACAACAATGCCTGCTCAAACCTTTCTCTTGCCTTTTTTCCTCGCTGTTTATATGGGCATATGCCTCTTTTAACACTTTGACCAAGAACTGCAACAGTACATCCTGAAAGGTTACCGTAGCCTTTATCAAGATATCTTTGCTCATATGGCACATTCATACAACCAAGCTGAGCAGCTTCATCAATCCCAAAAACACCTCCTCCGTTAACTAGTGTTGTAATATGATGTTCTTCTCCAAACTTGGTTACAGCACATGCAAGCATCCAAGCAAGCTTTTTTCCAATTTCTGTATGTTTTTTCGAGGCTCCAGCAATGGCAACTGCAAGCTGATAGTTCAAGATTTCTGGTCCATGTTCTGCAGATAAAAAGTATACAATTTCTGGTGAATACACTTCCTCCTTTCTATAAGGCGATTCGTCTTTTGGGTGTATCTTATCTGACCTTGGAACATCAGGAAATTCGTTATTGTCAATGTAGTCCATTACCTTTTTTAATCTTCTAACTTTTTCTCTTCTTATCGCTACTTCTTCCATATCTCTTAACCTTGGTGGTTTGGTTTTTGCCATTTTTCCAGCAGACCAATATTAGTCTTTCATTTTTATAATAGAAAAACTATAAAAGCATTGCTATATTGAAAAGTATATGGAAAACAAGTCAATGATGGAGATTGAAAGAGAATACGACTTAGAAATAGATAAAATAGTTAAAACCATAAAGAAAGAAAAAGCAAAAAAAGTTCTCCTACAGTTTCCAGATGGATTAAAGCCTTATTCTACTGTCATTTCTGAAGAAATTGAGAGGAAATCTGGATGCGAATGCTTGATTTGGCTAGGAACTTGTTTTGGTGCATGTGATGTTCCACTGGATGTTGAAAGGCTTGGAGTGGATTTGATTGTGCAGTTTGGGCATTCGCCTTGGAAATATAAGAGAAAAGATATAAAAATACTAAAATGAAAGATTCTTTTTTAGTTTATGCCAAGCATGACTGATAGTTTTCTCTTTTGATGAAGTCTTCGTTGTAGCTGTGTGGTTTGAATTGATCTTGAGCGCATATTTTGTAATTTTCTTTTTTTATAAAGTTTGTATCCTTTTTAGGACTATGAATTTTGTGTTTTTTGTTGCTATGCGGCCTTTGCTGTCTTTTGCTTTTGTCTATGCATGTCCTGCAAGCTTTGTAGTGTTTTCCTATGAAAAGGTCTTGGCTGTTGCTATGCAGCTTGTACTTGTTTTTAAGCATTCTGCCGAATTTGCAGCTTCTCTTATGATAGGTTTTTGTCTGGGTTGAGCCTATGAACTTGAATTTTGGAATGTTTAGCTTCTTGTGCTCTTTTTCTACTGTCTTATAAACTATTTTTTCTACAGGAACTTCTTTTATTACTGGCCTGTCAACTACTTCCACAACCCTATTTTCTATTGGTATCTGAATTGGTCTGATTATTGGTCTGTCAACTACTTCCACAACCCTATTTTCTATTGGTATCTGAATTGGTCTGATTATTGGTCTGTCAACTACTTCCACAACCCTATTTTCTATTGGTATCTGAATTTCTTCAATTACCTCTTGATAGACTGGCCTTTCAACTACCTTTACTGGAGTTATCTGAACAGTCGGATCTATTAAGAAAAATGCGATTAAAGCATAAAGAGTGGTAAGAATCCAGCTCATTACTAGATTTTCAACAAGGCCGAACTTTAAAGTTATACTTATTAAAACAGCGGCTATTATAACCATTATACCTACTAGTATTGCAATAATTGTATTTCTTGTTTTCTTAGTTATAGGTAATTCACTCATATTTTACCTATAGCAATGAAGTTTATAAATCTTTCTATTTGTTGTTACTATTTAGTGATATATAGTTATGCCAAAATGCCTTTTTTGGGCTTTTTAGGGGTTAAAATGAGGGTTTTTAAGGAGGGATAAAATTTAAAAACTAAACCCTTTTTGAAATAGAACATGGAAACTACAGATAATGTAAAAACAGAATTACTCTTATCTTCAAGTGCGGCTGGAGGATTAGATATAAGGAAAGCTTTTGAGATGGGGAGCCAACTAGATGTTTCTGGAATAGAGATTATGCCATATAAATCTTCATTATTTACTCTAGAGGGGAATGTTGGGAATATCTCTGAATTGGCAGATAGATACAAATTGCCTGTTAGGGGGGTTCATTTTCCTTTTTGGTGGGAAACTAAAAGTACCTTTAGAGCAATATGGAACGAATTTCCAAATATTAAAGAGATGGCAATGGCTCTTGCGTGGGCATATTTAGTTGGACCAGGAAGCAAAGATTCTTTAGCATCACAATTAGCAACAAATTTTAGAGATGCCTATTTACTTTTTCATGGAGATACATTTTGCCAGATGCCTGAAGAAGATATGAAATATTTTACAGGCAGGAAAGTTTTATTTGAAACAGAAAGGCCTAAAAGAAACTCCCGAAATGATTTGCAATGGATTGTGGAGACTGTAATACCGATAGCTCACAAATCGGGAGTTGATGGTAAAATAATGTTTGATCCCAGGCATATTCAAATAGCACAGATGCAAGGCAAGGCAGATAATATCCTTCTAGAACAAATATGGATGAAATATCAAGGCCAAATGGGAGGTATGCATTTTTCATTTATAAGGGATGGAAATTATTTTCCTTCTTCTCCATCACCTGAAGTCTGGAGCCATTTAAAGGAAGCTGTTAAAGCTTATCCGCCAAAAATTTTAGTTTTAGAAGTCGGCCCTGGGAAACAACGTGAGTTAGAAAAATGCAGAGACTTGGTCTATAGAGATTTGGGAATATAAGTGGGCCAAAATCTTTGCGTTAATTTTGAGCAGATTAGACTCTCAGGAGGTTTGCTGGGTTTTCTGTTTGTCCTTTTTCCCTGATCTTAAAACGATTGCCTCCAAACATCACTTCAATTTCTTTTCCTGCTTTTTCAACATAAGGATAAATCTCTTTTGCAACTTCCTCTTCAAATCTATACCAGGTATTTCCTATTATCTCATCAGGGGGCCCTAAAAGTTGTACAAGACTCTTAGAAGCATTTAATGCATGAGCCCTTCTTAAGTCCAGAAGCATTTTCCAAAATTCGTTTACTCCCATATTCGGATTTTTCTCTTCTTCAGTTAGCTTTCCATAAAAATAAAGGTCATAGCATAACTCGGGGTATTGAGGATATATTCCAAAATAAGGCACATTTATCATTGCATCTATAACCATAAGAGGATTTTCAAATTCGGATTTTAGTTCTAACGCCCCTTTAGAAAATCTTTGAATCTTTTCCAGCTCTTCTATAGAAAGGACCCTGCCGAACCTTATAAGGGAGTACCTAAATCCTACAAGCTCAACACACCTTTCTTCATCCATATAACTTTGGGTTTTAATAGCAAATAAAATCAGGCGGTGATAAGATTTACCTCAGGTATTTAAAAACCTTTTTTATCCTGCTAAAATCTTTGCGCTAATTAACAGAAGAAGGCCTAGAATTATAAAGATTACATGCGCTGCTTTTCTTTTCATGGAGTTTTCCTTGAAGACTTCTGGCACCAAGTCGGTTATTGAGATATATAAAAATCCCCCCGCTGCAATTGGGAGTAAGAAAGCAGAATAGTTTGTAGCATTCAAAAACAGATAGCCGAAAATTCCTCCAAAAACAGCGGTTAGCTGGGCAAGGAAATTATAAGCCAGTGCTTTCTTTCTTTTAAGACCTCCAAACACAAGAACTGCAAAATCCCCTATCTCTTGTGGCAGTTCATGGGACATTATTAAGATGCTTGTAATTATGCCAAATGGAACTGACACAAGGAAAGAGGAAGCTATTATTATGCCATCCAGGAAGTTGTGGATTCCATCTCCGAAAAGAATCAGCTGGCTAAAAGGATGGACTTTACATTCTCCATCATGGCAGTGATGCCAGTGAAGCACTGTTTCAATAAGCAGGAATAAAAGAAATCCGGTTATTGTAAGGAAGCCAGTTATACCAATGCCTAATTTTTCAGTTGATTCAGGGAGAAGGTGGAAAATAGCCCCTCCGAGAAGCGCGCCAATTGAAAATGATACCAAGAATATAAGAATTTTATTCAGGGATTTTTTAGATATTAAGAAAGAGAAAACTCCTGCTAATCCTAAACAGCCATTTAGAAAAGTCATTAATAATATCCAGTATAAAATATTCATAGATGACTGACTAATTTGGTATTTAAAAGCTTAATTATTTTTTCTGCAATAATTATATGCAGAATAAGCTGCAGTAACACCTTGCGAAGCTGCGATTATTGCTTGTTTCCATTCCCTGTTTGTTACATCTCCTCCTGCAAAGAATCCTTTTATATTTGTCTTGCAATCCTGGTTGACTATTACCTCTCCTTTTTTGTTCAGCTTTGCCCCAAGAATTTTTGCAAGCTCGCTTCTTGGAATTTGACCTATATAGACAAATAAACCCTGGACTAAAAGCTCTTTTTTACCTTTAAACTCTTTTTTTAAGATAAGTTTTTCAATTTCTTTTGTGCCTTTTATTTCGAGAATCTCGTTATTGTTTATTACTTCTATTTTTCCAGCCTGAACTAGCTCATCTAATCTTTTCTTGTGGGAATCTTCAGGATGCAGTTCTTTTTCATTGTTGATTATGTAGACTTTTTTTGCGTATTCTACAGCAAGCAGGGCTTCTTTCACTGCTGCATCTCCGCCTCCTGCTACTGCTGCTTCTTTTCCTTTGATAAAAGCAGAGTCGCATAATGCGCAATAGCTAACTCCATTTCCAAAGAATTCTTTTTCTCCTTTAATCCCTAGCTTTTTCACTTCTGTTCCTGTTGCAAGGATTATTGTTTTTGACTTAAAAGCATTATTTCCTGCTTGAACTGCAAATAGATTATTTTCTTTTTCTATTTTGTCAACAATCTCTGTAATAGTTTTGACATTGTAGCTTAGAGCGTGTTTTTCCAATAGTTCTGTTAATTCCTGCCCGTCTATGGACATAAATCCGGGGTAATTCTCCACTTTTCCTGTTAATGCCAAAGTTCCTCCAGGAGTTTCTCCTATAATCAGAACTTTTAATCCTAATCTTGCTGCGTACATTGCAGCAGAGTAGCCTGCAACTCCCGTTCCAATTACTATTGTGTCATATTCTATTTCTTTGGTATTTTCTTTGTTTGCTTCCATTTTTATTTTGTTGCTTATTCTTTATCTTAATAATTCGGGCATGAATAGCATAATGATTCCTAAGATTATAAGTATTGCTCCTCCTATTAACTTGCAATATTTTGCATATTTTTGCCCAAAGCCGCTTCCAAGGGCAAAGGCAGCCATTCCAAATATGATTATATCATCAAGCATAAAAAAGAAAACATAAAGTAAGATATATAAATAATGGTAAAAGGAAGATATTCCGCTTAAGGAGAGAAGTTGGGTGAAAACAGCCGGAATTGCTGCAGAGCAGACAAATTCCACAGAATTTACTACAAAGGCTAGCCCTATTATAGAAATAATAATCGCAATTGAGATGGGCTGGGTAATTATTTTTTCTATCTTTTTTATTGTCTTTTCATGTCCCTTTTCGTCCACTACTTTACAAGTTAAATCTCCTTTAGTTGTAAAATATTCTTTTAAGTCCAGTATTCCTCCTCCGAGTGCAACTAATCCGATTATTATTGTAAGAATTCTTATGTATCCTATAAAAAGGAAAATATTAAGCCATGCAGTCATGAACAAAAAGTAGAGTATTCCTGAAGCAAGAACAAAGCTTCCTACAATAATCCAGATTCTTTTTTTATCTTGCACACCTATCAACAGCCCAATTAAGTAAACAAGAACCCACATTGCGCATGGGTTAAATCCGTCTATTAAGCCTAAGAATATTGCTAGGGTTGGCAGGGACCATTTAGTAAGGTCTGTCTTTCCTAAAAATGGAATTTCAAAGTCTGAAAAACTGGTTTTAATCTCTTGAGTAATTTGAGAATCTGAACCTCCTTCCTTGCACTCATTGAGGCAGTCATCTATTGCGGATATTATTTCTTCTTTGGAATGGACGCCTACAAGTGGCTTTTTCCCCACAAAAATAGTTGGAACTCCTAAATTAGAGATATCAAGGCCCGCTTCAGTAGCCATTTTATAGAATAATTCAGAGCCCTCTTTGGAAGAAGCATCATGCTCATAAAAAGGAATACCAGTTCTATTGGCTTTTACTTCAAAATAAATGGGTTTCTGCTCTGCACAGTGCTTGCAGGTAGGAAGGTAGAAAAAATGGACCTCTGTTGTTTCATTGGTCTCTACGTTTGTTGCTGGTTCGTTGGTATTTAGAAATGCAATTGTTCCAAGAAGAATTAATATGATAACCAAGGCTATATTAAATCTTGATGAGAAGAAGGAGCTTATTAGTTTTGGTATTTTCATGGCAGTTTTAACACCTCTTTAAGTTTTTTTAAGTTATAGCCTATAATGATTGTTCCGTCTACATCTACTACTGGAACTTGGGATTGATTGCTTTTCTTTTTCATTTCTTCTTTTTTCTCTTGGTTTTTGGAAATATCTATCTCTGTAAAACCTATTTTATTTCTTTCAAGGTACTTTTTTACAATTATGCAAAAAGGGCATGCTGGCGCAGTATATAGTGTTACTTTCATTCTATAAGTTATAAGTATTAATTTTTAAATGTTTGTTTAAATTCCCCTATTCGTACCTTAATGCATCAACTGGATTTAATTTAGAAGCCCTATAGGCGGGAATAGCTCCTGCAATCATTCCTATTAAAACAGCAAAAAGCAATGCTCCGGCTATTAATGGAATATTTACTGTTGAAGAAGAGAATAAAAATCCAATCCCACCTCCGCCCCCCATTCCTCTTGATGACGATGTTGTAACTCCTGCAAAACTATTTATTACAGTAGAAGAAATAGTTCCTAATATTACTCCCCCAATGCCCCCAACAAGTCCAATAAGTCCTGAATTCAAAAGAAATATTGTCATTATATCTTTATTCTTTGTTCCAATAGCTTTCATTATCCCGATATCCCTTGTTTTTTCTAAAACTGCAGTAAACATGGTATTTGCTATACCAATGGCTCCAACAAATAGGGATATTGCGGCTATCGCACTTAAAAAAAGAGTTATAGTACTCAAAGTTTGTTCTATTGTTTGCTGAAAAGAAGCGGGATTAGACACTGTAAAATCGATTTTATTTTGCTGCAATATTCCTCTTGATAACATTAATTTTGTTGTTATATCCGTTACAGTCTGGTTGGATAAGCTTACATCATTTATTTTTACAGATATTAGGTTAAAATTATCAGTTCCAACATCCTCTAATGTAGTTCTTGCTGCGTCTATAGGTATGTATATTGACCTCCCTTCACTTAAAATCCCTACAACATTAAAGGACTTTCCACCAATAGTTATTTTTGTGTTGAGTGGAATTTCTTTTCCAAAAACAGTACTAGCTGTGCTTCCTCCTATAACAACTGAGTACGTATCTCCGTTAGTTAGGAACCTTCCAGAAGCGAGCGTCTCTGTTGTAATGTCTTTCCAAACACTTGCATCGACCCCATTTATATTCATATTTTTTACAGTTTTGCTTGAGTAGGTAACATCTGCTCTTCCAGAAACCTGTCCCATTACATATTTTACATTTGGTATGCTCTTTAGAACTATAATATCTCTAGAAGTAAGATTTTTTTGTGTAGAAGAAACTGAGCTTGAACTTCCTCCAGGCCCTTCCCCTGGTCCTTCTCTTCCTCCAAATCCAAAACCAGAAGCTCTTTGCGCTCCCGGAGTAATTGTAAGCACGTCAGCCCCCAAACTTCCAAGCCTTGCTTCTAATTGCTGTTGTGCACCTAAACTCATTGAGATAATACTAACCACTGCGCCAATTCCAACAATAATCCCGATAATTGTCAGCCAGCTTCTTAATTTGCTGTGGACAAGGATATTAAAAGCAAGCTGAAAAGATTTTTTTAATCTCATTTTATTATGAGAATTATTTACCCTTCTCCTTTGTATTCCTAATCCAGTCAGGAAGCTTACTAGAATTTTGGTTTTTCTTAATTAAAAGATTTTTTATTTGCCGCGAGTATTTCTTAAGAATCACAACTACGATTATTAAAATAATTATGATAATTATAACTGTATACCAGATTGACCAGGAAGAACTGCTGCTCTGGGTTCTTCTTGAAAAGTTTCCCCCATTTATGGTTAAATTAGCCGAGTTTATGTCCAAAGGCAGCTCCATATTCACAATTCTTCTTTCTCCCAGATTATCAGTATAATAAATGTCAAATTTTAACTTGCTTGACTGGCTTGAAAAATTAGGTGGAGCAGCGTCTCTTGTCATATTCCTAGAAGTCATATTTCTTGGAGCCGCTTTCGAAGAAATTGTAAAGCCTACAATAGTATAATCACCGCTCTCCAAATTTCCAACCATCTGGCCGTTTGTTCCAATGACCTGGAAAGAATCTTGCTCCGGAATCTTAACAATGACTGAATTTGCAGTATATTTTCCTGTGTTTGCTATTGCTATAGAAACTGAAGAGCTAGTCGCTTCCTGAATCACTGCGTCAAAACTTGTCCTTGAGTCTTGTACTGTAATGTTGAATTTTTTAGATACATAGCCTTCTGTATCGCGCTCGTTAGAGCCGTAACGAACTTCAATTTCACTGTTTCCATCTAGGGCATCTTTATCCACTCTTAGTGTATAAGGAATCATCCAGTCAGTGTTATACCCAGAAATACGAGTCGTATCATCGAGCGTGATCAAGCCGGGGTCTGTGTCTAATGAAAATGGGTAGCTCGGAACTAATCTGAATCTTGCCCCATTGCAATCCTGAATACCGCTCATCTGAAAAGTGACTTTAACATAACTGTTGGGGATTGCGGGATAAGGGTCTTGGTTTACTAATGAAACATTTGGATTGCAAGTGCTACTGGCACCAGCCAGGGCAAGACTCATAATAAAAGATACAAATAAACACTGCAGCATAATTGATTTGTTCATCTTTCTCGCCTCCTGTTTGAAGCCTCTTTTTCTATCTGGCCGTCTTTTATGTGGATTATCCTTCCGGCGTACTTAACAAGCTCTGCATCATGGGTAATAAGTATAATTGTTTTTCCTCCTTCATGCATCTTGCAAAGGAACTCTATTACAAATTTTCCGGTTTTGCTGTCGAGATTTCCTGTAGGCTCGTCTGCTAAAATCACTTCGGGATCATTTGCAAGAGCTCTTGCAATTGCAACTCTTTGTTGCTGACCTCCTGAAAGCTGGTTTGGCTTGTGTTTAAGTCGGTCTCCTAGTCCAAGCATCTCTAATAATTTTTTTGCTCTTTCTTTTGCTAGGCTCTCAGGAACATTGATTATTTCCATTGGTAGCATGACATTTTGAATGGCGTTTAATGTTGGAAGCAGGTTAAATTGCTGGAATATAAAACCTATAGTCTTTCCCCTAAGAGTTGCAAGAGCAGACTCGGACATTTCCGCGATATTTTTATTCTTTAGGTAAACAGCGCCCCAAGAAGGCTTGTCTAATGCACCTACAATATGGACCATGGTAGATTTACCGCTGCCGCTTGGCCCGATGATTGCAAGGAACTCATGCTCTTTCACTTCTAAATTTATCTCTTTTAAGACCACTAAGGGTTCTGATTCTCCCATATCATATTTTTTCCATACATTTTCTATGTTTATTATTGTTTCTTGCTTCATTTAAGTTCATAGATTTTATTATTAATCTTTTGGTTTTTTCTTTATAAATAATATGGAACTCAAGTCCATTTATCGATTAAAAAAAATAGTTGAGAACTAATTTTTATTCAGAGGAATTTTCAGCCATAGGGCAGTTTCCATGCATCCCTTTGCCTTGTCCATTGCCTTTCATGCCTTTTCCAAATCCATATTGCTCTTGAAGCTGCTGCAAGGTTTCAGTGTCTCCTGCTTCTTTAGCAGATTTAATCTTAGCCTGCACATCAGACTTTTCGTTGTAATTTGCGACTAGCTCGTTGAAATTTGTTTCAGTTATCTGCGCTTGCATTATGGCTATCTGTGCTTCTATTTGCTTATTCATTGCGGCTGCCCAGGCATCGTAGTCATTGTTTTTTATGGCTGTTTTTATCGCATCCATGTTTGCTTTCATTGTTTCTTTATTTTCATCACTTAAAGTTCCAAACTGGTGTCCGATCCCTAGCCCGTTTGCTGCAACAAAACTTACTGCTAAAAGAGCAACTATTCCAAAGGCAATTGCGCCTTTATATGCGTTTTTCATTTTCTTGTTTAAGTTTAACCCCCTTACAGTCAATTTTCATAAAGGGGCGAGAAAGAATTCGTTTATAAATAAGATGGACTAAAAGTCTATCCTTACAATAAAAAAAATAAAAAATAAAAATTAAATTTCTTCTGCTTTCTTGAGCTCAGCTAGGGTTTTAAATTCTTCTTTTGGAATCGGTTCTATTCCTTTTGGATATCCCTCCAGATTTTGCGTTGCTTCTTTCCATTCCCCATAGTCGCTGTTTTTTAGGGCTTCTAAAACTGCCCCTTCGTTCATCGCTTCTTCGCCGGCATCTTTTTCAAAAGATTCAAAGTATGCCTTTTTGTCAAATTCTTTGTATCCTTCCGAGAACTCTTTGTTCCATTGGTCTACATAGCTAAGGTCATTTTGGGTCATAGTTTTAATTACTGTCATCACTTCTCCTTTATCTGATACGCTGTTCTTTAATGGAAAAGCTAAAGCTCCCCCGCTGAACACTAGCGCGCTTAGTAAAATTGCCCCCAGTATTTTTGCGCTTTTGTGGATTCTTTTATAGTTCTTTTGTTTTTTCATTTTCGTCTCCCATTTTCAGTTTTATACTACAAAATGTGACTTAACTGAAAATGCTCGATTACCTCCCAATTTATTTATTCGATATTGCCTAAGAGAGGGGAAGGGAAAAGAGTGGTGCAAACCTTCTCCCTCTTTAGAGCTATAAAAAGAAAACTTTTTTATTTATAAACAAGAAGAAGCAAAAATATACATTTTAAGTCCATATTCTTTAAATAGATTTCAAGTCCGTTTTAAATAAGTTTAAATAATTCCTTAACTTTAAATTAATATGCCACCAATGACAAATTCAAAAATGCAAGCAGTTATGGACCAACTTCTTAGCATCTCAGTTGGGATGGAGGTTATTTATTCATTTGTAATCATACTATGCAGTTTGATGGTTTATTTTGGAACAAAAGAGTTGTACGAGCTAACTAACCACAAAGGCATAAAATATTTTAGGCTTTCATTTTTATTTTTTGCAATTGCATATTTTTTTAGGTCTTTTATCAAGTTTTTGATTGCGCTTTTTGGTGTTGCTGCAATTAGAGACATCCCACAATTTATTGCTCCACTAACTTTGTTTATTTTTATCTATGCCAGCTCAATGGCAGTCTTCTACTTGTTTTATAGCGTGATTTGCAAGAAGTGGGAAAATAAAAGTTACTTGTTCCATATTTTTGCTATTGTAATCTCTTTAGTAATTCTCCTGTCTGACGATGCTTCTTGGATATACTTGGGGATTAACATTCTACTCTTTTTGCTTCTGGCAATTGGCGTTTGTATTATGCATCGGAACAATAAAGGGAAGAAAAAGAATAATTTCTTTATTGTGTATATTCTCCTTTTTGCATTCTGGCTTTTGAATGTAGTTGATATCCTTATTCCAACAATTATAGGCTCTTATCAGCTGACTGTTTATCTTATTTCGCTGGGAATATTCATGTTAATCTTATTTAAAGTTTTAAAAAGAGCAGGTTAAAATGCCAAAGCGCGAAAGATTGGAAATAATAAAAGACATATTGGAAATAATAGGGAATAACAGAGCAATTAAAATGACCCCTCTGCTTAGAAAATCTAATCTTTCCTCCCAAAGGTTTGCTGAATATTTTCAGGAGCTTTATGATAAAGGATTTATAATCGAGGCGAGAGACCGCCAAGGCAAAAAGGTTTATTCCTTAAGTGAAAAAGGCTTTAGATACCTGGAAAAATACAGGACAATAATAGGATTTATAGATGAGTTTGAGCTCTAAAAAACTCAAAGTTAAAGCGCTCAAGTATTCTTTTTGAGTTTTTTATCTCCCAAAAATGCCTTTAGAACATTTTTGAGATGTAACATTTTTAAAGGCTTCTTTCTATATATAGTGATGCAAAAAAAGAGTGAAGATGACATAATAACTGTAGAACCAATTAAAAAATCTAATAATAATTTAATACTTGCTATAATCATAATCATATTGTTGCTGCTAGTTATATCAGTTTTAGCTTATCTTGGCTATGATTATCTTAAGAATAAGCCCCCAAAGGTAAATGAAACAGAGCAGAACGAATCCTATATTAATGATACAACTCCAATTAATGAATCTGAAATCAATGACACATTAAAGCCAAGAACATCTGTATGCGGGAATGGTAAATGCGAAGCAAAAGAAAATTATACCAACTGCCCTGCTGACTGCAAAAAACCAGGCCCTGGACCAGGTGGCGATAATCCCCCTCCATCCTGCACCCCTAATTGCGCAGGAAAGCAGTGCGGAAGCAATGGATGCGGTGGAACATGTGCTCCTGGATGTGCTGCGGGATACGAATGCAACTCTACTTTTAATTGTTCTTTAATTCCCTGCACCAATGATACTGGATGCGATAAAAGAGATTTATTATGCCAAGGAAACCTGCCTTATAACTGCACAAATACAGATTTAGATATTTGCCTGGAAAGAATTAATTTAACTGCATGTACAAGCGGGTGGCAATGCGTTAATGGCAGCGCTGCAGGATGCGAAGAAATAAAAGATTGCACTGCAGCTACAGCAGCCAGCAATTGTTCAAATCTCTTCAATGGATGTTCCTATGGTATTTGCAACTCAACTGGAAAATGCGAAATAAGATATAATTCTTCTGTTATATGCAGGAGCGCAGTTGGAGCATGCGGAGCAGCTGAAACATGCTCTGGAAATTCAGCAGCTTGTCCTGCTGATGCAAATTCAAGCGGGAATATATGCAGAGCATCGGTTGGGGTATGTGACGTGTCTGACAGGTGTAATGGGCTGACGAACAGCTGTCCAGCTGACATTTTCAATTCATCAACAACTCTTTGCAGGAATAATATTTCTGATTGTGATACCAAAGAGTTTTGTATTGGAACTGCCAATTGTCCTTTTGATGTTAATAAAAGCAATGGAGAGATTTGCCTTGGAGGGACTTGCCAATCTGGAAAATGCACTCCTTCTTCATCGTGTGCTGGAACAGATGTCTCATGCGGAGTATTTCCTGCATGCGTAAATTGTAATTTACAAGATGGATGCAATGGAAATGATAACAGAAATTATTATTGTTCTGGTACTTCCTGTCAATTTACTCCTGATTCATGCACCGACTGCTCTTGTTCCTGCGGCGGATACAATAAAATAGAAAATTCAACAAACAACAATTGCAACGATGGAAAAGATAACAATTGTGACGGAAAAACTGACAATGCCGATTCGGGATGTAGCTGCATTCCTAACTGTGTGGGGAAGGTTTGCGGAGATAATGGATGCGGTGGAAGCTGCGGGACATGCAATGCAGGATACGAATGCAATTCAACAGGACAGTGTGTTCTCAGTTCAGGAAATGTATATTATGTAGACAATTCATGTAGCTTGAATGGAAATGGACTTTCTCAAACATGCGCGAGCACTTCTGGTGGAAATGGTCCATTTAACTCCCTTGCTAATGCTCAGTCAGCTGTGACTGGTGACAAAAGCGACAACAAATTGCTTTTAAAAAGAGGGCAAATATTCAGTGGCCAGTTCACAGTCAAAGCCTTTGGAACTGCTGGACATGATTTCTATATAGGCTCATACGGAACAGGGGCAAATCCTATTATTTCTGGAGGTTCCTCTAATATTTATTTAGGAATATATGATACAACTAAAGAAATATCTTATGTGACAATAGATGGACTAACTTGCGTAGGCCAAACTTATGATAGGGGCGCCGGGATAATAGCTGCTTCTGGCCCCCATCATATAACTATAAAAAATTGCATCGTTAGAGATGGCAGTACATTTGGAATTAGAATGTTTGAGGCAGATTATAGTACAATTACAAATAATTCTGTTTATGGATTTCCAAGAGTATGTATAATGATAGAAGGATTTGGCGGAGCAACACTAATTAAAAAAACTACGGGGCACATTATAAACGAGAACAAGGCCCATAACTGCTCTACTGGACTTTATACAATACAAACGGATAACTCTCTTATTTATGATAATGAATTCTACCATAATGGCGGCCCAAATACAGTAGGAGAAGAATATGGTATTGGAATACTGGCTTGTTCTAATAATTCCTGGTACAGGAATTATATTCATAATAATTACAACAGCGGAGTACAATTTTATGGAGGGGACTCTTCTAATGATTTTGGACCTTCAAATGACAATCTTTTTTACCAAAATTTAATAGCAGAAACTACATTGAGCAGGGCTGGTTTGCATGGAATAGCTCTAACCATTTCTTCTATAAGCTCGGGCCAATACGCCACTGGAAATAAAGTATATTATAATATTTTTAAAAATAATAAATTAGGGCTCGTGTTGGATTGCGATGTTATTCAGGGAGAAAACTCTGCTGTTTATAATAATGTATTCTATAAAAATGATTATGGATTATTATATGACCCCTACCCAAATGCAGCTAAAAACCAAGGATATGTAGTAAAGAACAATTTATTTTTAGAGAACTCTGTTTCAGATATAGATAATTATTATGGGGATAATTTAGAGCACTCAAATAATCTGTTTTATAGAGCTTCTGGAGGAACAAGGGTAATATTTAATAAAACAAACTATGATTTAACTACAGTAAAAACTATTTTTGAACCTTCAGCAATAAATATAGATCCTAAACTTATCAGCTCTTCAGATTTACATCTTCAATCAAGCAGCCCGGCCATAGACGCAGGCATTAATGTAGGCTTAACTTCTGATTTTGAGGGAAATCCTATTGTTGGAATTCCAGATATAGGAGCATATGAATATCAAGGAATTATTTCGGTTCTTGCCTGCAATGATTCAATTGACAATGACGGAGATGGATATATTGATATGGATGATTTAGGATGCACAAGCCCCCTCAGCAATGATGAAAATATAAACATAAGACAGTGCAGGACAGATTTTTACAGCATCAATGGAAATATCGTATTAAACCCGAATATGGAATGCGATAATAATGGCGATTTGAAACCAGACAACTGGACATTATCAGGCACCGCTTCTATAGATATTAAATGGAAATCAAGTGCCTTGGGCAGAAACTCTAAGGTAATGGTGGGATACAAAAAAGGAACTGCTTTGTCAAACTGGGACCAGCACATCCAGATATCAAGACTGAAACCTAATAGTTGGTATGAAGTTTCATTTGATATGGCTGCAGAACAAACAGAGCCAACCTTAAGGGTAACTTCGGATATAAGCAATAATAACACCTTAGATGAGTCCTCTTTTTGGAATGGATTAATATTCATTGCAAGAGATAGAACAAATAGTTCTTACAGTTCTAATTATTCAATTGATGAGTCTTACTGGATTTATGGACCTGCATATGCTGATTGGAGCGACGCTCAGGGCATATATTATCAGGCAGAAACAAGAGCTACTGAACCATGGAGAAGAGTGGTAGGATATGTAAAAACTCCGCCTAATTTTGGAACTCCTGAGATTTACACACTTCTTTATGCTAATACGACTTTCTATGTTGATAACATTTTAATACGCGAAGTGGATTATGATCTTGATGCACCAAAAATTAATGCTGGAAAATTAGAATTTATAAAATATAAAGGAACTGATTTCTTTCCAATAATTCTTGAAGGAGACCCTTACAGAACCTTGCCTAATGGAACCACTGAACAAATCAACAGAAATGAAATAAAATCCTTGGGATTTAATACATTGTATCATGAATACCGGCATGATTATCATAATAATGATCCTAGATTCGCAGAGATGGTTATTTTCCCAACTGTTTATTACAACGATTACGGACTCAACGATATCTGGAGGCACGACCCAGAACACAAGTATACCTATACCGGATGGAACCGCTTTTTATCTATATACAATGCAAGTGCACCAAATCTTCTTTTTGTAAGACTTTTCGATGAGATTACTTATCCTCCTTCCAAAGGAATGCATATTGGATATCTAAAACCAGACGAAAAAGCTTATAATTATATTAAACAAACTAGCAATGCACTTGTTTTTTCAAATTTCAATGGAATGTATGGGGATGGCGCTTACACAAGTAATTTTGATGACTTTGTAAATTACTATCTCCCTTATACAGACGCTGTAAGCTCTACTCAAAATCTTCCAAGAGCCTATCCAAAAGGAGACTCGCTTCCAGAAATCCCTGATGCCGGATTAGCTACCAGAAAAACAACCAGGCAGTCCACATTAGCAGGAGATTACAAGCCAGTTATAGCCTACGGCTTAGGGGTATATGAATGGAGCAGCTGGGATGGAATTGAAAACTGCCCTGCAGGAAATTTCAAATGCAACCAGTATATCCCATTTAATTTACAGCGTTACCAAGTTTGGGACCAGATAATCAACGGCGCTGTTGGAGCAACTTTCTGGGGATTGAATAATTACTGTTATCTTTATGTAAACAGGCCCAGCTATGTTGGCATGGCTGCTGGTAGCATGGACCCTAAATACTGCGATTATCAGTTCAATCAAGCCACAACAATCACAAAAGAACTTGCTTCTCTATATAATGTTCTTCTTGAGCCTTACTATTATGATGAGTGGACAGTTAGCAATGAAAATATTGATGTGATGATGAAAAAGCACAATGGCAAGATATATCTGCTTACTACAAGCACAGCTTTTGAAGATTTATACGATGTAACTCTCTCCCTTCCAAACTACACTCTAACAAGCGTTACTGCAATAAACGAAGTCAATAATGGAAACATATTCAATGTTTTTAACAGGACGGTTGCCATTCAAAGTGACGGACACAGCTTCAAGGACAATTATATAGGCGAAGATTCGTCTGCAATTCAAGGAAAAGCAGCTCCCGGCTATGCAGTGCATATTTATGAAATTGTTGCAGAAGAATACAGAGGGTCGGGAAATTTAATTTATGCAGTTGATGGAACAAGAGAAGGTATTCAAACTGCCATAAACTTGGCAAAAACCCGGGACACTGTTGTTATTCCTGCAGGAACCTGGGATGTTTCAGGGACAATTAATTCTTATGATGGTATTAATATAAAAGGGGCAGGAAGAGAACTTACTATCTTAAAGAAAGCAGATGCAAACAACAATCCTATGTTTTCAATAAAATCCAATTCCGGAGGAAGTTTTGAATTTTCTGATTTGACTCTGTACGGGATTGGAAAAACATTGTTTGACCAGAACCCTTCTTCTACTGTTAGCGATACTGGTTTGTACATGTGGGGTAAATTTAACAGTTTTAAAATACATAACTGTTTATTCACGAAATTCGCATATGCAGGAGTGAGGATTGTTTCAGAAGGCGCTACAGTAAACGGGCAGCCAAAAGGAGTTATTTATGAAAATTCTTTTATTGATAATCTGTACACTTCAGGAGGGGTCAGTTACGGATATGGTGTAACAGTAAAAGGAAATGGTTCTTGGGAAATTAAATTAGGAACTGATGATGCTGTTTTTGTTGAGAATAATTATTTTGAGAGATGCAGGCACTCTATTGCAGCCAATAATGGCGCGAGATATGTTTTCAGATATAATACAGTTTATAATAATTATTATCCATGGTCCGCAGTTGATGCTCATGGCAAGAGCTTATATGCTCACGGGACAAGAAGCTATGAAATCTATAAGAACAACATAAGCCAGGGAATTGAATGGAATACTCTTAATCCTCATCCAACATGGGCAGCAGGCATAAGGGGAGGGGATGGAGTTATTTTCAACAATATTTTTGAAGGCGGAAATAAAAACAAAATATCTTTATCAATTGAGCAGTATGATACACTTTCACAATACACTTATCCTGTGCCAGACCAGACAACAGACTTATGGATATGGGGCAATACTCTTGATGGAATTGCAAATAACTCAGTCTATCTTGGATGGAATGCAGATACGCAACCAATTCTTGCGCCTTATTTGCAAGAAGGAAGAGATTACCACTACACTATAAAACCTGGCTATACTCCTTATACTTATCCACATCCTTTGAGGCAGCAGGCTTTACAACCCACGATGCAACTGCAGTCTGAACAAGCTTCTCCTCTTTCACTTTCCTCTCAAATCTGGTCTTTTATAAGAAGCATTTTTACAGGGAACACAATAAGAGAAATAACTGGATATTTTTTAAGGTAAAAACCTTATAAACTTCATTTTCTTCTAATTTTTATAAAATAGGTGTAATATGGAAATAATTTACAATAAGGTTTTTCTGGAACATGATACAGGCATGCATCCTGAAAACAAGAAAAGGCTGGAATGCTTTGGAAAGCTTAAAGAGGAGAAAATAGAGAGCGGAGAGAAGTATCTTTCTTTAATTCATGATAAATACTATGTTCAGAAGGTAAAAGAGGCATGCGCTAAGGAAGAGTATCTTGATGCTGATACTTATGTTTCTAAGGGCAGCTGGAATGCAGCTGTTATGGCTGTAGGAGCTACAATAGCTGCTTCAGAAAAAAATGGATTTGCACTTGTGCGTCCTCCGGGGCATCATGCTCATCCTGGAAGAAGCTCTGGCTTCTGTGTCTTTAATAATTTGGCAATATCTGTTCAGCGGCTGGTTAATGATGGCAAAAAGGTTTTGATATTTGATTTTGACGGGCATTTGGGAGATGGAACAATGGACATTTTTTACAAGACAGACAAGGTGATGTATTTTTCTTTACATCAGTATCCCGCTTTTCCAAATAAGGGATGGGTGGATGAGCTTGGAGAGGGAAAAGGAAAAGGATACACTATAAATGTGCCGCTTCCTGCTGGGACAGGCGATGACTTGTATTTTGATGCTATCAATAGGGTTATGCCGATACTTAAAAAATTTAATGCAGATGTTGTTGCACTATCAGCGGGATTTGATGCCTATCTCGGGGACTTGCTTTTGGATTTAAAATTGAGCTTTAATGCATATTACAACTTAGGAAAATTATTAAGAGAGAATTTTAAGAATATGTATGCTACTTTTGAAGGGGGATATAATATAGAAGCTCTTCCAATGTGCGTCTTTTCTTTTTTGGAAGGGATAAATGGAGAGAAGCAGAGATTTTCTGAAAAAAGCACAAAGTCTTCGCTGGATACAAGAAAAGAATATGATAAAAGGATAAAAGAGCTGGAAAAAAATTTAAAGAAGTACTGGAAGATTTAAAAAATGACAATAAAACAGCTGGATGATATTTTTAATCCGAAAAGCATTGCTGTAATTGGGGCTTCTAATGACAAGGATAGTGTGGGATATGGAGTTTTTAAGAACCTGAATACTTTCAATGGAAAGCTTTTTGCAGTTAACAATAAAAGAAAAACAATACAGGGGAAAAAAGCTTATCAACATATTGGAGATATTGAAGAGGAAATTGATCTGGCTGTAATTGCAACTCCTGCTCCAACTGTTGAAAAATTAGTTGAAGAGTGCGCCCTTAAGAAAGCTAAGGCAGTTATGATTCTGTCAGCTGGTTTTAATGAGGCGGGCAAAAAAGGAGAACAAATTTCAGAGAATATATTAAAAATAGCAAGAAAGAATAACATGAGAATAATTGGGCCCAATTGCATGGGATTTTTAAGGCCCTCAAGAAATCTTAATGCAAGCTTTGCAAGAAAAATGCCTGCGAAAGGCAATATCGCTTTTATTTCCCAGAGCGGAGCATTGGGCAGTTCTATTTTAGATTGGGCACTTAAATACGAAATGGGATTTAGCTTTTTTGCATCCATAGGGGGGATGATTGATGTGGGGTTTGCTGATTTAATAGACTATCTTGGAACAGACCCTTATACCAATAGCATTGTCCTCTATATGGAGTCTTTAAATGATGCTAGAAAGTTCATGAGTGCTGCAAGGTCATTTTCAAGAAGCAAGCCAATTATTGTTTTAAAAGCTGGGAAAAGCGAGCAGGGAGCAAAAGCAGCGCTTTCCCATACAGGAAGTTTTGCAGGAAATGATGAAGTGTTTGATGCTGCATTTAAGAGAGCTGGAATTGTAAGAGTAAATGAAATTGATGACTTATTTGATTGCGCCAAGACACTTTCAAAGCAAAAAAAGCCAAAAGGGAATAGATTAGCGATAATAACAAATGCAGGAGGTCCGGGAGTTATTTCAACAGACATGCTTATTCAAAGAGGAGGAGAACTAGCTAAGTTAGGGAAAAAAGCAATAGACAAGCTGGATAAAGTCCTTAATCCTGCTTGGAGCAAAGGAAACCCAGTTGATTTATTAGGAGATGCTTCTGCTGAAGATTACAAAGCAGCTGTTGAAGCATGTTTAGAAGATGAGAATGTGGATGGAGTATTAATTTTATTAACACCCCAAACAATGACTGACGCGACTGCTATTGCAAAGGCAATTGTAAGCATTAAGAATCCAGAGGAAAAGCCTATTTTAGCCTCATTTATGGGGGGAGAGAGCGTGGCTTTGGGAAAGAAAATACTAGAAGAAAACAGCATCCCGGTTTTTCCCTATCCTGAAAGAGGGGTCAAGTCTTTTATTTATCTTTATAATTATTCTGAAAATTTAGAATCACTATACCAGACTCCTTCTACAATTCCCCATGCTTTCCATCCTAGAACAGAAGAGAACAAGAAATTGATTGATTCTATAGTGGCAGAAAAAAGATATTTTTTAAGAGATGATGAGGCAAAGAAAATTTTGGATAACTATTTTATCCCTGTTTCTAACCATAGCCTTGCTAAGAATGAAGAAGAGGCTGTTAAAATAGCTGAGAAAATAGGGTATCCTGTTGCCATGAAAATAGCTTCCCCTGATATTCTGCACAAAACAGAGGTTAAGGGAGTGGAGCTGAATATAGTTAATGGCAAGGAAGTAAGAGAGACATTTAAACGGATAATAGAGAATGTCAGGAAAAACTCCCCCAAAGCAGAAATTCATGGGATTTTAGTAGAGGAGATTGTGGCTAAGAAGTATGAGCTTATAATCGGGAGCAAGAAAGATTCTATTTTTGGGCCAGCAATTGTTTTTGGCATGGGTGGAGTTGCAGTTAATGTTTTTAAGGACATGAAAGTTGGAATTCCTCCATTAAATATGACTCTGGCTGAGATGCTTATTAAAGAGACGAAGATTTATGAGTTATTAAAAGGATATAGAGGGATGAAAGGAGTAGATATAAGCCAGGTTCAGTTTTTATTGTATAAGTTCGCCTATCTTGTCTCTGATTTTCCTGAGATACAGGAGATAGACATTAATCCATTCAGCATTGACGAAACTGGAGGAGTAGTGGTAGATGCAAAAATAATTCTTGATAAAGAGTTTATAGAAAAGAAGGGAAAAATGAAATTACACCCCTATTCGCACCTTGTTATTTCACCTTACCCTAAACAGTATATAAAAGAAATAGAGATGAAAAATGGAAAAAAAGTAACACTTCGACCTATTAAACCTGAAGATGAGCATATGGAAAAAGAGATGATTTCCAAATTTTCCAAGAGAACTCAGAGGTTCAGGTTTTTTGGATTAATCAAGAACCTAAATCATGAGATGCTGATTAAATATACTCAGATAGATTATGACCGAGAAATAGCTATTGTTGCAGAAGCAGAGGAAAAAGGCCAGAACAAGATATTGGGAGTTGTCCGCCTTATAAGTAATCCTTATGATGAAAGTGCGGAGTTTGCTATTGCAATTGCAGACCCCTATCATGGGCAGGGATTAGGGGAGCAGATGACTGATTATATGCTGGAAATTGCTAAAGACAGGAATGTAAAAAGCATTTTCGCATATTTTTTAGGAGATAACGAGATAATGAAGCATATTTTTGAGAAAAAAGGTTTCAATATTTTCAGAGAAGAGAAGGTTTGGAGAGCTGAAAAAGAAATATAGAACTTCTTTTCACAAAATATTGCTGTAGTCAATTCCGTCTTCTTTTGTTATAACGACCGCTTCGTAGTTTTTGATAATATCTCCGAATTTACTTTTTATTTCATTCATGATGCCATAGAATTCATCAAAATTTTTTACTTCCATTTCAAGTTCTAAGTCCCAAGGACCAATAGAATTTGTTAGAGCAGTAACATTTTGGTGATTTAGACAAAAAGTTACTATTTCATCCTCTTTCTCTTTTGTTACGTTTTGCAGATAAATAAAAGACTTGCAAAATTCTTTTTCTAACTTTTCGAGATTAAGACTTGTCCTGTAATTAAGTATAACCTTATTTTTCTCTAAGTTTTTTATTCGCTTTATAACTGCTGAACTTGATAGATTTGTTATTTCTGCAATCTTTAGCAAAGGTATTCTCGCATTTTTTGCAAGGGCCTTTATAATTTTAATGTCAACTAAATCAGGAGATTTATTTTGTAGAGGTCCTCCTATATGGCTTATCATTGGCTCATCTTTTTTCGTAAGCCACTTCCTATTAGAAACATAGTAATCTGGATGAGCAACAAATTCTTTCATGTGGATATATTTTCCATATTTTCTAATTATCTCTTTTGCTAAAGAATTATATTCATAAATGTCTTTAGTGTAAGCAACAATTATTGCATCCCAAGCTCCGCTGCAAAGAGCGACCCATCCAATCTTATGATAACTTTTTAGGAAATTGTAAATTTCTTTCTCCTTTTCTTTTGTTGTATTCTGAAATTTAAAAGTTATTTTGTTTAAAATAAGTCCAAACTTTGAGACATTAATATCAATAAAATAACGTTTAATTATTCCTTCCTTTTCAAGTTTTTTCAACCTATAATTTATTCCATCTTTGCTTAATCTGAGAGCCTTGGCTATCTTGTTTATAGGCATCCGACTATCTTTATCCAACATAGACAGAATTTTATAATCTCTTTCATCCATTTAATCTAATATTTACTATTATTTATAAATATTTCCATTTTGGATTAAAATAGAGTAGCAAATTTAATATATATTAACTAATTTAGTTTATATCTTGTGGGAAGAAGAGTTCTGTGATAATTTAAAATGAAGAAAGAATACACCGGAGAGAACAGGAGAAGAATTAAATTGTATGTGGATTATAGAATTAATAGAGATCCTAACTGTAAACGCATAGGAGATGTAGCATCTCAGCAGAGGGGATGTGTTGTTGAAGAAGGCTTAAGTGTTTATAGTCTAACAAATCCTGATGTGGCAATTGCGTCAATTTGGGGATATTATGAAAAAGAAAGAATTGTAGTAATCGGGAAGATAGAAGAAATTTTAATGTTAGAGCAAGAGGCCCACTTAATTAAACCAAAGAGAAAGCCGCCAAAAAGCAAGTCTTAAGATAGAAATAATTGAAAAATTTTAGTTTTAATTTAATTTCTGAATAGAAATATTTATATAGTTCTAATTTATAACATATGTTATATGAAGAAACCATCAGTTCAAAAAAGATACCTTAAGTTATTTGATGAAAATGCAAAGAGGAAAGTAATTGAAGTTTTATTCAAGTATCCAGAAAAGGAATTTAGCTTAAGCGATTTAGCAAGAGAAGCAGGAATTGCAAAGGCAAATATTGGGGGAATTTTAACTGAATTTCAAGAGGCTGGATTAATAAAAATTGAAAAACTCAGCAAAATATGGAGAATAAAAGCAAACCAGGCAAATATCCTTTTTATTAGAAGCAAAATGGTGTATAACCTTGGTTTTATTTATAAAAGCGGATTAGTAGAATTTCTCTTGGATTATTTTAAAAATCCCAAGGCAATAATTCTTTTTGGAAGCTTTAGGAAAGGAGAGGATATATCTAATTCAGACATAGATATTGCTATAGAATCAGATGAACCTGAATTTAAGGTAATCGGTTTAAGAGAGCTGTCTGAATTTGAAAAGGATATTGGGAGAAAAATACAACTTCACTTGTTTAATCGAGACAATGTAGATATAAATTTGTTTAATAATATTGCAAATGGGATTGTTTTGTGGGGGTTTTTAGAAGTTAAAAAATAAAGAGAATATGAAAAAAGAATTTATTGAATTGTGGCTTAAGTCCGGAATAATAAGAAACAGGGAAAAAGATTTAGAAAAAATCAAGTCCATGATAAACTCTGCAAAAATTAATGCAAAGGTCGCAAAAGCCATTAAGCTTAATGAAGAAAGTGCAACTTTAATATTCAGGGAGATTTATGAATCAATTAGGCAGCTTGGTGATGCAAAATGGGAACTTCTTGGATTTGAGCCATCAAATCATGAAATAAGCCTGGAAATATTAAAAGATTTAGAGATAAAGGAAAAGCTGAAATTAAATTCCTTAGAAAGATTCAAAAAAATAAGACATGATATAAATTATAGGGGATTTAGAACTACAATTTCACAGGCGCAAGAAATTTTAGACTTCTGGGATAAGTGCGGAGAAGAAATTATTAATATTTTAAAAAAGGAGATTGGGATTGAAAATAAGAATAATAAGAAAAGTGAGGCGATTTAATTATTTTTTATTAAAACCTTCAAAATCAAGGTTTATATAACCCTTTTTATTATTTATATTATGAAAAAGAAGCAATTTCAAGGAAGAAATAATAACAAGCGAGACTTTAGAAGAGACAATTATCCTAGAGATAAGCTTAGAGGGAGATTTGAAAGGTCACAAAGGCCTGAGAAATTCGAGAGAGTTGAAGAAGTCAGCCTTGCTGACATCAGCTTAGATTTTTCTAAAAGGAGAGTATTAGTTAAAGGCCTGGTTGAAAAGGTTGTCCAAACAGGAGGGCCAACTGTTTTTGTTACTTCTGATGGAACAGGCTCTCTTGCATTAAAGGGTTTTATTAAGCCTGGAGAACGAGCTTATCCTGAAATAGAAGAAGGAGACATTATTTCTGCAATAGTTACGATAGGTGATTTCCAGGGAGGCATAGAGGGGGAGATTCAGAAAATTTCAAAGCTTTCTCCTGATGAGAAAGAATATTTTTTAAAAAAGATAGCTGAAATACAAAAAAGCCGCGCAGCTGTAACTCCAATTCCTTTTCTTGCAAAAAGCCTAATCTTAGACAAGCTGAGAAATTTGTTTATAAAAGCAGCAACAGAAATAAGGCTTGCAGTAATTCAAAACCGTCCTATAATTGTCCGCCATCACAATGATACAGACGGATACAGCGCAGGATATGCTCTTGAAAGAGCTATTCTTCCATTAATAATAAAGCAGCAGCTTTCTGAAAAAGCAGCATGGGAATTTTTTTTAAGAGCCCCTTGCGCTGCGCCTTTTTACGAGATTGATGATTCTATAAGGGATGTGGCATTGTCATTAAGAAACGTGGCGAAATTCTCAAATAAAATGCCTTTAGTAATAATTGCAGATAATGGCTCAAGCCCAGAAGACTTGCTAGGCATAAAACACGGCAAAGTCCATGGAATGGAGTTTATTGTAGTTGACCATCATTATTCTGAAACTGACTTTATTACTCCAGAAGTCCTAACGCATATTAATCCTTTTTTGGTGGGAGAAGATGGGGCAAGATTTTCTGCAGGCATGCTTTGCACAGAGCTTGCAAGGCTGGTTAATCCAGTTGATAATATTGAGCAGATACCTGCAATGGCTGGCCTTGCGGACCGCATCGAAATAAGAAATCCAGAAGTTATTGAGCAGTATCTAAGAATAGCAGAGAAAAATGGCTATTCCAAGGAACTATTAAAGAATATTTCCACTGTTATAGATTTTGTCTCTTCTAAAATAAGATTTATGGAAGTAAGAGAGTACATAGGCGTGTTATTTGGGGAGCCAAGGGACAGGCAGAAACAGCTGGTTGAGACACTTGAGCCACATATAAGAAAATTAAAAGAAAAAGGGCTTGTTATTTCCCGAGCTAATGCAAAAACTACTCAAATAGGTAAAACAACTCTTCAATTTATTGAAATTGACAAGACTTTTCCTGGATTTGGATTTTATCCTAAGCCGGGAATGTGTGTTGGAATGATTCATGATGACTTGCAGGCAACAAAAGGAGTAACTAACCTCGTTACTGTGGGCATAATGGAGACTGCAATGACCCTGCGCGCAACAGACGACTCTAATTTTTCAGTTCATGAGCTTATAAAATTCCTGGATGAAAAATCTCCTGACTCTTTTGTTGAAGGCGGAGGGCATAAGAACGCAGGCTCAATTAATTTCCTTCCGAGCAAGAAAGACAATATCTTCAAGCTTTTGAAAGAGTTTATTAAAGAAAGAGGATAAAATTTATTTTTTAGCTAGTTTCCAAAGAAGGTTAAATTGTTGAATAAATGATTCTGAAATTTCTTTGTTTATTATTAGTATAGTCAAGATGTAATGTGGATTTCCTACTTCTATGACTGTTTTATTTTTATATATAACAAAAGTAGCTGGAGTTATTATTCCTTTAGGCATGAATTTAAATTCTGTAAACCTGTTTTTTCTTTCTTCTGCTTTATATTTAGCTGTTTCATCAAAAATTGCTTTTATTTTGAATCTTATTTTAGCCTGATTTTTGTAATAATGAATAAAGTAATTCCTGATCTCTTCTGTTGATTCTGTTATGCCTGAAACATACATTAAATCTCTTTTTTTTAGTTCATTTAAAGACTGATTAAAAACAGACTTTAGCCCTTTAAAACCTTCATAAACAGTACAGTTGCTTTTATTTTCAGATAGTTTAACTTTTTCAAACAAATAAGAAATATTTTTATTAAGCTCTTCTTTAATTAAAGCTATTTCCTTCTCTTTATTTTCCAAGTATTCAATGAGATTATTTGGGCTTTCTATTTTGAACTCTTTTACTTTTTCTTTTATGATTGAGCTTACAAGCCCCTTTTTGATAAGCCTGTCTAATATTTTGTAGACTTTAGATGCAGAAACTCCTGATTTTGCTACAATCGGACCAATGCTCGAAACTCCAAGTTCTGCCAAAGCTAAATAAACTTTGGCTTCTCCAGCAGAAAGCCCGGCTTTTTCAATTAGTTCTTGTAATTCTTTCATATTTTAATTAGAGTATTTTTATTTTTAAATCTTTCTATATTGTCCCCCTTAGGGGTACATTAAGTATAAAAGATTGGTTGTTATTACTTTATCGTGCTAAAAAGCACGAGGATAAATAAAATGGAAAACGAAAATATTGAAATTGAACGGGGTTATATAAGTGATTATATTAGTGATCAAGAAAGAGAAAGAATGCTTCCGAAAAAGATTACAGTTGAAGAAACAGAAGTTGAAATTAGAGAAAGAACTAAGGGTAATTTTTTCTTAGGCAAGTATGATTTTGGATATGAAGTAGTTCAAAAAGTAATAAATTCTTCATCAAATTCTCCTCTTCTGTTACATTATATAAATAAATCCCGCTTAGAGGGCAGTGTATGGGTCCTTTATGAGTATTTCTTTGAGGATCCTAAGAAACCTGCATTAAGATTTTCATGGGGTGCTTGGGATACGCCTTATGAACGTCATATCAGAGTGGGGGAGGTTTCAAGTGAAAAAGAAGCTAAAGAAAAGTTGATAGCACGAGCAAGAGAAGTTGGAAAGGATTTAGCAGCTAAATTAACTCCAAAATTTCGAGATTTGACAGAAGGAGAAAATGAAACATACCAGCACAATTCACAATAACCAAGAAAATTGCCAAGCACGGCAATCAAGCAATAATTTGCATTCCAGAGGTTTTAAAGACTCCGCAAGAAATCCGACCCTTTTAAGGGAAGGATGAATTGCGGCAAATTATTTATTTCTAAGTTGATTATAAAAAGTGAGTTAGTTGTAACTCACTGAACTGTCAAGGTAGTTAGAACT
>Ga0315277_10000561_pt1 | contig 59064 bp, 36 predicted proteins | sample YL17G05_15_MG_FD_203695 | JGI IMG/M metagenome (GOLD analysis project Ga0315277, IMG submission 203695) | Sediment microbial communities from Yellowstone Lake, YNP, Wyoming, USA - YL17G05_15 | ecosystem: Environmental > Aquatic > Freshwater > Lake > Sediment | place: USA: Wyoming | collected... | reverse complement strand
AGGGTCACTTGTTCAGATAGCCGGTAATACGTCATCGGTTGCCTGCCTTACGAGATGCTCACGGGCGCTCGGGCGTTTACTGGTTACACTGCCCCTTAGTACTGGAGTTCGAGTTGGCCTATCAGGCCACTCTCACGACTCAGCAACGCTTTGAGCTCATGTTCCGCAAATCACGCGAGATCGCCGAGGCACTGATCATACATGGATACCGAAAGCCTTTTGAGATCATTAAACGCACATAAGGTGCGCTATGTCGTGATCGGCGCAACCGCCTTTCCGGTACATGGGTATGCGCGCTCCACAGAGGGGCAGGATCTTCATCAGTAGAAACCTGGTGAGAAATGCGGGCTAACTGCCGCAGCCGCATTGGGGGGAGGTGCCCTTGATCATGCCGCGGAAGATCGCATAGGCGCATCCCACTCCCGCCTGGACTTCCACCGCCCCAACCGGGCAGTTGGTCATGCAGGCGCCGCACTCCATGCAGGCATCCCGATCGCGGACGACCGCCTTTCGAGCCTTGAGCTCGATCACGTTATGCGGGCACACGCTCATGCAGATATCGCAACCGATGCACTTTGCGGGTTCGATCTTGATGGTGGACACATTGCGCAAGTACATCATTGGCATGGAATCACCTCCGGCTCTGTTTCCCATGGCTGCATCTTCATAGGACCATCAGCACGATTCCCAGGATCGCTGAGACGGCGATCGGACGGGCGAACAGCCGGATCTCCTTGTTCACTCCCGTCTGCGAGGTGAAGGTCGTGGATATGGCCGGAAATCCGGATCTGCCCGCTGGAAATGCGGGGAAGTCGACGACTGCGACACAGCGGAGCCTGGGCTAATTGTGGACGCGCACGACTTTGTTCCGGAGAACGCCGACGCCCTCCACCTCCACTTCGACAACGTCACCCGGCTTGATGGCTTTGGTCTCGCCTGGAGTCCCGGTGAAGATCAGATCTCCCGGCTGCAAGGTGACGTACTTGCTTATATAGCTGACGATGGCGCTGGTGTTGAAAATGAGATTCTTGGTGCGCTCCGATTGCCGGACCTCCCCGTTGACTCGCGTCTGCACCAGCAAATCGTCGTAGTTCAATCCCTGCGCGATGACCGGCCCGACCGGGCCAAAGGTGTCCGATGACTTGGCCCGAAACCACTGCAGGTCGGACTGCTGCCAGCCTCGTTCGCTGACATCGTTGCCGACCGTCACCCCGAATATGTATCTGGGCGCCTCCGCCGGGGTGATGTTCTTGCCTCGCTTGCCGATGACAACCACCATTTCGCCTTCAGGGTGAGGGTTGGTCGCATCCAACGGAAGAAGAATGAGATCTTCCGGTCCGACCATGGAACTTGTCAGCTTGGCAAAGAGCCCCGGAGAAGCGGCGGCGGCCTTGTCACCCAGGTGGCTCTTGTAATTCAGACCGACCGCAATCACCTTGGATGGCTGGCACGGCGCCAGCAGCTTAACATCGGACAGGCGAACCGTCGTGGATGCAGGCTCGGGATCCTCAAAGATATTGCCGGTGACCGGCCGTATGGTCTCCCCCTCGAGAATGCCGTAGGAAACGGTCCCTTTGACAGCATACCGCACGTACCTGGTCACTTTCTGCTGCGCGCTTGACGAAGCCATGAACAGTCCCAGCACCAGCATTACAGCACCAACACACTGCCGTTTCCTCATAGCGCTCCTTTCGTGGGCATTTTTGCGCCTTCCGCGGATTCCGTGGTCAGCCTTTTTTGCAGCGGATTATGCGGATTTGGCCATGGTCACTTCAAAGATCCTCGCTGTCCCCGTGATCCCGTCGCCGACTTCGCATTGCCGATGCAGTAGAGATTCTTTTCGGCTCGGATGAAGATCCTGCCTTGCGAAATCGCCGGAGAAGCCCAGACCGGTTCCGCGAGCGAGTTGGTGCGCAGCACCTCGTGTACCGGACCCGCTTTGATCAGGAACGAGTCCCCGTCTTCGCTGGTCAGGAGAATCATGTCCTCAAACGCCACGGGCGAGGCCTTGAAGGATGCGGGGATGGGAACTCGCCCGCCTTCATACTTCACCTCGCCCGTCCTGGCATCCAGACAAGTAAGCAGTCCGGTCTCCGTCATCAAGTACAGGTAGTCGCCGTAGAGGATCGGGGATGGAACATAGGCCGTCCCTTTCCTGTATTCCCAAACCATGTAGAGTGTGTTGGTGATGTCTCCGGAACCGCCCAGCTTGATTCCCATGGCTAATTTGGTCGAGCTGCCGGCCGTCGCGAAAACCATGCCGTGCCCCGTGACCAGGCTGGGAATCGGGTGGCTTACGACACCCTTGCTCCGCCACAGCTCTTTCCCCGTTGCCGGATCGTACGAAATAACGGATTCTGTTCCACTGGCCACAAGTTCCGGTCGTCCCCCGGTCGTAACCAACAGGGGCGTGGCCCAGCTCCGCCGGTTCTGGCGCGCCGTTTTCCAGACCGCCTTGCCGGTTTTCTTATCCAGCGCGGTAATATACGAGCCTTCGCCGTTTTCCCGATCACACTGCAGAATGATCAGGTTTTCATAAAGAACCGGCGACATGCCGGGCCCCATACCACCCTTGAGCCAGTTCTCGAAGGACGCCTTCCAGATCAGCTGGCCGTTGAAGTCGTAGCAGTACAGCCCCTGGGCTTCGAAAAAGAAATACACGTACTGGCCGTCAGTGACCGCCGTACAGGAGGCGTATGTGTTCTTGCGGGCGCGGTCATCGAGCACCGGTCCGTCGTATGCGGTATTTCGCCACAGGACCTTGCCCGTGTCGCGGTCGATGGACAGCACCTGCAGGGCATAAAAGCGGTCCGCGCCCATCGAATCGGGATGGATATATTCCTCTCCCTTGGCATCACGATGGGTAATCCTCTTGTATCCCGGAATCTCGGCCCCCTCTATGGAGGTTGTCAGGAAAATCCGGTTGCCCCACACAATCGGAGAGGAGTGACCATCCCCGGGGATTCTGGTCTTCCACAGCACGTTCTTCGTGCTGCTCCACTCGGTCGGCAATCCCTTCTCCATGGAGATTCCCTGGCCCTGCGGTCCTCTCCATTGCGGCCAGTCATTTTCACCGGCAAGGCCCCATCCGGCGCACAAGATGGCTGTACCGCAGATCACACTCAAAAGGGCGTTTCGAACCGGCTGACTCCATTTCATCGTCTTCTCCATCTGGCAATTATGCGTGACAAGTCCCCTGATCCCGCGCTGAATGCCTTATCATACTCTTACTCGACGGCCCGGTAATCTGATTTTTTTTGGGATGCAAACCTGAGTGGTGCATACGCTGTAATTCAGACACTGGCATCGACTCAGATTGCTGGAGAGGCCCGTTACCCAGATGCCGACCAGCAGGAACCCGCTCCCAAGGGAACATTCGGATCGTCAATTTCGCATTCACGTTCCTGGGAATAAGGACTTTCCCCATTGATTCTGAGGAGTAAAGGGATGAAAAGACCTTTTTGCCTCCCCGTGTTGTTGGTTTGTATCCTGGACTTCGGCGCCGCCCTCCTGGCCCAACAAACGGATTTGAGCGGGACCTGGGTGGGATTCGCCGAGCGGAGGGGAAGCCAAGACGAGTTAACCGTCGTTCTCGAGAAGAAGGACGGCCGCTATGCCGGGAAGTTGACCGACAATATGGGCGTGTTCACTAATTCGGAAATCAAAAATTGTGCGGTGAAGGACGATAAGGTGACGTTCGAATTCGACGGCGGCGCGGGCGGTCAGACATTCACCCTCCGGGCCGAATTGACGTTGAAAAACGATACGATGAAAGGGACATGGACCATCATCGTCGGGACGGAAGACTCGGGGACCATCGAAGTGACCCGGAAGAAATAACCGCCAACACAGGGCCGAAGGCCCGCTCCATACCAGCCTGGGGCAACGCCCCAGGATCCAGGCGATTCTATGAAAATAAAAGGGCTGTAAGCCCGCCCCATAAACGTCTATGGAGCGGGCCTACGGCCCTTGTCTATATAATCATACCGTCCCTGGGGCGTTGCCCAGGCTGGTATCGAACGCGCCTTCGTCGCTCATGATTGCGCTCCGGCGGAATCTCAATCCCAGCGGCATCAGGGCGGCACTCCCAGGGATGCTGTTTATCGGATCGAGATTCGTATAAGGAGCAGGCCCCGGCTCCGCTTTCATAGGCCGCAGGCGACCCCGGAACTGCGGCCTGCCGCCATTTTCGGCCGGCTGTCCGCCGGGCATTGCACGCAGCGACATGCGGACCATGGACCTCCCGGGGCGGCAGGCCGCCCCGTTACGGCAACACTCGCATCGACAAAGCGGCGCCGGGGCGCCGCACTGCAAGGGCGCCTTCGGCGCCATGCTCTAACCCGTAATATTCTGGGATTCACCAGTTTCGATCCGATGGATTCGGATCATGCAGCACCCCGCAACTTCGGAATCCGGATTCAGGCAAGGAATGGACCGCCGCGATTTCGCATTCCCACTCCGTAAAACAAAACTCCATGATCAGACGCGCACGGCGAGCGGCTACTTCCCGCTGCGCTGAGGTTTCGACTTGGGCGTAGGCCTGGAGGATACCTTCTCTTTTGAGTATGTGCCCTCCAGCTGCTTTTCGGCGCGCGACCTGGCCACTTCGGCGCCCAGGCTGCGACCCTTCACTTTGCTGAGAAAATGGGAATCGCCGTATTTATTGAAATAGACGGTGACCTCGGAAATCGATGGATTTCCGTCGAGCCGGTTGGTGGACAGATGTTTGCAGATGGAGCCGTCCTGGCTGACGATTTTGAGCACAGAACCGGCAATGAAAGGTTTGCTTTTCATCGAGAACATATAGGTGCCGGCAGGCATCTAGGTTTCTCCGGCATAGAAGGAAAACGGCACCTTTACCCAGACGGAATATTCGCTAGAGGCCATTACGCTGGCCGACAATCCGAAAACAAAAACACTGACGACAAAAACGGCAACTGCTGCCTTTTTCATGATTCCTCCACTTCTTGTTTGCAGGGCCTGCGCGTCCCGCTACCCGCCGGGGACCGTCATGCTCCTCTCGTCACGAGGATTTTTTTCTCGCATGAAGCGGGGATCCGGTTGGCGCAGGCTCTGAGGAACACTCTCCGGCTTCTCATTTCCCGCCGCTTTTTGGCGGGATATCAAGGGCGCATCCCTTGGCCGGCACGGACCTCACCGTTTGTTCATCCGGTAATACGCAGCGACGCCATGAGGAGTTGTTGAGGAATTTCCTAGGAATTTCTTAGCTTCCGCGCCACTTTCAGGGAACTCTTTGATGCGCGGCATCGTAACCTCTTACCGGGCGCATTAATTCCGGCTTCCTGCCGGGATCAAACCGCGCCGGATCGGGGCGGCGTCCTGTTTCAAGGCAGGTGATGCCCATATTTTTTGGGGGGGGAGATTTCCATGGCACATGAATTCCGGCTGGGAGAGTGGCTGGTTGAGCCGGATCTGAATCGAATTCAATGTTCCCACCGAAGCGTTGCCGTCGAGCCTAAGGTCCTCGATGTGCTGGTCTGCCTGGCAGAGCGAGCGGGCCAGGTCCTTTCCAAAGATCAGATTATCCGACGGGTATGGCCCGGCACCTATGTGAGCGAAGGGATCCTGAGCTACTCGATTTCCGAGCTGCGCAGGGCCCTCGGGGATGATGCCAGAAACCCGCGTTTCATCGAGACCATCTCACGCAAGGGATACCGCCTGATCGCGCCGGTGACGCAACTCGATGCGCCCGCGACGACGAAAAGCTCGATCGCCGTTCTCCCCTTCTCCGACCTGAGCCCTGAAAAGGACCAGGAGTATTTCTGCGCCGGTATCGCCGAGGAGATCATCAACCACCTGACCCGGGTGCAGAGCCTGCGGGTTGCCGCGCGCACCTCGTGCTTCGCCTTCAAGGGGAAGATGGAGGACGTGCGCGCCGTCGGGCGGAAGCTGGGAGTGGACACGGTGCTGGAAGGGAGCGTCAGGAAGGCAGCCGACCGGCTGCGGATCACGGCGCAGCTGGTCAATGTGGCTGACGGCTGCCAGCTGTGGTCGGAGCGCTTCGACCGGGACCCGGAGGATATCTTCGCCATCCAGGATGAAATCGCGCGCAGCATCGCCTCCACGTTGCGGATCACCTTGAGCCCGGGCGAGAGCAGCGCAATCGGCAGAATGCCCACCCCGGATATCCGCGCCTATGATTACTATCTGCGGGGCAAGCAGTTCTTCAATCAATATACCCGGCGGGGTGTCATCTATGCCCTGCGCATGTTCCTGCAGGCAGTCGCCCTCGATCCCACTTATGCGCGGGCTCACGCCGGCATCGCCGATTGCTGCTCTTACCTGTACCTCTACGCCGGGGGAGATCCCGATCACTTCCATCAGGCCGACTCGGCCAGCAGAAACGCGGTCGAGCTGAGCCCCTGGTCGGCCGAAGCGCACGCCTCCCGCGGCATGGCTTTGTCTCTGAATGGGAGCTACCGGGAAGCCGAATGCGAGTTTCAAACCGCAATCCGATTCAACGCCGGGCTGTGGGAGGCATATTACTTCTATGCGCGCATCGCGTTCTCCCATGGCGAACCCGAAAAGGCGATCGCACTCTATCAGAAGGCGCGTGAGATTAATCCGCAGGATTACCAGGCCCCGCTTCTCGTGGCCCAGATCTATGATGATCTCGGGATGAAAGAGGAAGCGGAGGCGGCGCGCCGCGACGGGATCGTCAACGTGGAAGAACGACTGCTGCTCCATCCGGAGGATGCGCGTGCCCTCTATATGGGCGCCAACGGCCTGGTCGCACTCGGCGATGTGCCGAGAGGTCTCGAGTGGGCCGCGCAAGCGCTGGCAACCGATCCCGAAGAGCCGATGATTCTCTATAATGTCGCCTGCATCCGGGCGCTCGCGGGCCAGGCCGAGGATGCACTCGACTGTCTTGAGAAGGCGGTAAAAACCGGCCTGGTGGAAAAAGGCTGGATCGTGAGCGACAGCAATCTCGATCTGCTCCGCGGTCATCCCAGGTATCAGGCGGTAGTATCGTCGATGCCCCACAACGATTGATTTAGGAGCGCACCCCCCGGGCATCCAAGATTCATTTGACTTCGCGACCTTGGATTCGATAGGGTATCCCTTCCGGGTCGGATATCGCAGGAAGGGCTTTTTTTTCAGATCGAATACCGCCGGACGGCTTGGCCATTGCATCGGCTTCCCTGGGCCTTGGCATGGCCGCAGCCATTTTCTAATTTGCCAGTGATGCAGCAAAATCGTCGCGGCCGAGTTGCGCGGGAAGCGCTCAGCCCGGGGATTCCGCCGACGTGCAGCACCAGGTTCCGTAACACTTTCATCTGGAGATAAACGTATGCAACCGAAACTCCGAATCCTGCTGGGATTCGTGCTGGCATGCGCCATGGTAGCCGGCGCCTTCCAGACCGCAGCAGCCCAGACCATTACCACCGGCACGATTACCGGCGTGGTGATGGATATAAAGAAAGCCGTGCTACCCGGCGCCGCCGTGACCGCCGTGCATGTGCCCACGGGTACAACCTACGAAGCCATCACCCAGTCCGACGGGCATTATCTCATGCCGTCGGTTCGCGTGGGCGGGCCCTATACGATCAAAGCCGGCGTGAGCAAGTTCAAGACGCAGGAACAGGCCAATATTCAGGTTGCTCTGGGCGAAACCCGCGTGGTGGATTTCACGCTCCAGCTCGAGGGTGTGACCGAAACGGTCACGGTTGTGGCCGAGGCCCAGATCATTGATACCAGCCGCGCCGGAACGGCGGCGAACATCGCATCCGCTACCATCGAGGGGCTCCCCACGATCTCCCGCAGCATCTTTGATATCGCGCGCACATCGCCGTTCTTCAATACCACCGCCAACTCCTCCGGCGATACGGACATGATCAGCGTGGCCGGCCGCAACAACCGCTACAACAATATGCAGATCGACGGCGCGGTCAACAACGACGTGTTCGGGCTCGCCAGCACCGGCACCCCCGGCGGCCAGACCGGCACGCAGCCCGTCAGTCTCGATGCCCTCCAGGAGATCCAGCTTGTGGTTTCGTCCTACGACGTGCGCCAGGGCGGGTTCTCCGGCGGCGGCATCAACGCCGTGACCAGGAGCGGCACCAACAACTTCCACGGTACCGTGTATTTCTATGGGCGCAACCAGAAGTGGTCCCGCTCGATCCCCGGAATCCCGACCGTGGCCAATCCCACTCCCGCCGATTCCAAGCTCGGCCCCTTCAAGGACAGGCAGATCGGATTCTCCGTCGGCGGCCCGATCTGGCAGAACCGGGCGTTCTTCTTCACTAATATCGAATGGGCGCGTAAGACCACCCCGTCCGGTTTCTCCGCCGACGGCACCTCCGGCACCACCTGGAGCGACGCGGCCCTCATGCAGCAGGTCATCGATGTGGCAAAGAACGTCTATGGCTTCGATGCCGGCGGCAAGAGCGAGTTCGCGAAACCGAACAACAGCAACAAGGTGTTCGTGCGCGGCGACTTCAACCTCACCTCGAGACACCAGCTGACCTTTCGCACCAATTATGTGGATGCTCTGGCCGACGTCGGCTCGGTGAGTACCTTCGCATACAAGTTGCCCAGCAACTTTTATCGTATGACGGACAAAATGCTCTCCAACGTGGCGCAGTTGAACAGCTCGTGGGGGAAAGCGTTCAACGAATTCCGCATCACCTATCAGCGTGAACGCAACATCCGCGGCGGGCAGCCCGGGGACCCGGCATTTCCCGAAGTCCGCGTGGACTTCCCGAGCGGCAACTATGTGTACATGGGCACCGAGTATTCGTCGCACGCCAACAAGCTGAACCAGGACATCGTCGAACTCACCGACGATCTGACCTTCCTGCGCGGCAAACACGAATTCGCGGTCGGCACCCACAACGAGTTCTATCGATTCTACAATCTGTTCATCCAGTACCTGTACGGCGGCTACCGGTTCTCGAATGTGACCAATTTCCAGAACGGCATCGCCCAGTCGTACAACCACATCTTCTCGAATACGACGAATCCGCAGGAAGCGGCCAAGTTCCCGGTTCATCAGTATGGCTTTTACGCAGGGGACAAATGGCGCGCCAAATCCAATTTGATCATCACCTATGGCGTGCGCATAGACCTCCCGAGGTTCCCGGAAGTGCCGCATGCGAACCCGGTTTCAGTGGCTGATTTCGGATATCGGACCGACAATGTTGCATCGCCGACCATGTGGTCCCCCCGCATTGGCTTCAACTGGGATATGACCGGCGGCAGCGCCAGACGTTCGCAGCTGCGCGGCGGCATTGGCATCTTCACCGGCCGCACGCCTTATGTGTGGCTCTCGAACCAGTACGGCAACACCGGGGTAGACTTCACCAACTTGTCCGTGGCTTACAGCTCCAGCAAACAGATCCCCTTCGTTGCTGACCCGAACAATCAGCCGACAACCGTAACGGGCGGCACAACCGGGCGGCAGACCATCAACCTGGTGGACCCGGAATACAAATTCCCGACTATCCTGAGAACCAACGTCGGCTACGACCATGGCCTCGGGATCTTCGGGCTCATCGGCACCGCCGAAGTGGCCTACACGTGGAATCTCAAGGAGATCTTTTACCAGAACATAAACTACGTGCCGCTCAGCAACCTGCCGGACGGGCGCATCACGTACAAAAAATTCGATGCCAATCTGAACGATGTCTTACTGCTCAGCAACACGTCCGACGGAAGGTCCTGGTCCGTGAGTTACAAGATCGAGAAGCCGGTGCGTGGCAAATACTATGTCAGCGGTTCCTATCTGTACGGACGTTCCTATTCCCTCAACGACGGCACATCCAGTGTCGCCCTGTCGAATTGGCGCTACAACCCGATCGGCATGAACATCAATTCCCCCAACCTTGCCGTCTCCAACTACACCGTCGGCAGCCGCATCAACCTGACGGCGACCGTGCCGCACAGACTGTTCTGGCGTGCCACCGGTACCGCCTCGATGTTCTATAACGGGCAGTCCGGACGGCCGTTCTCGATAGGATTCAACACTGATGTGAACCTGGACACCTACAGCAACAATGACTTGCTCTACATCCCGAGATCCTCGAGCGATGTGGCCGTCTATTCCTCCGTGGCGGGCCAGACCGTAACCTACGATCAGCTCGCTTCCTGGCTGAAAGGCATCGGCGCCGACAAATACGCCGGCGGGATTCTTCCGCGCAATGGCCTTAGGGGGCGCTGGCTGAACATGCTGGATTTCCGATATGCCATTACGATCCCGGCATACAAGGAAACGAAGTTTCAGATCACCTTCGACACGTCGAACCTCCTGAACCTGCTCAACAAGGATTGGGGCTGGCAGTATTACGGGAGCTTCGGGCTTAACACCGCGATCGGCTATGGCGGTCTCGACTCGACAGGTAAGATGAAATACAACCTGAACAATATTACGTCAAGCACCTATCTGGGCGTCCAGACTCGTGACGACCTGCGCTCCCGCGCGCAGATGCAGATCGGGTTGCGCTTCAGCTTCTAACCTCCGGATCCGTTCAACCGATCAAAAAGGGACCGCGCTCCGGCGCGGTCCTTTTTTTTCACCACAGACACAGAGATCACAGAGATATGAAAAGGAACCTCTCTGTGTCTCTGTGGTTCAAAAATCCTTTCCGGGTGTTTTACTGCCGGCGCAGGGCGGATTGGCTTTCGGCGATGGCCTGGTAGGCGGCTGAAAAATCGGGATCGATGGCGAGGGCTTCCTGATAGGCCTGGATGGCTTCCTGATGATGCCCGAAAGAGGCAAGGTAACGGCCGCGGTTGTAGCTCATCCCCGAGTAGACAGGGAGCACCTTGACGGTGACCACGTCGTCCCCGGCAAATTTTAGCGTACCATCGTTCAGGCCGCGCAGCACGAGCGCGGGGTGGGATGGTTGGTGAAACCGCTGATCCTCGTAGAGCCGGAACACCAGCCCGTCGGGAACCAGCTGATAACGGCCCATAAGCTGCTGCACCCAAGCGCTCTCGGATGATCCCGCCGGAAGGGTCGCAATGTCCTGGGTTACGAACACCGGCGCGGATCGGTTGTGATTAGCGACCAGGGCGAGAATCAGTTCCCCATAACGCTGCGAGATGCGCCGGTTCAGCGCGGCATTCCTCTGGAAGAGGTCGGGATCGATTTCCCACTGGCGCAGGTCTGCGAGAAATGCCGTCGCCTGCGCGCGCACCTCTGCCATGGTTCCCGGATATGTGCGCTCCAGATAATCAAAATACCAGGAACGCCGGATCTGATTGATGTCGATCACGACCGCATCGCGCCGGTAATTTTCCAGTTCGCGCAGGTATAACATCGGCGAGTAAACCTGCCAGTCGAGCGTCAGCAGCATGCCGCCCGGCGGCACCGTCGAGAGGACATTGGCCACATAATCGCGCGCGATGTACCAATCGCGGCGATTGTTGTAGTCGTAGTTGGCTGCGAATGCAATCCCGGGCAGGATCACCAGCAGGGCCGCCGCCGCAATCCGGTCGAGGCGCAGCCGGCCCCAGGTTTTTTTTGCGAATTTTCCGGCCAGGAACCGCGCCCCGAAGGCAGCCGCGACTGCCATCACCAGGAAGACCGGAAGGTAGTAGGCATCCTTGTCCTCGACGATCTCATAATTGATGTTGTAGAGAAGATTCGCCGCCCCGGCCGTCGACAGAAACCAGAAAACGGCGCGCGCGTGACGCCAGAGAAATACCAGGCCGCAGGCGGCGAGAAAAAGGCCTATGGGGAGCCACGCCGGGCCAAATTCGCGCAGCAGGCGCGCTCCGAAATCCGCCAACTGGCGGCCCATCAGCTCGGGCCGGGCCTCGAAATACACCCGGTACTGCCAGCCGGTCACATGCGCCATGAAACGGCCGAAAGTGCGCGGGTCGCCCCAGTTCATGACCGGCGAGCGCGCCGCCGCCATCGGAAGATAGATGTAAATGCAAAGTCCTGCACCGGCAAAAGCGGCGGCAACCGGCAGTCTTTTCCCCGAAAAGAACTTTCTCCCCTCGGTCGCAAGCACGAGCGCCGCACACGCCGGGAGAACCAGCCCCACCGTGACATGATGAACACCAAGCGCCAACCCGAAGGTAAATGCGGCGGCGTTCAGCAGCCGGTCGTGCCGGCGGACGGTCTGGCCGGGCTGAAGCCCGGCCCCACTGCCGGGCGCCGCACCGCGGCGGTTTTCCAGAACCAGGCGGCGCCAGCGCAGCATGAACCAGAAGATCAGCGCAATGAGAAATGTGTTGAGGGTATACACCTCGGTGAGGGTCGCATACGCCCACAGGGTCCGCGACGCACTGAACAGCAACCCGGCCAGAAGCGCGCACGCCGCCCCCAGCCCCGGCGGCAAAGTGGCTTGCAGGGCTTCAGCCCCGGCAGGCGTCTTTCTGCCGCCTTTAGGCTTCCGGTTTCCCGGAACCGGCCGGGCTGTGAATCGGTCTGAAGGCGAACGGAGCGCCTCCCATGTCGCAAGGCCGGCGGCGGCCGCAGCGAGCGCGCCAAACAGGGCGGATGCGGCGTTCACCCGCAGGGCAATGCTGCCCAGCGGCACCAGGGAAGCAAGGTGTGCGAGCAGGACATAGAGCGGAAATCCGGGGGGATGGGCTACTCCAAGGGTGCGGGCCGCAACGATCAGTTCGCCGCTGTCCACGAGAGCGACCGTGGGCGCCAGCGTCAGCAGATAGATCCCGAGCGAGAACAGGAAAACGATTCCGCCGGTAACACTCGAAATCCTTTTCACCGCGAATGTCAGCTCTTTTCCTTTTTGGCGGCCCAGGTCGCTTCGCCGAGTTCACCCAGCACAGCTTTGCCCTTCATTGTCTGGCCGTCCGCAGCAATCTCGCCGCTGAAGACCATCAAGACCTGTTGGCTCTCTGCCTCCATGGTCACCGTAAACTGAATCGCAAGCTCTTTGATGCTGCCTTCAAGCGGAGAGGTGCCGTAACGACCCGTGTAGCTGCCGGTGATCTTTTCGCCATTCTGGCGGAATTCAAGCGTCGGTGTCCCGGTGCCCATGGACATCTCGAGGGTCATGGTCCATTTCCCGGCGATCGACGGCGAGGGCTTGGATTGGGCCGCCAGGCTTCCTGTCAGCATCAATACTGCAATCATTGCGAACGCCTTCTTCATGCAACCTCCTGAATTTCGAGAGATCATTGTAGCACACTGGAAAGGAGTCAGGAGTCAGGAGTCAGGAGTCAGGAGAAAAGCAAAAAAATACAGAATGTAAGATTGGCAGCCAATCCGCTCCCTTACGGTCGCGGCTCTGTACTGGGCCGCCAGCGAGTCGGCTGATTCTTCATGAATAATCCGGGTTAAGCCCGGCCCCACATGCTTTTCTCGGCCCGTTGATCCGGTCGGAGGTCAGGCGCATCTATTATTGGGGCGGCAAGAGAACTTCATCTGCGGTATCCTTAAAGAATGGAGAAGTGCTTATGAAACAGAATCTGCTTCTTTTTGGCTGTCTCCTGTTTGGCGCCTTTCTTTGGTCCGCTCCGGGGCCGGGGCAAAAACCGGCGCAAGGGGAGCCGCAGAAAGATTCGCAGACCATCCGGGTGAAAGTGGAGATGGTGTCGCTCCCGGTCGTGGTCACGACACGCGACGGCCGCCGGGTAACGGACCTCGAAAAAGGGGACTTCCAGGTTTTCGAGGACAGGGCCCCTCAGCAAATCGAGGGATTTTCGGCAACCGATGAGCCGGTCTCGATCGCCTTGGCGCTCGACTGCAGCGGCAGCATGCAGCAGAGATTGGCGCGCCTGCAGAACGAGGCGATCCGGTTCGTCAACCTGCTTCATCCGGACGATTCGGTCGCCGTCATGTCCTTTGCCGATGATGTCAATCTGCTCGAAGATTTCAGCCTGGACCGCAAGCGCAACGCCTACGGCATCAAGGAAACCCGGTCCGAAGGGAATACCGCCTTGTACGAAGCGGTCTGGCTCGGGTTGGAAGAAGTGCTCAAGCCCATCAAGGAGCGCAAAGCGCTGGTGGTTTTCACCGACGGTGTCGACACCGCCAGCCGCCGCGCATCGATGAAAGAGACCATGGATCTTGCCAAGGAGTCCCAGGCGCCTATCTACTCGATCTATTTCAACACGGAAAGGGATATGGAAAGCAGCCGGCGCACGGGGCAGGTCATCGGCGGCATCCCGCTGCCCGGCCCTCCCGTGATCGGATCGCCGGTCCCCACGACCGGCCCGGGATCGAGCGCTTCCGAATACATGCAGGGCCGGCTGTATCTTTCCCAGCTTGGCGAATACAGCGGCGGGATGCTGTTTGACGCGCTCAAGATGGACGACCTGGGTCCGGCGTTCGAGTCAATCGCGCACGAGCTCGCCAGCACCTACAGCCTCGGTTACTATTCAACCAATCCCAAACGCGACGGAAAATTCCGCACCGTTGAAGTGAAGGTGCGCCGGCCGGGATTGGTGGTCAGAACCAAAAAAGGATACGTTGCGCCGAAAGAGACCAAGCCTTCGAAGTAGATCCCGGCACAAAAAGACAATTCACGCATTTCCCTTTCACTCCTGCATTTCAGCGGACGGATCAGACCGATCGGTCCGATCCGTCCGGTCAATGCGCCTGAGAAGGCTTCCGGGACAAGGTCCATTTCAAAATGGGGGGAGTGATCAAGGTAGTCACAATCACCATGATCACGACGGCAGAAAATACCGAATCGTCTATGACACGGAGATTCTTTCCGATGTTCGCGAAAATCAGGCCGACTTCGCCGCGCGGGATCATCCCCACGCCGATGGTCAGGCGGTCCAGGCCTTTCTCCAGCACTCCCAGGCCGCAGATCTGCTTTCCGATCAATGCCGCCAGCGTGAGCCCGGCGGCAATCCCCAGCACGGAAGCATCGGCAAAAGTCTCCAGGCGGACCTGAATTCCCATCAGCACGAAGAATACCGGAACCAGGAAAGTGGAAATGGGATGGACCAGCTTCTCGATGCCGAACTCCTGCCGGAATCCTTTGAAATGAACATCCTCGAGCAGCAGGCCCGCGGCGAAGGCGCCGACGATCGGCGCGAGCCCCACGACGCTGGACAGATAGGAGAGTCCAAAGGCGAACACGAGTGCGGATATCAGCATGACCCCGCGCGTGCGCATCCGCGCCAGTTGGTTCATGATCCTGGGAACGAGAAAGGCGCCGATCGCGAGCGAACCTGCGAGGAAAACGAAGGCAATCGCGGAAACGCTCACCACCGAACCAAGCGCCGGCGGCTGGCCCATCTCCGCGGAGGTGATGATGCTCGAAACCACTGCAAGGATGACAAGGCCGAGCACGTCGTCAATCACGGCCGCACCCAGAATGATCTGAGCTTCCTTTTGCTGCAGCCGGTTCAGATCCTTGAAAACACGCGCGGTGATGCCGACACTTGTGGCGCACAGCACGGCCCCGACAAACAAGTGCACGTAATTCAGGCTGAATCCCGGCGGCGCGATGGCGGCCAGTCCGGCGGGTATCTCCCTGATGAAAAACCAGCTGACTCCAAAACCCAGCAAAAACGGCGCGATTACCCCCAGGACAGCCACCAGAAATGCGGAGCCTCCCACCTTCAGCATCCCCTGCACCGTGGATTCGAGACCGACTTCGAAGAGCAGGATGATGACTCCCAGTTGCGCCAGGCCCGCGAGGATCACGGCCCAATCGACGCTGATCGGGGTGATGCGCACCGGCTCAAAAAAACTCCAGCGCGCATTCAGCAATACCAGGTTGCCGAGCAGTACGCCGCCGACCAATTCGCCCAGAACCGCCGGCATCCCGATCCGTTCCATGGCTTCCCCGCCAAGTTTGGCAACGGCAAGGATCAGGATGAGCGCCAGAAGCACACGCACAATCGGATCGGAGTGTCCGGCGGCATCCGGAGCGAATGCCGCCATAAACGGATAAAGCGCAACCAGAGCAATACAAAGCAGCGTCTTGTTGTGCAGGGATTTATGCAGACTCATTCCAAACACCCCAAAGGCCAGGGAGCTACTCTAGGGGCAAACAGTGAAACCGGTCAAGCACGAAAGCCGAACAACGTTTGGAGTGCGGCGACTGGTCGCCGCTTTCCCAAACCTGCGGCGCACCCGATACCGGCAGCTTGCTGCCATTTTGCCGCGAGCCATCGAGCGAGGGAGAGCCGAATTCAGCAGCCAGGGGATCCTGGCAATTCTGGCGGCAAGCCGCCTGGCGCTGCAGCACATCGACTGCACAAAGCGGCGACGAGTCGCCGCACTCCAGATCGTGTTTGCGCTATACTGAAAAATACCAGGAGGAGATGTTAATGATGGCAAACCAGGATGAGTTCATGGCCAGGCTGCGGCGCGAGCGCGAGCTGCGGATGAAGAGCTACCGCGAGCAGGCTCTCAAGCTGTTCCCCTGGGTCTGCGGGCGCTGCGGACGCGAATTCGAGGGGAAGAGGTTGAAGGAACTCACGGTCCACCACAAGGACCACGACCATGACAACAATCCGGCCGACGGCAGCAACTGGGAACTGCTGTGCGTCTACTGCCACGACAACGAGCACGAACGCCACTCGGTGGCCGATTGGTACGACGACCCGGCCCCAGGCACCCAGCAGAAAACCGTCTCCACCTACAAACCCTTCGAAGCCCTTAATTCCCTGCTCAAACCCAAAAAAGATTAGAAGCCTCCTGTCTCCTGACTCCTGACTCCTGACTCCTTCCTTTAAAGCAATTCCATCCACTTGAACCAGATCGGATGATTCTCCTTATACCACTCCAGCACTTCCCTCAGTTTTACCTGATCCTGGAGCGGAATCACATCCTCCGGGATCCTGCTGAAGTGAAGCCGGATACCGTTATCGCCGAAATACTCCAGCGCCTCGGTGCACAGCGTTTGCAGCTCGTTGCGGATCCGGCCTGAATCAGAAATCGTAACCTCGCGTTCCTGGTAGTTTTCACCCCGCATGAACCGGTTGAGCAGCGGATTGAAAACCAGCCGGCTGCGCTGCAGTGTTTCCTGCAGGCTCAAAGTAAACCTGGTGCGTTTGTCCCCCTTGGTTGTGGAAAGGCGCACCGTCACCTGATAGGTGCTGTCGTTGATTTTGCGGATCCCGGGAGCACCCGTGTAGGGATCCAGCAGCATGTAGCCTGAGATGGCCATTACATTCCATCTTTTCGCCGGCAGGAAATCGTCGGCTTTGAGCGGGCCTTTGTGCAGCGGAATACCGGCGTTACGAGCCTGCAGGATATTTTCTCGATAGAGCGTACTCGTGCGGGCGTCGATCTCCCTGCCGAAAATCTCACCCAGCTGGAGATCGAAGTCTTTGGATTCCGGATCGAGACTCATGATTTTCGACTCGCGATCGTAGCTCAATTCGAATGTCGAGGAGAAAACCGCGAGCGAGATGTCGAGCCCGAGGCTGGGGTACAGGCTGGCAGCCTGCATCGCCTCGGCCGAAGCGGCGTAACCGTCGACGATGAACAGGTGGGCCGCACCGTTCCCGTCTTTCCATGTCCCGACGCAGAAGGAGGGGGCATAGGTGCCCGAATCGGTAAAGACCTTGTAGCCGTTGGGCAACTCCCACCCTTCGTCGATCAGATCGACGCCCAGGCCCTGCCACTCCTGCCAGATCTTGCCGATGCGGTGCTGCCGGCTCTTGCCGCGCAGCGTCCAGACGTGGATGTGCTCATTCCTGATCTCCGGATAGCTGAGCTTGATGGCCTCGAGAACCTTGTCCCGGGGGGTGAAAAAATTCACTAGCAGCGACTGTGCGGCGGCATCGTCCACCACCTTCCGCGGCAGGACGAGGTTCCCCATGTAGCCCTCATAGGGCCGGGTAAAACACAGGGGTTGATCGAAGACGTGCAGGACGGTCATGGGGCCGGTGTCGGCGCCCTGCGCGAATCGGGAAGTGTTTTCGAGCGTGTCGATGGCGGCGCCCCAGACGGTGATCCCGGCGTGGGTCAGGTCGCCTTGAAAGTCATCCCACTTGTAATTATCCGAATTGATCAGCTGATGGACCTTGACTTCGAGAAAGCGTGCCACCTGGGGCCGGGCATAAATCCTGCCGAAGCCGAGGAGCGGATTGGATCCCATCTCCGGAGTCTCCCCTGCCTTCGGCATGAGGCCTTCCCCGAGGCAAACCATGATGGCGTGGTTTTCGGGCAGATAGCGCGATAGGTACCAGAGCGATTCGCTCATTGCATAGGCGGAGATGGCATCGGCGTCCTTTTTGACCAGGTTCAGCCCTTTCTTGTCCTGATTGCGCCCCTCCCCGTAGCGCCCGAACAGCTGAGTGCCGAGGGCAGTCACCGCGGCGGTCATCAAGAACATCCGTTCCATCTTGGCATCCACGAAAGAAATGCTGTCGTTCAGCCGCGTATGTTGTCCGCCCCGAAACCACTCGGTCTCGACATCATCCAGCCGGAGGTGAAATCGCCCCAGGAGAGGGGTGGTGTCGAAGGCCCACTGCGCGATCCGGTTCCTCTTTTCCATAGTATTTCGGTCCATGCATTCGTCCTTTCGTGCAGGGAATCTTCATTATAAGGTTTATCGCGGTCAAGCCGTGTTTCTTTAATTTTTATCAAAGCCCGGGATATAATCCACGGCGTTGGATGGCGTGTTCCAGAAGCCAGGAGCCAGAAGGGATCAATGCAGGTTTCGAATCGCCGGTCGGGACGAGCTCGACACGGAGATTCCGGCTTCCGGCTTCCGGCTTCTAACGAGAACAAGATTGCCGTTACGCTTGGCACAACGATCCAATGAACTGTTGACGCCTCACCTATGGAGATGTCCCATGGTCCCGAAGCACTGTTCTAAAATGGCCGCTATCCTCATTGCAACCCTGGCTTGCGGCGCCCCCGCTCTTGGCCCCAGGAAGCCGGTCGGCGAAATCCTCAACCCCTCCGCTGAGATATTGGGAGCCAACAACCTGCCGGAAAACTGGGCAATCGATCCGGCGCCGCGCGGCAACGCAGTTCCGGCCGCGCAGGTCGTCTCGGACGCCGCACATGCCGGCACGCGCAGCCTGATGGTGTCGGCAGGCAATGTTTCATGGATCAGCAGGGCCCTGCTCAAGCCCTACGCCACATATAAACTGACGGGCTGGATCAAAACCCAGGAAGTGCCGGTCGCGGCGGACCGGGGCGCCGTTCTGGAGACGCGCGGCGTGCGCGTAACGGCGCAGCAGCAGCGGATCAACGGCACGAACGACTGGACACGCGTGGAAACCACCTTCGACACCGAAGGACAGGACAGCGTCATTATCGCCGCCTTGATCGGCGGACCGCGCGGCGCCCGTGGAGCGCGTGGCGCCGAGCCGCCACCGCCACAAGGAAAAGCATGGTTTGATGACCTGAAGCTCGAACTGGTATCGGCCCGCACTCTTAAACCGGAAATTACCATCGATGCCGGCAAGACCCGCGAACCCATGCCGGACTTGATCTACGGCCAGTTCATCGAGCACCTGGGACGCTGCATTTATGGCGGCATCTGGGCTGAAATGATCGAGGACCGCAAATTCTATTCCGCTGTAGGTGAAACGCGCCGCGACAAGACGTTTGTCCCATCGCCGTGGCAGGCCGTCGGCGGCGCCGACGCCGTCACCATGATCAAGGAAAATGCATTCGTGGGCGAACAGACTCCCCAGGTGGACCTCGGACAGGGAGAAGAAGCCAAAGGAATCGTCCAATCCAATCTTGGGCTGGTCGCGGGCAAGGGTTATTCGGGGTATGTCATTCTTGCCGGCGAAGCATCCGCGGCACCCATCGAAGTCACGCTGAACTGGGGAGACGGCCCAGGCAATGGCCAGACCTCCAGAATCAATAAGATCACCGCGAATTTCCAAAAATACCCGGTGAAGTTCAAGGCGGGTGCCGGCACCGAGACCGCCAGGTTCGAGATCGTCGGCAAAGGCAAGGGCAAGTTCCTGATCGCAACCTCATCCTTGATGCCGGACGACAATATCAAAGGCATGCGCCGGGACACCCTGGCGATGCTCAGGCTGCTTGACTCGCCCATCTACCGCTGGCCGGGCGGCAATTTCGTCAGCGGCTACAACTGGAAGGACGGCATCGGCGACCGTGACCGGCGCCCGCCGCGCAAGAATCCGGCCTGGACCGGGATCGAGCACAACGATTTCGGCATTCACGAATATTTCGAATTCATCAATGAGCTGAAGACGCAGCCGTTCATCGCGCTCAACGCCGGCCTGGGCAGTGTCGATCTGGCCGTCGAGGAGGTGCAGTATGTCAACGGCGGGCCGGAAACACCCATGGGCAAGTTGCGGGCACAAAACGGCCATCCTGCGCCTTTCCGTTGCACCTACTGGGCGGTCGGCAACGAGATGTCCGGCAACTGGCAACTGGGCAATGTCCCAATCGAAGAGTTCGTCAAGCGCCACAACGCTTTCTCGCAGGCGCTGCTCGACATCGACAAGTCACTGATCCTGGTGGCTTCCGGCGAGGCGGTCCGGCCCAACAGCGAGTGGGACCGCCAACTGCTTTCCCGCAGCGCCGATTACATCCACCTCAACAGCAAGCACTTTTACCGGCAGGATTATACGCACGGCGGCGGTCTGCTGAGCCACGTGCGCCAGATCGGCGATTCGATCCGGGCCATCTCCGAGGCACATCGGGATTATCTGAAGACGATCCCGCAGATGCAGGGGAAGAACATACGCGTGTCGCTCGACGAATGGAACTACTGGTACGGGCCGCACGTTTTCGGCGAACTCGGCACGCGCTATTTCCTGCGCGACGCGCTCGGGATCGCCGCCGGGATCAACGAATACAGCCGCAACACGGATGTGATCGCGCTGGCCTGCTATGCGCAGACGGTCAACGTGATCGGCGCCATCAAGACGAGCAAGACCGCCGCGGCGCTTGATTCCACGGGCGAGGCGCTCGTCATGTACCGCCGTCATTTCGGCACGATTCCGGTGGAAGTCGCGGGCGCGCCCGAGCCGCTCGATGTGGCGGCGGCCTGGACGAAAGATAAAAAGGCATTGACCGTTTCGGTTGTGAATCCCACCTTCGACGGCTGGCAGCTCGGTTTCAAGATTGCCGGTGCGCAGCTTGCCGCTGAGGGCAAGTCCTGGGTGCTCCGCGCTGACGACGACATGGCTTACAATGATCCCGGCAAGCCGCCCGCGGTCACTTTCATCGAAAAGCCCGTCACCACCATCAAAGACACCTTGCCGGTGGCCCCCGCCACCGCCACGATCTTCCACATTCCGGTGAAATAGAAAGCCCATCCACAGATGATCACAGATGAACACAGATAGGGACAAAAGAGATCCACAAACGTACGAAATCATTGGAGCAGCCATGGCGGTGCGCCGCGAACTCGGGCATGGTTTCCTGGAAGCCGTGTATCAGGAGGCACTGGCCGTGGAATTGGGCGCCCTTAACATTCCATTCAAGCGTGAATTCCCAATCCCGATTCAATACAAGGGCCAAAAACTGAACACGCATTACCGGGCCGACTTTGTCTGCTTTGAATCGATTATTGTCGAGTTGAAAGCGTTAGCAGCCCTATCGGGAACGGAAGAGAGTCAAATACTCCATTATTTGAAAGCTGCCGGATTTGGCAAGGCTCTGCTCCTGAATTTCGGCAAACCGCGCCTGGAGTACCGGCGCTTCGTAATGTGATTTTTCCATCTGTGTTCATCTATGGATTGCTGTTTTTTAGGCATATTGAAGAAGGAATTGGGAAATGAAGATAATGAAAGCTGCATTCGTATGTTTGCTGTTGTTATGGATGGTACCCGGCTCACGTCACGATCTGGCCGCTCAGGCCAGGAAGGGAGCCCCGCCTCCCACACCTGGGCCGATGCTCGACCAGGGAATGATGGAGCTCAACACGCCGGATTTTGATCTGACGCTGACGCGTTCCTCCCAGACTGCCGCTGCGCTGAAGCCCAAAGGGGCAAAGGGCTTCGATTTCACGCCGGGCGATATCCTCGTGGCGCGCTCGCAAAACGGCTATTACCATCTGGGCGACATCGATCTGCGTGTGCGCGCCGCCAATGCCGGCGAGTGGAAGAACTACTCCACCTCTGTCTCCCGTGTCCCGGTCAAGGCGCTGCCGCCTTCGGCGCCGATCGTGGCCGCGGCCGATCTGACTCCGACCCTGCCGGAAGACTGCCCGCTCCAGATCACCCGCACGTGGGCGGTCGACGGCGGCAAGCTGGTATTGCGTTTCGAATTGAAAAACAGGACCGCTGCCCCTGTGCAGGTCGGAGCGCTCGGCATTCCGATGATCTTCAACAACGTGCTCAACAACAGGTCCCTCGATCAGGCGCACGCAGCCTGCTCATTCCATGATCCCTATATAGGAGCGGATGCCGGATATCTGCAGGTGACCCGCCTCAGCGGCCAGGGCCCCGCGCTCGTGGTCGTGCCCGACGGTAAGACTCCGTTCGAAGCGTACAATCCGATTCTGCCTCCGAGGCGCCCGGGCAGCAACGCGGCCGGGTCCGGCCCGATCTTTACAGACCCGACGCCGCGCGGCACCACCTTCGAAGGATTTTACGACTGGATGGTTCACAGCCAGGCCTACGCCGAAAACGAATGGAAGCAAGCGCAGCCCTGGAATCCGCCGACATCGGCGGCCATCGCACCAGGGGCGTCGAAAACCATTGGCGTAAAGTTCCTGCTTTCCGACGAAATCCGCAATATTGAAAAGACGCTGGCCGCAAATGGCCGGCCCGTTGCGGCAGGCATTCCCGGATATGTGCTGCCGATGGACCTGAACGGGCAGCTCTTCCTGAAATACGGCAAAGCTGTAAAGGCCATTGAGGTCGAGCCGAGAGGCGCGATCACCTGGACTGCCGGGAAGGCGACACCCGGCGGATGGAAATCCTACACGCTGCAAGGCAAAGCCTGGGGACGCGCGCGCCTGGCCATCACCTATGCCGACGGCCTGGTCCAGTCGATCCATTATTTCATCACCAAACCGCAGGCTGATGCCATCGCCGATCTGGGACGTTTCCTGATGAGCCGGCAGTGGTTTGTCGATCCGAACGATCCATTCAAGCGTTCCCCATCCGTGATGAGTTACGACCGCGAGGTGAACAAGATCGTCATGCAGGACGTCCGTGTCTGGATTGCCGGGCTCGGCGATGAAGGGGGCTCGGGATCGTGGCTGGCAGCCGTCATGAAACAGTTCGGGCAGCCCGATAAAGAGGAGCTGGATAAGTACGTGCAGTTCATTGACGGCGTGCTTTGGGGCGGCCTGCAATATAAGGAAGGGCCCTTGCAGTATGCCGTGCGCAAAAGCCTGTTCTATTTTCAACCCGACGAGATGCCGCCGAACTACTACGCCGGCAATTTCAGCAAGGACAACTGGATGTGCTGGAGCCGGCAGAACTCTGCAATCGTCAACCGCTCGTATGATTATCCCCACGTGGCAGCGCTTCACTGGGTGATGTACCGCCTGGCACGCAACCACCAGGGATTGGTCACTAACCACACCTGGGACTGGTACCTGAACAACGCCTATCAGACTTCGGTCGCTATGACCAGGCACGCGCCGACCTATGCCAGATTCGGGCAGATGGAAGGCAATATCTTCCTGCAGATCCTGCTCGATCTCAAGCGTGAGGGAATGGCCGGGCAAGCCGCGGATCTCGAAGCCAAAATGAGGAGCCGGGCCGACATCTGGAGGAACCAGGCTTATCCGTTCGGCAGCGAAATGCCGTGGGATTCCACGGGTCAGGAAGAGGTTTACGCGTGGACAAAGTATTTCGGCGACACAGCGAAAGCCGAAGTGACTCTCAGCGCCATCCTTGGATACATGCCGACCTTGCCCCACTGGGGTTACAACGGCAGCGCGCGCCGCTACTGGGATTTCCAGTACGCAGGCAAGATCACCCGGCTCGAACGCCAGTTGCATCACTACGGATCGGGCCTCAACGCCATTCCGGTGCTGAGCGAATATCGCGATCATCCCGATGATCTTTACCTGCTGCGCGTCGGATACGGCGGCACGATGGGCGCCACCACAAACATCGACCAGGAAGGCTTTGCCTCCGCCGCGTTTCACTCATTCCCGGATACGCTCAAGTGGGACCCTTATTCGGGCGACTACGGGCCGAATTTCTTCGGGCACGCATTTAACACAGCTACCTATGTTGTCAACGATCCGGAATTCGGCTGGCAGGCGTTCGGAGGCAATTTGAAGGTGGAAGGGGGAGTTGCCAAGATTACGCCGCTCGACTCGTTCCGCATGCGGGTCTATGTGGCCACCTCAGGATTATGGCTGACATCGGACGCCGGCAAGTTCACCGGAATCGAGGTGAATCCCAAGACCGGCGCCGTGCGCATCGGCCTGGCCCCTGCCACGAGCTTCACTCCGGCGGCTCGCCTGCGCGTGGAGCAACCTGCCAAAATCAATGGCGTCGGAATCTACTCGCCGGCCGCATCCTTCAAAACCGAACGGGACGCATACGTCATCCCCTTGAAGGCAGCCGTCACCTGGGTGGATTTGACGCCAAAAAAATAGTGCTCCGCGGCTTGCCGCCGCAGAGCGGATCTGGAGCGCGGCGCCCCGGACTGCTTCTTATGCGAATCTCGATCCGATAAACAGCAGGACTGGGAGTGCCGTTCTGAGGCCGCTTGGATTGAAACTCCGTCAGAGGACAATAGCGAGCGCCGAATACGTGTTCCATTAAAGAAGCAGGCCCCAGCGCAAGCTCCTCGAGCTTATTGAGAGCTTATGTTCGAACCTTGGTGAAGGCGGAGAAGAACGGGGAATCACTTTTTCACGATCTTCTCGATCTGCTCTGCGGGCGTGTCTGGTCCCAGGATCAGGCGCACGGCTGCCTCCAGAATTTCGTCCCGTCCGGCACGGATTCCTGCAATAGTCGGTTTTACCTCCAAATCGGGTATGATTCCGATGCGCTGGGTCGGCTTCCTATCTGGATAGAAGACGCCAATACCGCTGATCATCGACTGGAGGCCACCCGGAAGAGGAATCTGGGACACATTTCCATCCGCGCCAGCGGTCGTGCTTCCCACCACTTTCGCGCCGCTCGCGCTGCGCAAGGCCATCGATGTGTACTCGGCCGAACTTTGTGAAACCTCATCGACCAGGATTACAACTTTTCCGGAGTAATGCGGCGCCTGCGGGGTCAGCGAGGTGGCTTGCGGATCCCAGTGAAAGGCTCCTGGATTGGAGAGGTCGCCCCGCGTAAATCGCGCGAAGGGGGTCGGCCGATCGACCAGCAATGTTCCTAACGTGAAAACCACGAATTCGGAGGGATAGTTGCGGATATCGATGATCAGGCCCTTCGTACCGGCGGCCGCGTCGATGTAGCGCCGAACGTCTGCGCTCTTGACGGACGACAGCTTCAGATAGGCAACGTCATCCGAGAGGAGGCGGAAGGTCTCTCCGGGCAAGTCGTGCGTGAGGGCAGTTCTCAAGTCCAAATTCGCAGGGGGCAAACGCCGGGCTTTCAAGGAGAGTCCTTCTCCCTCGCGGAGAACACGCAGAGTGGCTTCGCCGCACCCACCACGGGTCATGGAACGAGCAATATCACGCAGGCGGGTTGGTTCGTTGGAAGCCGCATAGTAAGGTGCCCAACTCTCGACCAGTTTGGAAACAGGGACCCCATCCAATTCTGTGATGATATCGCCGGGCCTCAGCCCGCTCGCCTTTCCTACCTCCGCGGCGGCAAAGCTCACCACCACGGCCCGATTCTCAATGAAACGCACGTTCACCGGGAGTTGGCAAGCGCCCACCGGCGGCCGCACCGCCAGAGACCTCCAGAGATTGGCGTGGGTATCGTGGGCCTTGGCGATCAGCGCCATCAACTCGCGCTGATAAGCCTCGGATGTCTTTGCCAGAGCGATCTTTGGGATGGACTGCCGGAGCACGTCATCCCAGTTTTCGCCGAGCACATCGCGATAGGGGAACCAGTATGCGATGATGTTCCAGAATCGGTATGCAGCGAGAATCTGGAATCCGGAGTCGGCGGATTTCATGGGTGCGTAGCCGGCTTCGTGAAGGAACCGCGGATTGGCGACACCGGGCGCGAGCGAAACATAAAACTGCCGGCCGTCGGCGGGACGGCTGGCGTACACCGCACGCAAGCTCCGGCTCAGATCCGCTCCGAGCCGCACCTGATTATCCAGCCAGGCAAGGTCGGGACGGAGGTGCAGGTCGCCTGTCTCCAGTTTTGCGCAAGGGTTGCACGCCGCCAGTGTTCCCAGACCGGCTATCCATTTGACCAGCACCGCGTTGGCCGCGGTGCGATCCGGGGCATTCAGAATCGCCGGCATGATTCGGAACAAATCGTAATCCCAATGCCGTCTGCCTCCGGTTACTACCGGGTGATGGTATTTCAGAAATCCCCACACCCGGCCCAAAGCGACAAGGTTGTCAGTCTGCACGGGTGTCAGCTCGTTCAAGATGATGCCGGAACCCCCGTCGAACTCGTGGTCGGTGTCGAGAGGGGTAAGGGGCCTGTTAACCTTAGGGGCCTCCCAGACCGGCTTGCCGTCAACCAGCAGTTGCAGGTCGTCAGCCCAGGCTCTGCCGGTTCCGGTAACCAAAACGCCAAAAACGAGCTGTCTGGCTTCCTGATTGACGGGGAGCGTGGCAGAGCTGGGCATTATGGGATGATTCCATATCCGGCAACGTCGTTTCGGAGTATAATCGGGGCTGCGATCGGCCTTGGATTCTGGGCAGACTGGGCATGGTTGACATAAAGGCCCTATGCCGGGGGCAAAAGCCGTCCTCGCAGCCAGCCTCCCGTCCAAGGAATCGCATCGCAGTTCTTTTCGACTATCCTTCGGATGGCCATGACAGACCCCAGAAAATGCCGAATCTGCGGCAAACAGCTGGCTCCGGATTCCTCGCCCGAGGAGCTGTGCGCCGCATGCACGAAGGCACTGCCGACGGCGTCCAATTTCCCTCGAACGCCGTCCGTGGTTGATGAAAAGGCTTTGGGTCCAGGTGAAGAGGGCCGCATCAAGATCGAGCTCCCTGACCGCATCGGGCCCTTCAAGATTCTCGAGCTGCTGGGAGAAGGGGGGATGGGTCTCGTCTACCTCGGCGAACAGGAAAAGCCAATCCGGCGCAAAGTGGCGCTGAAGCTGATCAAGTGGGGCATGGATACGCATCAGGTCATGGCGCGCTTTGAATCCGAACGACAGGCACTGGCGCTGATGAATCACCCCAATATCGCCCAGGTTTACGACGCGGGCGCAACCGAACAGGGCCGCCCCTATTTCGTCATGGAATATGTCCAGGGCGTGCCTATCACCAACTATTGCGATATCAACATGCTGGGGGCGACGGAGCGCCTGGCGATTTTCCTGCAGGTTTGTGACGGCATTCAGCACGCCCATCAAAAGGGCATCATTCACCGCGACATCAAACCCTCAAACGTTCTGGTGGCCGTTCAGGATAACAGGGCCGTGCCGAAGATCATCGACTTCGGAGTAGCCAAGGCCACGGCGCAGCGGCTGACGGAACGTACACTTCACACTGAGTTGGGGCAGCTGATCGGCACTCCTGCGTACATGAGCCCCGAGCAGGCCGAAATGTCCGGGCTGGACGTCGACACGCGAACTGACGTCTATTTGCTCGGTGCGCTTCTCTACGAACTCCTGGTTGGGACACAGCTGTTCGATTCGCGGGAATTGCGCCGGCTGAGCCTCGATGAGGTCCGGCGCAGGATCCGTGAGGATGAGCCTGCCAGACCCAGCACACGATTCAGCAGCCTGGGAGACCGATCGATCGAAACGGCCAAGAAGCGCCGGACAGATGCCATGTCGATGACCAGGCAGCTGCGCGGCGATCTTGACTGGATCACCATGAAGTGCCTGGAGAAAGACCGGACACGGCGTTACTCCTCTGCATCCGAGCTCGCTGCCGACATCGCCCGGCACCTCCGGCACGAACCGGTGCTGGCAAGCCCGCCGCGCCGGATCTATCGCGTAAGGAAATTCATTAGGCGGCACCGCGTCGGAGTCGCTTCGGCCGCGGTAGTGCTTCTGGCCCTGCTGATCGGCATCGCCGGCACTACCGTCGGCCTGTTGCGGGCGGTCAAAGCCGAGCACAAGGCCAGCGATGAAGCCGAGGCGGCCAGGGAGGTTTCAGAATTTCTGGTCGGCCTGTTCCGCGTTTCGAACCCTGACGAAAGCAAGGGAAACACGGTGACGGCTCGCGAGATCCTCGACAGGGGTGCACAACGCATCGATCGCGAACTCTCAGGCCGTCCGGTCATCCAAGGCCGCCTAATGTTCACCATGGGGCGGGTCTATGAGAACCTGGGTCTGTACAATACCTCAGCCGAGCTTATAGGACAGAGCCTGCAAATCACACGCAGGGCTCTTGGCGAAACGCACCAGGATATCGGGATCCGGGAACTCGAAATGGCGTGGGTGTATCGCTCGCAGGGCAAAAATGCGGAGGCAATCCAGCTCTGCCGCCACGGTCTGAAAATCCTGGAGCAGGCGCTGGGTCCCGGGGCGCCTGAAGTCGCGAACGCGATCCGGCTGCTCGGCATCCTGTCCCGCGATAACGGCAACTACACGGAAGCGCAGCAGCACCTGCAAAAATCCCTGGCGCTGCTCGAGAAGTCACTCGGGCCGGATCACCTCGAAGTGGCCCACAGCCTATATCACTACGGCTGGCTGATGAAGCTGACCGGGCGCCTCAGTGAGGCCAGGCAATCCTATGAGCGCGCGTTGAAAATCTACGAGGTGAAGCTGGGCCCTGATAACACCACTCTCGCCTGGTGTTTGAATGATCTCTCGGTTGTCATCGAGAACATGGGCGATTACAAAGGCGCGCTGCCACTGCTGCAGCAGTCGCTGGCCATCAAGATCAAGCTGTATGGGCCGGACCACCCGGCTGTGGCGGCGGCCCTCAATAACCTTGGAGTGCTCTTCTGGCGCATGCGCGATTTCAAACAGGCGGACTCAGTCTGGCAGCAAGCATTGGCGATCAGGGAGAAAACGCTGGGCCAGGACCATCCGGATGTCGCGGGGACTCTGCACAACCTCGCGCTCGTCTCTGCGGATATGAAGGACTACGGGCGCGCCGAACAATACTACGCGCGAGCGCTCGCAATCGAAGAAAAGGCCAACGGACCGCGACACCCCATGGTTGCCTCGACTCTGTCCAACCTCGCCACCCTGCTGGAGAGCCGGCATGAGCATGTGAAAGCCAGGGCAGCCCTGGAGCGTGCTCTGGCGATCTATCTCGGATCGCCCGGCAGCAACGACAACGAAGTTGCGGAGGTTCTCTACAATCTCGCGCAACTGCATTACGGTCAAGGCGAGTATGCACGGGCGGAGCCGCTTTTCGAGCGCTCCCTTGCTTCGAGTGAAAAGCCGACGGATACGGACAGGAGCCTGCAGGCCAGAATTCTCGATGGGTACGCCGCGTTGCTCCACAAGACCGGCCGTACGGATCGGGCCATCGAGCTGGAAGCGCGCGCCAAAACTCTCCATGCGAACCCGCCCGGGCAGAAATCGCGGAAATAGCCGCGGAGAGGAAGTTGACGATAAGTAAGTTGAAGAGGGACAGTCACCAATGTCCCCTGGCGAGGAGGGACACCGGTGACTGTCCCCCCCAGCATTCTCCTGCTTCTGCCTCCTGTCTCCTGCTTTTGAAACTTTTGGACTGCGGGAGGGTTATGGCCATAGAATGGATCTGTTCTCTGAAGGTCACGGATCGACAGAATGAAAAGGACCTTGATTGCGATATTCGTGCTTCTCTCCGCCTTGGCGCAGCCGGCAGCACCTCAGGCGCCGCAGAGTCTCTTTGAGAGCACTGCTGTTCTTACCACTCGGAACAAGGTCGACGAACTGGTCCTAGCCCGGCTGAAACGGTTGGGCATCCAGCCGGCTCGCGTGTGTTCAGATGCCGTGTTCGTGCGCCGCGCCTTTCTGGATGCGATCGGGACACTGCCGACTCCTCAGGAAGCCAGGGAATTTCTGGCCAGCCAGAATCCGGACAAGCGCGGCGAACTGATTGACCGGCTGCTCGCGCGTGACGAATTCGCCGACTACTGGGCGATGAAGTGGAGTGACCTGCTGAGGATCAAATCGGAATTTCCGATCAATCTCTGGCCCAATGCGGTGCAGGCATACTACCGCTGGGTCCGGACCAGCATCCAGGAGAACGTTCCCCATGACCGGTTTGTGCGCGAGCTGCTGACCTCGAGCGGCAGCAATTTCCGTGTGCCGCAGGTGAATTTCTATCGGGCCGTCCAGAGTCGGGAACCGCGGGCGATTGCGCAGGCTGTGGCGCTGACATTCATGGGGGTCAGGGCCGAGAAGTGGCCGAAAGAGCGGCTGGCGGGAATGGCGGCCTTCTTCTCGCGCATCGGGTATAAATACACCCAGGAGTGGAAAGAAGAGATCGTCTCATTGGATCTTGCGAAGAGCGTGGAACCGCTTGCCGGCGCGGTCTTCCCCGACGGAAAACCGGCGCGCGTAGGTGCAAGCCAGGATCCGCGCGAGGCATTCGCCGACTGGCTGACCACGCCTGAGAATCCCTGGTTCGCCCGGAACATCGCCAATCGCGTCTGGTCATGGCTTCTGGGTCGAGGCATCGTTCAGGAACCCGACGATATCCGGCCGGACAATCCGCCGGCCAATCCCGAACTGCTGGCTTATCTCGAGCGGGAGTTTGTCAACGCCCGCTTTGATCTGAAGCATCTTTACCGGCTGATCCTGAATTCGCAGACCTATCAGCTTTCGCCGATCCCCGCAAGTGCGCGGCCTGAAGCCGCGGCAAACTTCGCCTTCTACCCGCTGCGCCGTCTGGACGCGGAAACTCTGATCGATGCCATCAACCAGATCACAGGCACAACGGAACAATACTCCAGTCCGATTCCCGAGCCCTATACTTTCATTCCCGAAGATGAGCATTCGACCGCGCTGGCCGATGCGAGCATCACCAGTTCGTTTCTGGAGATGTTCGGGCGTTCGCCGCGCAACACCGGCCTGGAATCGGAGCGTAACAACCGTCCCACGGCGGAGCAGCAGCTGCACCTGCTGAATTCGAGCCACATCCAGCTCAAAATTCAGCAAAGCGCCAGGCTCAGGACACTGACGCAGCCCACGGGTAATCCGCGCGGTCCAATCAATGCGGTTTATCTCACTGTGCTTTCGCGGCTGCCCTCCGACGAAGAGGTGCAGACCGTTGCCGCGTATTTCCAGGCGGTGCCCGGCAACAAGTGGCCGGCTGTCGTAGATCTTGTCTGGGCCCTGATCAACAGCCCGGAGTTTCTCTACCGGCATTAAATCGTTTGGAGTGCGGCGACTTGTCGCCGCTTTGGTGATCGAGGTGGTGCTTTGCAAGGCGGCTTGCCGCCGGGAGTTCCGCAATTCGAACGGCATCAGGTCGCCGTTTTCCAGACGGCGGCTGTTTACATTCCATGGTGCGAGGAACCTATGAAAAAACCGCAGCAAACGGCAGATCCGATGTCCACGCTCTGGACCAGGCGCGAGATAACGCGATGTGCCCTCCTGGGCACCGCCGGTCTGGCGCTCGCAGGCCGGTCCGGGCTGCGCGCTGCCGCGCCGCCGCCGGCCGGAAAAGCCAAATCAGTTATCCAGATCTGGATGTGGGGCGGGCCAGCGCACCTGGACACATTCGATCCCAAACCGACTGCGGGCTATGATTATTGCGGCCCGCTGGACAAGCCGATCAAGACGAACGTGGACGGCATCATGATCGGAGAGCTCCTTCCCTTGCTCGCACAACAGGCCGAGAAGTATTCCATTATCCGCAGCATGACGCATGGGATTAACGCGCACGAAACCGCATCTTACATGGTCCAGACCGGGCGCAAGCCCGGCGAACGGCTGGTCTTCCCGTGCGCAGGCGCCGTAGTTTCATTTTTCAAAGGCGTCAACGCAGGCTACCGTTCGTTAATTCCTCCCTATATCGTTTTGACGCAGCCCCAGGGGCGGTTTTCCGAAGACGGCTTCCTCGGCCAGCGCTATAAGCCCTTCGCCACCGGGGGCGATCCGGCACAGGCCCGGTTTGCGGTGGAAGGAGTCGTTGCGCAGGGCGTTACCGATCAACGGCAGCAGGACCGGCGCGAATTGCTGCGCAAACTGAACACCCTGGGCGCCGCCATAAAAGACGATGCCGCGCTCAAGGACTTCCAGGATGCCCGCGAGCAGGCATACGAATTGATTCTCGGCGATGCCGGCAAGGTGTTCGACCTCACGCAGGAAAAGGACGAGATGCGCGACCGCTACGGCCGCAACACTTTCGGCCAGGCTTGCCTTGCCGCGCGCCGGTTGGTCGAGCGCGGCGTGCCCTATGTCACCATCAATTACCAGGGCTGGGACACGCACCGCCAGCATTTCCAGATCATGCGGCAGCGGCTGCCACAAATGGACAAGGGCATGGCCACACTGCTGCAGGACCTTTCCGAGCGCGGCCTGCTCGACAGCACCATCATCTGGTGGAGCGGGGAGTTCGGCAGAACGCCGAGAGTTCAATGGGAGGCCCCATGGAATGGCGGGCGCGGCCATTACGGCAACGTGTTTTCAGCCGTAGTGGCCGGAGGCGGCTTCAAGGGTGGCCGCGTGGTCGGAGCATCCGATGAAAAGGGCGAGGAGGTGAAGGAGCGTCCCGTCTATCCCGCGGATCTGATCGCCAGCATCTACGAATTGCTCGGCATCGACGCCAACGCCAAACTGCCCAATCCCGAGGGGCTCGACATCCGGGCAACACCGGTGCCCGCGGAAGGCGTGACCATGACCGGCCGCATCAAAGAAATAATGTAAAGGCAGGAGACAGGAGACAGTACACAGGAGACAGTAGGGGATCTATTGAAAGTTGCCAAATATTGGAGCCGGAATCGAGGATGAATTTAGGATTGGGATTGCGGCGGAGCGCGGGCGTCCCGCCCGTACGGACGGACCCTGTGGCAGAACCTGAGACTTGCGGGCGGGACGACCGTGCTCCACTGCAAGCAGCCGCACGCGGCTTTTTTCTACTGTCTCCTATTCCGAGGCATTCGATGAGACGATATCGATACGCAATTTGTTTGACCGCACTTCTGGCAGTCGCGCCCGCCGCCTGGGCGCAGAATGTCCCTCACCTCGCCTATGCCCTGCCGGCTGGCGGCCAGCAAGGCACAACCTTTCAGATGAAGGTCGGTGGACAGTTCCTGCCCAATGTCAGCAATGTCCTTATCTCGGGCGGCGGCGTGGAGGCCAGAATCCTCGACTTCACGCGGCCCATGAACGGAATGCAAGCGACCGAGCTGCGTGATCGCATGCAGGAGTTGCAGAAACAACCTCTCACGGAAGCTGTCCGCAAGGAAATCATCGATATCCGGGTGAAGCTGTTCCTTTTCAATTACGAGCGGAACATGAGCCCTGTGCTTGCCGAAACCATGACTCTCGAGGTGACTATTGCTTCGGATGCCGAGCCGGGGAAGCGTGAACTGAGAGTACAGACGCCGCAAGGATTATCGAACCCGCTATTTTTTTACCTAGGACGGCTTCCCGAGTTCCATGAAAAGGAGACCATCTCGGTGAACACGCCCCCCGGGCCGAATCCGCAGCCGCAGATTACGCAACCGCCTACCGACATGCCCGTCACCCTGCCGGCAACCATCAACGGCCGGATCAAACCGCGATTCGCTCGTCCTCAGCTGCCGGCTCGCCCCGGCCAGCCGTTCACACCGGGCGACGCCGACCGGTACCGGTTCCAGGCGCGGCAGGGCCAGCGCGTCGTGGTCAGCGTGGCGGCGCAGGAGCTGATTCCTTACCTGGCAGATGCCGTTCCCGGCTGGTTCCAGGCCACCATAGGGCTGCTGGATGCCTCGGGGAAGGAGCTGGCCTACAACGACGATTTCCGCTTTCACCCGGATCCGGTCCTTTATTATGAAATCCCGAAAGACGGGGAATACGCGATTGAAATCAAGGATGCCATTTACCGCGGCCGTGAGGATTTCATATACCGGATCACGATCGGAGAACTGCCCTTCATAACCGGGATCTTTCCGCTTGGAGGCCGCGCCGGAAATCAGACTCCCATAAAGCTGACCGGATGGAATTTGCCCACAGACAGCATGGTCATGGACGGGAAAGGCAAAGAGCCAGGCATCCTTTCGGTCTCCGAAAGCAAGGAAAACCTGGTATCGAACCGGCTTCCGTTCGCGGTCGACACGTTGCCCGAGGCACTTGAAAAGGAACCCAATAACACGACAAAGAACGCCCAGCGGGCTGCATTGCCTCTCATAGTAAATGGGCGCATCGATCAGCCTGGTGATTGGGATGTGTTCAGCCTCGAGGGGCGCGCCGGCGATGAAGTCGTGGCGGAGGTGCTGGCCCGCAGGCTGGATTCACCGCTCGACTCGGTCCTGAGGCTCACCGATGCTGTCGGGCGCCAGGTCGCGTTCAACGACGATTTCCAGGACAAGAGTGCGGGCCTGGAGACACACCATGCGGATTCATTCCTCCAGTTCAAGCTCCCCGACAGCGGAACCTACTATCTGTTTCTGGGCGACGCCCAGCAGAAGGGCGGCCCCGAGTATGCTTATCGTCTGCGCATCAGCACGCCGAGGCCCGATTTTGAGTTGCGGATCGCGCCTTCGGCGCTCAATGTGACCGCCGGCATGACGGTCCCCATTGCCGTTTATGCGCTGCGCAAAGACGGTTTCGCCGGTGAGATTTCGCTGTCCTTGAGAGGTGCTCCGCGCGGGTTCATCCTGGGCGGCGGTCTGATTCCCGCCGGCCAGGACATGGTGCGGTTAACCCTGACGGCGCCGCAGCCGGCGCCGCTGCAGCCCGTCAACGTGAGCCTGGAGGGCCGCGCCATCCTGCAAGGAGCCGAGGTGAGGCGCCAGGCCGTGCCCGCGGAAAACATGATGCAGGCATTCGCATACCGGCACCTCGTCCCCATGCAGGACCTGACCGTTTTTGTCCGCAGAGGAGGCGCATTCCGGACTCCCATCCGGATTGCCGGCGCCGCGCCGCTGAGGATTCCCGCCGGCGGCACCGCGGGTTTCCAGGCGTTGGTGGCCCTGCCGCCGAACAATGTCCTCGAAAAGATCCAATACGAATTGAGCGAGCCTCCCGAAGGCATCACGATCGGCGCCGTCAACATTCTGCCGGATGGCGCCGAAATCGTTCTGCAGTGCGATGCCGCGAAAGCCAAGCCGGGCCTGAAAGGAAATCTGATCATCAATATCTCGGGAGAACGCATGCCGCCGGCAGTGGCCACCAAGGCCCCGGCAACCCGGCAGCGCGTCCCCCTGGGCACACTCCCCGCTGTGTCCTTCGAAATCGTCGACAAGAAGTAACCTCGAAGGCTCGAAGAGCTCCAAGGACCTCGAAGGTATCTACTTTGAGATCCTTTGAGCTCTTCGAGCCTTCGAGGTGAAATCCCACAATGTAATTGCTGACTCGCAGACCGATCGGTGGTAGATTAGGCCAACAGGCAATTCCTATCTCAGGAGGTTATGAAAATGGCAAGGAGGACATCTCTTTTCGCAGTTATGGTGCTGCTGCTGTTTGCTGCAGTCGCGAGCGCGGCACCGATCCGGCTGGCGCGCACGCCGGACTACCACGCCGGGAAGATCACTTTCAGCTACCTGGGCGACATCTGGGTAGTCAATGAAGACGGATCCAACCCGCAGCGCATCACGATCAACACGGCCCGTGAAGTGAATCCCAGGTTTTCACCGGACGGCCGCTGGATCGCGTTCTCATCGAATCGTTACGGCAACAATGATGTATTTATAGTGCCGGTGACGGGCGGCACGCCGCGCCGGCTCACCTATCACACCGGCGGCGACGAAGTCGTTGAGTGGTCGCCCGACTCACAAAAGGTCATCTTCCGGGCATCCCACGGGGACGGCGCTTTTCCCGGCACGGCCACGCTGTACCAGGTATCGATCAGTGGCGGCCAGGAAACCCCGCTTCCGGTCGATTGGGGCTGGTGGGGCGGCTATTCCCCGGATGGCAAGTACTTTCTTTTCAACCGGCATCCGGCGACCTGGTCGCGCAAGCATTATCGCGGCAGTTCCGCCGCCGACATCTGGATTGCCGACCTGACCGCGAAGACTTACCGGCAGATCCTCCCGGGCGAGAATTACAACCGCTACTGGCCGATGTGGGGCCCGAAAGACGAGATCTATTTCATCGCCGATCCGCTCCCCAATGACAAAGCGGTCAAACCGGGGAGCCCCGAGGTAAGAAAGAGCCTCAATAACATCTACAAGATTTCCGCCAAGGGCGGGACCGAGCCGGTTCAGGTCACCAAGCACACGGACGGCAACGTATTCTTTCCATCGATGTCGAGCGACGGCAAGGTGATTGTCTACGAAGAGAACTTCGGCATCTGGAAGCTCGACGTGGCTTCCGGCAAGACTTCCGAAGTCAAGATCGATATCGCCACCGATGAGAAGCAGAACGAATTCGAAGTCGCGACGATCTCGAGTGAGGCCGACAGCTTCGACCTGTCGCCATCGGGAAGGCGCGCGGTGATCTCATCGCAGAACCAGATCTTCACGATTGCGACCGATCGAGGCGATATCACTCTGATTGCCAACGACAACGGCGCATCCCGGAACGAGAATCCCAAGTGGTCGCCCGACGGCAAGTACATCTCGTTCATTTCGGATCGCACAGGCCGCCAGGAAATCTACCTGACCGACGAAATGGGCAAAAATCTGAAAAAGATCACCGATCTGGACACCGACAAGTCCTCGGTGACATGGCTGCAGGATTCGTCGGGCCTGATTTTCGGCTCGTCCGACAACAAGCTGTACCACTATGGCATCGCGGACGGGAAAACGACGGTCATTTCTTCCAGCACGATTTCGGCGCCTCGCCTCGGCGGCATTTCTCCCGACGGCAAGTGGCTGACCATTTTGAAGCAGGACCGGACGATGCGGACCCACGCATACATCGTGCCGCTGGCCGGCGGCGAGGAACGCAGCCTTGTGGATGACAGCCTGTCCTTCAGCGAGACGAGCGCCGTCTGGACGGCGGACGGCCGGTTCATCGTCTATATAAGTTCGGCGGGCACCAGCAGCGGAGTGGCATCCACGGGCGGCGTGCAGAGCCAGGCGCAGATGATGGTGGTGCCGCTGCGCGCGCAGGACCGGGACCCGCTGAACCGTGACATCGACAGCGAGGCGCAGGCACTGGCCGCGGAACCGGCCGGCCGCGGGGGCGCTCGCGGCGCCGGTGGCGGCGCGGCAGCCGCAGCGGGTGGCGCCGCACAGCCGGTAGAGGTCAGGATCGATTGGGATGGTTTGGCCAAGCGCGGCCGCAGAGTGACGACGCCGGGGGACACGGTCGGCGGACTCCTGCCTGCTCCATCCGGAAGCGTGGTTGCCTTTACGTCGGCGACGACCGGCGGCGCCGGCCGGGGCGCAGCTCCCGCAGGTGAATCGACAAGCGGCATATACACCATCAATGTGGCGGACGGCAGCGGCCTGACGCGCGTCCCGCCTGCGCCGCCCAGCACTGCCGCAGCAGGAGGCCGCGGCGGCGGCGGCCGCGGTGGTGGCGGAGGCGGCGGCATGGTCTTCACACGCGACGGCCGCACGCTATACTTCCGTTCCGGCAGCGGTATTTATGCGGCCTCGATCGGCGGCGGAGGCGGCGCTCCCGCTGCGGCCACTGAGTCGGCGGCCGGCGGCCGCGGCGGCGGCCGCGGCGGCGGCGCAGCCGCTGCAACAACAGCTGCGCCCGCTGCCACGGGCGGCACGGCGCGCCAGGTGAACTTCACCGTCACCACCAGCATCGATCGCAAAGCCCTGCGCAAGGAGGTGTTCGAGGAAGGGTGGCGGGTCATGAAGAACCGCTTCTACGACCCGAAGATGCACGGCGCCGACTGGAACGCCGCCAAGGCGACCTATGGAGCGCTGCTGGACTACATCGTCGACGAGGAGGAACTGCACGCCGTCATGATGCAGATGATCGGTGAGCTGAACGCCTCTCATACCGGGGTCAGCGGCGGTCCGTCGTCCGCCGGACGCGGCGGGGCACAAACCCGCTATCCGGGTTTTGAGCTCGAAGCCGATTCCTCCGGTTATTACCGCGTCGGCCACATCTGGAAAGCAGGCCCGGCGGATCACGAATACGTGAAGGTCCGCAAAGGCGATACCATCATCTCGGTCGACGACCACGAATTGAAAACCAGCGACAATTACTGGCAGTACTTCACCTTCGCGGCAGGGAGAAAATTCCATTTCCGCCTGAACGACAAGCCCTCGAAGGACGGCGCTTGGGAAGTGGTGCTTGAACCCATGGCCGGCGGCGTGTTCACCAACGCCCAGTACGCCAAATGGGTCGACGACCGCCGGGCCATGGTCGACAAACTGAGCAACGGCGACATCGGCTATCTGCATATCAGGGCCATGGACGCCGCCTCGCTGCGCCAGTTCCAGCTCGACCTGGCAATGTACCGCTCCAAGAAGGCGCTCATCATCGATCAGCGCTTCAACGGCGGCGGCGGCATCGACCAGGAGCTGCTCGGTATTCTGGTAGGCCAGAAATATCAGTATTCAAGAGGCCGGAATTCCGATCTCGACGTGCCACGGCCATTGGAAGCCTTCTATGGGCCGATGGTCGTGATGCAGAATGAACGGTCCGCCTCCGACGCCGAGATGTTCCCGCAAGGCTTCAAGGACCTGAAGCTGGGGAAGGTAGTCGGGGTGCCCACCATGGGAGCCGTAATCGCAACCGGCTCGTTTAGTCTCGCGGATGGCTCCAGCATCCGCACACCGGGTTCCGGCGTCTGGACCGCCTCTGGTGAAAACATGGAGAACTTCGGCGTCAAGCCCGATGTCTACATCGACAACACGCCGGAAGATTTCCTCAAGGGCCGCGACGCCCAGATCGAAAAGGCGGTTGAACTCCTTAAGGCCGATATCGCGGCCGGGAAGAAAAAGTAAAACAAGGAGTCAGGAGTCAGGAGTCAGAAGAAAAGCTGTTTCGTGCGAGATCTCGGTATCGGATCCATCTGTTATGCTTTTTATTTTGATTCCTGACTCCTCTTTTGGCACGAACGCCGGGGAGCGGATTCGTCCGCTATGCCTTTCATTCTGAATCCTGATTTCTCTCTTGGCGCGGACTGTCAGCAAGGGAGTCACCGGCCGGGCTCTTTGTTCTGAATCCTGATTTCTCTCTTGGCGCGGACTGTCAGCAAGGGAGTCGCTGGCCGGGCTCTTTGTTCTGAATCCTGATTCCTCTCTTGGCGCGGACTGTCAGCAAGGGAGTCACCGGCCGGGCTCTTTGTTCTGAATCCTGACTCCACGATTGGCGCGGACTGTCAGCAAGGGAGTCACCGGCCGGGCTCTTTGTTCTGAATCCTGACTCCTCTCTTGCCGCGAACCGCCAGGATCGGACGCATCCGCTCCGCTTTTCATTCTGACTCCTGACTCCTGACTCCTGACTCCTTTTTGATTTCAAGGGATGTGATTTCGCTGCGGTAGTAGGTGAATTCTCCTTCGGGCAGCTGCCAGGCAACCTCGAGGCATGCCGGGACGCGCAGCCCGTTCCACTCCCTGGGATTGCTGCAGGATCCAAACCATGGTGTAAGCACGGTTCGCTTGCCGACGGCGCGGGGACGTTCAGCGCGGATTGTAAGCGGAGCGCCGTCCTCCCCAAGCTCCAGGTCGATGGTCGCACCCGTTTGGTCCGCCGTGTCGCGCACCCGCAGAGTGCGAATGCCGAGGGCCCTCCACTCCAGGGTTGGATGATGCAGCAGCACCGGCGGGCATAATACGATCGAAGCCAGATAGCGTTGAAGTTCGCCTTTGTCAAAGTCAGGCCCTTTCATGTTCGCCACCGGGATCACACCGGCAATCCTGGCAACCAATCTGCCCTGGCCGTTTTCATAGGCGTCGGTGACGGCAACCGATCTGAGGCGGCCGGAGCGCATATTTGCATCCCACCGAAAACTGCTGATCCGGGCATCCATCGTGGTCTCGGATGTAAACGGAATCCAGGGGGCTCCGGGCGCCGACCGCATCTCGGCTTTTTCAAAGATGCGCACCCCGCACACCGGCCGCGCCGCATCCGTGCCCCCCGGCATTCCGAAATTCCGCAGCAATGAAAGCAGCGGCCGTGTTTCTGCTCCCGGATCCAATGGTGTCTGCATTCAACACTCCTTCCTGAGACCGTATTCGAAACCAACTCCAATTATTACCTGGCCAGGGCCCGGGAAGCAGGCGCCAGGATCGTTGTGATCGATCCGCGCCTCACCGAAACCGCAGCGACGTTCGCCCACGAGTGGCTGCCGCTGAAGCCCACGACAGACACCGCGCTCTTTCTCGCAATGGCGCACGAGATCATTGCCGCGGATCTGCATGATCAGGCTTTCCTCGACCAACATTGCCTCGGCTTCGATGAGGAACACATGCCGAAGGGAGTGCCAGAGGGGCTGTCCTTCAAGAATTATGTCCTCGGATCATCCGATCGGACTCCGAAAACGCCGGAATGGGCGGCGCCGATCACCGGCGTCGAAGCCGCGGTGATTCGCAGATTGGCGAGGGAATATGCTCCTCGCCGCCGCAGCCTGGATGATGCGTGCGCTGACGCGGGCTGCCCCGGACGAATATGCGGCCGCGCAGCTTCAGGGCGCCTACCATCTTCTTGTCCTCCACTACCCGATCTGGTTTATGCTTCACCTGCTTTTGGCAGGTGTCGTCCCGATCGCCTTCGCCGCCCTGCTCTGGCTTTCCCGGCATCCGGGCAGCTTGCCGCGCTGGCTGCCCCTCACGGCTTTCCTCGCAGCACTCTCCGGCTCCATCATCGGCCGCGCTCTCATGTTCGTCGGGGTGGGCCCGCGGCAAACTTTCTAAGAAAGGAGTCAGGAGTCAGGAGCCAGGAGTCAGGAGCCAGTAGAAAAGCAACTTGGCAGGAACTTATGGATAGGTGTGGGGGCGCTCGTGGCTCTCATATCCTGGGGAAGATATTTGTACCAAGAAACACGAATTTTTGCTTTTGGGGCATGATTTTTCAACACTCTAATCAAGCCGGATTCAGGAGTGTAGGTACAAACCGCTTTTCTACTGACTCCTGACTCCTGGCTCCTGACTCCTTTTCGAAACTACCGGGGAACGTTTCCGACCAGCGCCTGGTATACGAGGTAGGGGAAACGGGAGTTCAGGTCCATGCTGCCGGCGGGGATCAGCTGCGTCAGGAAGAGAGCGACGAGCTTTTCCTGCGGATCGACGAAATACCGTGAATAGTAGGCGCTTCCCCAGCTGTACTGACCGACCGAACCGGGGCGGCCCGCGCGGCCCAGATCAGTGATAATCTCGAAGCCCAGGCCGAAGCCGAGATCGCCGTTCGAATAGAGAGTGCCAACCTGATTCACGGTCATCATCTCGACCGACTTCGGGCTGAGAATCCTGATGCCCTCCAGCTCTCCGCCGTTCAGCAGCATCTGCAGGAACCGGGCGTAGTCCATCGCGGTGGAAAGCAGGCCGGCTCCGCCGGAAAAACAGGCCCGCGGCCCGTCGACATAGTCGCCCTGCCCCATCAACGGTTCCGGGGCCCGCGCGATCCGGCCATTCTGTCCGATGCTGTACACGGTCGCCAGCCGCCCGCGCTTTTCAGGGGGCAGGAAGAAGCACGAGTCCGTCATTTTGAGAGGTTCGAAAATGCGCGTGCGGAAAAACTGATCCAGAGGCATTCCCGAAGCCTTTTCAATGACCGCACCCAGGATATCCGTGCCGTAGCCATAGACGTAGCGTTCGCCGGGCTGCGCATCGAAAGGGAGCGCAGCCAGCCTTTCCATGAGCGGCGCAACCGGCTCGTTCTTGTCCCCAAGGTACCAGCCGTGGATGCCCGCGGCGCGATATTGTTCCACCGCTGGCCCATCTCCGTAAGATATTCCCGCGGTGTGGGTCATCAGGTCGCGGATGGTGATCTCGCGCTTTGCGGGAATCACACCAATGGGCCCGCCGCTGGATGAGGCCGGAACGGCAACGCTGGTGCGCCTGAACGCCGGCAGAAACCTCGACACCGGATCCGCGAGCCGGAGTCTCCCCTCTTCCATCAGTATGACCGCCGACACCGATGTGACCGCCTTGGACATCGACGCCAGCCTGAAGATCGTGCCCGCACGCATCGGGATGTTCTTCTCCACATCCATGCGGCCGATGGGCGCCAGACAGACCAGCCGCCCGCCGCGCGCGACCGCCACCACCGCGCCCGCCATCTGTTCGTGGTCTATGAACTCCTTGAATAATCCGGTCAGCCGCTCGAGGCGAACTCCGGAAACGCCCACCGACTCAGGGAGCGCCGTCGGCAGGTTCTGGGCAGGGGGCGCCGAGGGAAACAATGCCAGAAAAAGAACGACTGCAAGCCACCGCCGGATCTGCATGGGTGCCTCCCGAAACAAGTGATTGCGATTCTCAAAAGCCGTGCCAATTATATCTTTGGAAGGCTTCGAACGAGAATGTCTAAAGAAGGAGTCAGGAGTTATGTGCTATTTTAGCGGCGCAGCGGCCAAATGAGGATAGGCGGCCTTTCCGGCTTTGGAAAAGCACTGCCGCTTGACGCGCATCCCAGGCCTGCTATCATTATGCTAGCAGATAATGGAGCGGAAGAAGAGCCGTCCTATGGCGCAGGTTTTGGTGCGAGGTCTGGATGAATCCGTGGTGAAGAAACTGAAGGAGCGCGCCGCGCAAGAGGGGCGCTCGCTGCAGGCGCAACTCAAGATCATCCTCGAGGCGCAGGCCCGGCTGATCAGCAAGGCCGAAGCGCGCGCGCTGGCGGCTCGTATCCGTCGGCGGATCGGCTCCCGCCCGCAGACTGACAGCGGAGTCCTTCAAGACGAGGCTCGCAGGCGATGAGCCGGCAAGTTGTGGATGCCAGCGTCGTCATCAAATGGTTTGTCGAGGAGACGGAGGCCAACCACGCACGCAAACTTCTGGGTGACCGGTATGAGCTACTGGCTCCCGATCTGCTCGGGCCGGAAAGCGGCAACATCCTTTGGAAGAAAGTGCGGCGCGGAGAATTGACGGCCGATGAAGCGCGCCTGATCTGCGCCGCACTCGGGAAACAGCCGATTTTGATTTCTCCCTCGGGTCTCGTGCTTGAGTCGGCGCTGGAAATCGCACTCGACACCGGCCGCACGGTTTACGACGGTTGTTATCTTGCTCTGGCGATGCTGACCGCATGTCAGCTTGTGACCGCGGATCGGCGGCTGTTCAACTCACTGCAGGATAGCCGCTATGCCCGGCATTTGCTGTGGATCGCGGACGTCTCATAAGTCGCAGCGGTACAGCGGAGTACCGGCGGAAATGGCCATCTCCTGGCCAGGCGTACGCCCGGGAGGGCGTATCCGGTGGAGGTGGCCGCAATCAGGCAGTTTATTTCGCCCCTCCATTGCCGTACAATCGCCCTGCCATGGAAAAAGAGCGCGAACGATTTGCTTTTCTGCTATCCACGCTGGAACCGGACTCTCCGGCCTCCGGCAGGCTGGCTCAGGAAATATTATCCCTTGCCGAGCTGATGCTTGCGCCGGGCAATCCAGCCAAACCGGACGCGGCCGACTGGCAGCGGTATCTCGATTCCACCGGGAGCTCTCAGTTTCTCCAGAAACTCCCCGATCGCGAGCATCGCTATCGCTGGGCAGAGACCGCTTTCAAAGCCATTCCCGCGGCACACTACACGCTCGAGTCAATGTTGCGCGCCCGCATTCGCCGCCATCCGGACCGGCCCTTTTTCCGCAAGGCGCCGCCGACCCGGAATGCCAGTTGGAGCTATGCGGAGACCGCGCGCCGTCTGCGCCTTCTTGCCGGTCTGTTCTGCAGCCTCGAATCCGATCCGCGGGTCGCGATTTTCGCGCAGAACGGCCTCGACACCGCCTGCTGCGATCTCGCCTGCCTGGTGCACCACATTTTCGACACGCCGCTGAGTGTGCATTTCGATGCCGCGGCTCTCACGCGGATTTTCAACCGCCTGTCCATCAACATCGCCGTCACCGACACCGATGAGCGCGCGCTCCTCCTGGCGGAGGTACGTTCCCGAACCGGCCGTCCTTTCCACATATTGCAGGCCGGTGCGGGCGAGCGCAAGCCGTTCCAGGAGCTGCACCGCATCAAGTTGCTGGACAAAGCCTGCGCCCAGGCGAGCCTTGAAGGACTCGATGCGCTCCTTGCCGTGCGCAGAACCATTTCGCTTTCCGATGTCGCCACCGTAATGTTCACCTCCGGCAGCACCGGGACTCCTAAGGGCATCGCCTTCACACACTATCAACTGGTCACGAAACGCTTCGCGTGTGCGGCTGCCCTGCCCAAAGTGGGAAACGACGAAGTCCTGCTCTGCTATCTGCCGCTGTACCACGCCTTCGGGCGTTACCTGGAATTGCTGGGAACGCTCTACTGGGGCGGCACCTATGTGTTTGCCGGGAATGTCTCCTTTGAAACGCTGGCAGCGCAGCTCAGCAATATCCGCCCTACCGGCATTATCAGCATTCCGCTGCGGCTTGCACAGATTCGCGATTACTGCGTCGAAAAAGCCGGAGTGTCGGTCCGGCAGTCAGGCCAGGAAGCCGTCTTCCGCAGCGTCGTCGGCGACCGGCTGAGGTGGGGTCTGTCCAACTCGGGCCACCTCAACGCGGAGGTATTTCGTTTCTTCCAGCGCCTGGGGGTCGATCTCTGCAGCGGATTCGGAATGACCCAGGGCACCGGCGGAATCACGATGACTCCGCCGGGAGAATACCTGGACGATACCGTAGGCATTCCGCTGCCCGGCATCAAGATCCGATTCGGCGGCAACGGAGAACTCGAAGTTGGCGGCCCGTACATCGCACGCTCCCTGGAGGAAGAAGGCCGTGATCTGCCGCCGCAGAGCCCGGATGAGGATTATTGGCTCCCCACAGGCGACCTCTTCCTGCAGCATGAAAACGGTTACCTTCAGATCGTCGATCGCATCAAGGACATCTATAAAAACAGCCGCGGGCAGACGATCGCACCGCGGCGCATCGAGCGGAAATTCACAGGGGTTGCGGGGATCAAACACGCATTCCTGGTCGGAGACGGCCGGGACGCCAACGCGCTCCTGTTGGTGCCGGATATCAGCGACCCGGTGCTCGATATCCCGGAAGCCGGCCGGCGCGCCTATTTCAATCGCATTGTGTCGGCGGCCAATGCGGACCTGCCACCCTATGAAAGAGTGGTGAACCTCGCCGTGCTGGACCGCGATTTCAGTGTGGCAGACGGCGAACTGACGCCCGAAGGTTCCTATCGCCGCAGGCAGATCGAAAACAACTTCGCAGCTGTGATAGACCAGTTGTACCAATCGGACTATGTGGAACTTGCAGCCGGGAACCTGCGCGTCCGGATCCCACGCTGGATTTATCGCAACCTGGGCCTGCTGGAAAACGACATTCAGTTCGCCCCCGGGGGGCTCCATATCGAGGTGAAAAACCGCAGCCTGGCCCTAGTGGAGCGGTCCGAGTCCGGCGCCGTTCTGATCGGAGATCTCGAGTACCGGTTGAGCGGTCCCGTGCTGGATCTGGGATGGTTCGCCCGCCAGCCGAAATTGTGGGTGGGAAATCCATCCCTGGTCGCATTCTGCCCGTGCAGGGACGGTTGGGACCTGGACACACCTGCGGTTTCGGACCAGGTCCGGCTGCCTGCCGACATCTCTTCCCCGGCCGGACACATTCCGCATGCTTCTCCCGAAACCGATGACCGCCTGCGCCGTGTTCACAGGCTCTGCTCCGAGGCGCTGTTTGGCTCTGAAAAGCTGGGGGCCGATGCGGTGGGCCGGCTCAGCATCGAGTTGCGCACCGCCGGCGATCGCCTGGCACATGTTATCCGCGCGCGGCTCGAAGCCCTGGCCTGGCATCCGGCCGAGTCCGTTCGCTGTCTCGCCTACCGGGTGTTGCTGACTGACCAGCCCATGGCGGACTACAGCAATAACTTTCCCGCCTTCGTTGCTTCCGGCCTCCCATTTCTCAATGAAGCGTCCATTCGTGAAATCGCTAATGCGGAGCTGGGAGATACGAGGCTTCGGGCGCTGCGACAGCGGCTGTTCAACTACCGCACCCAGTTGCGCTGGCCGGCGGAAACGGTCACCCGGGATCAGTTCATCAAGATCCTGGATCTGCTCGTCGGCTTTGCCCGGCGCGATCCCACCTTCTTCGGGCCGATTCGCTCGGAGCTGGCCAACTGGGCGCTGCACAGATCCGATCCCCACCTGGCCGCGGCTGCCGGGCAAAGGCTTGCCGACCTGACCGAACACCATGAATCCGATTTGGTGCAATCGGCTGCACACGGGGACCTGTCAGGCAAGATCGTTCTCGACGACAGCGTCCCCGCCGGCGCCGTGCGCCCCCTCGGGGAGGTGCTGGCCGACGCCACGTTTTTGAAACAGTCGATCATGCTGGCTTTCGCGGAGGGTGAATTCGATTGCCGGCAAGTCTCCCCTGCAGGCATCTGGATCTCCCGGATCCTGTCCAAACATCCGTTCGATCTGTTCCGGGCCTCCGTGAACCTGCTCAACGGAAAGCACTTCGATCTGCTGCTGGTAATGGGGGAAGACTTCAGCGAGGCGCACGTGCGCGACACCATTTACTGGCTGATGGCGCTGTCCGATCACCCCTCGCGCCCGTCCGCCCTGCCTCGTTTCGGTGCATTCCGTCCCGATCTGCGGATCATGTCGGTCGCTTACGTCAGCGATCTCACCGTCTGGGATAAGATCCGTGAATATGGTGCATTGACGATGAGGGCTTATGTGCCGAAGCCCCTCGACTGGCGGCGTCTGTTCGTGCGCGGCATGGCGGCCTTCTTCACCCTCTGGCGCAGCAGCGGCTCCAGCATCCTGCCCGGTGCGATCACACCGGCCAATGTGGTCGTATCCGCCGCGGACTTTCTCGAAAGCTCCTGCATCCTGTCCTTGACCGGCTGGAAACCGTACGAAAATCCGCTCAGCCTGATTTTGCCCCTCGTCCGCAATTTCTACCGCCAGACCATATCGAACTACCCGAACATCGCCGCGCAGCTTTCGCTGAGCTGGATTTTCGATGCCTGCATGGAATCGCTGGGCCTGGAGGAGGGGACGGCCTTCCTGGACGAACTGGAAACTGCGCTGCACGATCAGCCGGAAACCGCGGAACTGTCGGCGGAATTGCGCGGCTACCGGAAGGTCCTGAGCGAAGGGCGTTACCAGCCCCTGCCGTTGTTTTGCGCGCGCCAACGATATCAGGATTGGGAATACTTCAACCCGCATGCCACCCAAACTGCGCGCGAAGAGGAAGTGGAACAGCTGTTCAGGCTTTACCGCATCGACCGTTTTCCTGAAATCCTGCGCTACCAGCTTTATCGTCACACCTATTTCAGCCGTGCCGAGGAGGCGGTGCTCAGGTCATTCGACCGGCTGCTCGAACGCATGTTCCACCAGCCCGCTATCCACGCCGTGAACCTGGAAGAGTTGTCCGACCTTCAGGCGACGCTGCGCGAGCCGCTCGATCGCGAAGTGTTCAGCAGAATAGTATTCCCCCGAAAACCCGCGCTGCAGGGGCACGAGGTCCCGGCAATGGGAACGAGCGAACAGAAACCGGTGATGGTGCACACGGAAATCGCGGACAAGCAGGGGACCATTTATCCGGTGCGCGAACCGGTCACGCCTGCGGAGATTGGACATTTGTACCGGCTGTTCCGGGATTCCGATTATCCGGCGGCCATTTCCGAGCGCGAGCAGCATCTCATTGTCACCGATCCATCGGGCCAGGTGGTTGCAGGCATTCGATATTTGATCCAGGACGAAAGCGTGGCTTACTTGAACGGCATTGTTGTGGCCGCCATGCTCAAAGGCCAGGGAATCGCAGGCGCCCTGCTTGAGGATTTCTGCGCCCGCATGTCGGCCATGGAAATCCGCCTGATTAAAACCGATTTTCTCCTGCGCAGCTTTCTCACCGCTCACGGTTTCGACGTTCACCCCCGCTGGGGCGGCCTGGTGCGATTGCTTCATTAACACCGGCAAATATCCTGAGGGAGTTATCACAATGCGCTTGGGACTGACGACTCAGATTATCATCGCCTTGGCATTGGGAGCGATGGTCGGCTGGCTCTGGCCGGCTGCCGGACCTTCCCTGCAGATCCTGGCGACGATCTTCATCCGGCTGGTGATGGTCATCATCGCGCCGCTGATCTTTTCGACGCTGGTGGTGGGCATCGCCGGGCAAGGGAGCCTGCGCAAGCTTGGCAGTTTGGCGCTGCAAACCCTAGGTGTTTTTCTCATCGTCACGGCCGTTGCACTCGCGATTGGCTTTGCGCTCGGCAACCTGTTGCAGCCGGGCAAAGGCATTACTGCTACCTTGGCGAAAGGCGCCGCGAGTATCGGCGCGCCGCCTGTGGAATCGTTCTGGGTCCGGATGTTTCCGCAGAGCGTTTTTGACGCCATGGCACGCGGCGACGTGCTGCAGATCGTGGTTTTCTCGGTGATTTTTGCCGTGGCGGTATCCCTGGCCGGGGCTGCGGCCGAACCTGTGCTCGAGTGGTGCCGGTCGTTGGCCAGGGTCATGTATAAGTTTACGGATATCGTCATGCTGGCCGCCCCCATAGGTGTTTTCGGGGCCGCCGCAAGCCTGGTCAGCAAGCAGGGATTGCAGGTAGGGGCGGGCTTTGCCTGGCTGATGGCGGCGGTGTACGTCGGGCTGGCGCTGCTCCTGCTGGTCTTCTTCCCTGCCCTGGCGCTCTTGTTCCGGATCCCGCTGCGCAAGCTTTACCACGCCGCCCGGGAACCTTTCGCCATTGCCTTTGCGACGGCTTCGGGCTTGGCGGCAATTCCCAAGGCAATGGAGCGCATGGAGGAGATGGGCGTGCCGCGCTCGGTCGCATCATTCACCATCGGCACGGGGCTGAATTTCAACGCGTCGGGGAGCACGGTGTTCCTCGGCGTGGCATCGCTCTTTCTGCTGCAGGCGTTCGGCATCGCATACACCTGGCCTGACCAGATGGCGCTCTTCGGCACGCTGTTTGTGGTCAGCAAAGGAATCGCGGGAGTACCGCGCGCTTCGCTGATCGTGATCGCCGCGGCGCTGCCGGCCATCGGCATCGCGCCTGATGTCGTGGGCGCCGGCATCGGGCTGATTCTCGGCATCGATCCCCTCATGGACATGCCGCGCACCGCAACCAACGCCGCGGGCCATTGTCTGTTTGCTGCCATCATAGCGCGCTGGCAGGGGACGAAGCTGTAGAATCACCTATCTGATCGGCAAGGATGGGAAGGTATTGGACGCAGTGCGCTCGGATTTCCGCGTATCCAACCACAAGGATTTCGTCGCCCGCACCCAAGCAGCATTCCGCAGTGATCCCTAAAAAGGGATGGTTCCGTTTGGAGTGCGGCGACTGGTCGCCGCTTTCACCGGCCGGATGCAACACCCAACAGGCGGCTTGCCGCCGGGATATCCACCATATGCCAGTAACCAAGCAGGCATCTTTCCTAAGACCGGCAGCAAGCTGCCGGTTCCCGGCCAGCAGACGATCCGCGCAGCGGCGACAAGTCGCCGCACTCCAGACGGCTTCGGCGCAATGATTAATTGATCGAACCTTACGGTCGCGGATTTCGTATCAATTGGGCATGGGGAGATAACATCATGAGAAGACTATCCGAATGGGTCATCCTCTTTGCTTTGGTCTGTTGCCTCAGCTCTTTTGCAGCGTGCGATTTTGCCTATCCGTCCGTCGAAGGCAGGTTTGACCGGTCTCTGAATGTCTCCGGAACGGTCGACCTCGACGTGAGCACGGGATCGGGCAGCATTGATGTCCGGCCAGGCAGTTCCTCCGTGGTCCAGGTCCACGGGGTGATCCGTGCCCGGGATGACATGAGGTCTTCAGGGCAGGACAAGATCCAATACATTACCCAGCATCCGCCGATCGAGCAGTCCGGCAACATGATCCGCATCGGCAGGATGGATAACGAGGCCTATCGGAATAACGTCTCCATCAGCTATGAAATCCTCGTTCCCCGGGAAACCAGGATTCGCGCCAATACCGGTTCCGGCAGCGAAAAGATCGAGGGGATCCGAGGTTCAGTGAACGCGAATACCGGATCGGGATCCATCACCCTGACCGATATCGCGGGCGATGTGCAGGCGCATACCGGCTCGGGCGGGATTGAGATCGATCAGGTTTCAGGCCGCGTGGAAGCGGAGACGGGCAGCGGATCGATTCGCGCCGAAAACGTCGCTGGTTCCATCAAGGCATCCACCGGCAGCGGCCGGATCCGGCTCGGGCAGAATCCGGCGGAACGCGGCGGAGCCTGGGACGTCGAAGCGGACACCGGTTCCGGGAGCATCGAGGCGACCGGCGTCGAAGGATCCTTGCACGCCAGCACCAGCAGCGGCGGCATCCGCGCATCCGGCCGGCCCGGGGAAGAGTGGGACCTCAGCACCTCGTCCGGCAGCATCCACCTGCAGCTGGACGCGAGCGCGGCCTTTGACCTGGATGCGCACGCGTCCTCGGGCACCATTCGCGTCGAACAACCGGTTACGGTGACCGGAACCATTAGCAAGCGCGAGCTGCGCGGCAAGGTGGGAGGCGGCGGCCCGCTGGTGCGCGTCCGCACCAGCTCGGGCGGCATCACCATCCGGTGATGCCGCGGCATCGGCTCACGCCGTCCAGTCAACGACCTCCAGCCGGGAAATGCGGCCGAATTCACGAGTATTATTGGAGCGGGCCTTCGGCCCTGGGTTGGCGGATTATTCTCCTGGCTGTGCCGATACTCCAATGTGGACCGGCTGATGCGGACTTGTTTGGATGCCAAAAATTCGTATCTGGAGCAGGCCCGGCGGTCTCACTCCTATGCCGCTGCGCGGTTTCTTCTTCATCGTGAGGGATTCAAAAAGGAAAAGGGAGTCAGAACAAGGCCCATAGCCCCAAATGCCGTCCCCTCCGGCATTTTGCTTATATTCTGACTCCTGGCTCCTGACTCCTTCAGACTTAAACTGCTACTTCCTTTTCCCGTGCAACGGCGGAGGAGGTTCCTTCGCTAACCGATTCACCGGTTTTTCCTTGAGTAGGCGCATCGCTTCCTCGACAGCTTTCTCGAGTTGCGGGTCACGGCCGGCGATCACCTCCTTGGGGAAATTTTCGACGTCGATATCGGGTCCCACGCCTTCGTTCTCCACGGCCCATTTCCCTTCGCGCGTAAAGAAACCGCCGCGGGGAGCGATCATGGAGCCGCCGTCGATGAAGCCCGGCGTGTCGGCCGTGTGGACCAGGCCGCCCCAGGTGCGCTTGCCGACGAGGGTCCCGAGCTTGCGCAGCCTGAACATGTACGGCATCAGGTCGCCGCCCGATCCGGCCATTTCGTTGATGATCATCACCTTCGGCCCCCAGATGCCGGCCGCGGGGCTCGTGAAGGGATAACGCTCGCCGGCGACGTTGTTGAAGTAGCCGTCGAACTCGCGTTGCAGGACGTCGATGATGTAATCGGCGGCCGAGCCGCCGCCGTTGTAGCGCTCGTCGAGGATGGCGCCCTTCTTGTCCTGCTGCGCGAAGTAGTAACGGTTGAAACTCGTGTATCCCGGCTGTCCTGTGTTGGGGAGATAGACATACGCAAGCTGCCCGCCGGATAGCTTGTCCACCAGGCGGCGGTTGTATTCCACAAAGGCCCGCGTCCGCAGCGTCTGTTCGCTGGTGACCGGAACGACCGTGACCTGGCGCGCGCCGTCGGCCACCGGACGGCTGTTGACCGTGAGCACGGTCTGCCGGCCTGCGGTGCCGTCGAGCAGGCGAAATATGTTGTCGGGAGCGACCAGCGCGATTCCGTTAACGGCTATGATGAAGTCGCCGACGGAGACGTCGACTCCCGGCGCCGCCAGCGGCGCGCGCAGGTCAGGGTTCCAGCTCTCGTTGTCATAAATGCGCGTGACCTTGTAGCGGCTGTTCTCGATCACGAAATCCGCGCCGAGCAATCCGCAGCCCGGAGACTGCGGCACTTCCGGCATGTCGCCGCCACGCACATACGAATGCCCGATCGCGATTTCCGCACCCATGTTGTCAAGCAGGTAATTGAGGTCGGCGCGATGCATTGCATACGGCAGCAGCTGTCCGTACATTTCCTTGGCCTTGACCCAATCGGCGCCTTGCAAGTTCGGCACATAGAGGTAGTCACGCTGGTTGCGCCAGCCTTCGTTGAAGATCTGCCGGTACTCTTCCTTGCGGTCGAGATACATGCGCAGCGTCACATTGAGCCGCCCCTGGCCGGCCTGCGGCGGATTGCGATCGGCATCGACGATAAACAGTGCCGGCCCGGCGGCACCTGCACCCGGGGCCGCACCGCGCCCGCCGCCACCGCCGCCGCCGCCCCGGTATGCGAGTTTGCGTCCGTCGGCGCTGACATCATAGTCCGAAGCTCCGGTAACGAAGGGGGCCGCTCGCCGGTCGCTCAGGCGGTAGCGCTGGAGTGTGCTGCCGCCGCCCGCGCCGCCGCCGCCGCGGCCTCCTCCACCGGCCGGCGGTTCGATATAGAACACTGTGCCGGCCGCTCCGGCGCGCAGCTGGCTGTAACCGCGTTCCGGAACGCCCGGCACCGAGAGAATGCGCTGCTGCAGGCCGTCGAAATCGATCTGCACATTCACGGGAGCGGTCGCGCGCGGCGCCGGCGGCGCCTGGTCGCCTGCTTCCGCGGCGGCCGCAGCACCTGCGCCGCCGCGGCCACCGCGGCCTGGGCCGGGAGCCGGCACTCCGGTCTCCTCATCGCTCTCCGGCAGCAACGGGCTCGGCTCCCCTTTTTTCAGGATCGCAAAATACAGGCCGAAGTTCTCGTTATGATCGTAAGAGGTCATGTCGAGCCACTGGGAGGCCAGTCCATAATCCGTGGAGGCGAGGAACCACAGGTACTTGCCGCTCGCGTCCCAGGCCGGCCAGACGGCGTCGGCAAGCCCGTCGGTTACCTGGCGAGATTCACCGGTCTCGGCGTTGCTGACAAAGATCGCATGGAAGAGCGAATTCAGGTGGCTCGCGTAGGCCACCCACTTCGAGTCGGGGCTCCAGACCGGATTGACGGTGCGTTGCGGCACCATCCATGGATCGCTGCCTACGACCTTGGCCTGCCCGCTGGCGACGTCAAGCACCCATACCTTCAGGTTGGTATCGGTGTAGAGGATCTTCTTCGAATCGGGCGACCACGAAGGCGTGTAGTAGTGATTCGGGTTCGGCAGCGCGATTTCGCGCGGTGGAGCGAGCCCGTCCGGCGCCTCAATGACAAGCTTGTACTCGCCCGATTTGTCGCTGAAGTAAGAAATGTACTTCCCGTCCGGAGACCAGGCTGGATCTCGCTCCGCCGAAGCGCTCGAGTTCGTCAAGTTGCGAATATCGCCTTTCTCGGCGGGCACGGTGAAGATCTCGCCGCGGGCCTCGATCACCACGCGTTTGCCGGTCGGCGAAATCGCAAAATTCGACATGCGGCTGGTGATGTCTTCCCACTTCGGCATCATCCAGGGGAAATCGCCGGTGGCGGTGATGTTGACGATGCGCTCCTTGCCGGATTTGGCATCCAACTCGTGGATATAGCCCGCCTGTTCGAATACCACCACGCCGGCGCCGGAGTCCATCGTCTTGACGTCGAAGTCGGTAAACCTGGTCACCTGCGCCAGCTTTTTCCCTTTCGTGTCGTAAGCCCAGACGTTCGCGACGCCGTCGCGATCCGAGATGAAGTAGACGGTGTCGCCGATCCAGACCGGATCCACGTCCTTGGAGTCGGTCCACGGCGGGGTCGTCAGGTCATAAGTCTTGAGGTCGACGATCCAGATGGGGCGGTTCTGCCCGCCGCGGTAGTTGCGGCGCTCGTCGTCCCAGGAGTTGTTCATGCGGTAGGCGATCCGGGTGCCGTCGGCTGAGATCTTCCCCTGATACCCGCGCGGCAAGGCCATCGGCGCCTCCACACCCCCCTCGGCAGGCACGGTCCAGAAGCGCGGCGCGCCGCTTGGCGCCCAGGTGGCGCGTGAAGAGGCAAACACGACCGCCTTGCCATCGGGCGTCCACCCTTGTGCCTGGTCGGCGCCCGGGTGCCAGGTCAGCCGCTTCGGTTCGCCCCCTTCGGCGGGAATGACATAGACATCGGTATTGCCCGCATACTCTGCGCTGAAGGCAATCCATTTCCCGTCGGGCGAAAAGTGCGGATTGGTCGTCTGCCCCTGGAAGCTGGTGAGGCGGCGCGCGCCGCCGCCGGCGCGTTCCACGATCCAAATGTTGTTCGCGTAGGCAAATGCGATATGGGTCGCGCTCACCGTCGGCATGCGCAGCAACCGCGTCGATGCGGGCGGCGCCGCGGCCATCGAAACAACGACGGGAAGCAAAACCAACAAGAAGCAAAGCATCCTTTTCTTTGACATGTCACAGCCCTCCGGGAAATGTGCAATTTTTACCATGCCCCGGCTTTTTTCACCACAACCGAATCTGAAAAGGCAAACCACAGAGGCACAGAGATCACAGAGCTTTTTAGTGCACTTCTCTCCGGAAAGTTACCAATGCGTGTATTGGCAAACAGGCGCAAATGAAAAACTGCCACGGATTTCACGGAGCGGAGAAAATCCGGCGCAGCCCTACCCCCCACACCGGCGGCCTTCGGCCAACATCCTGGCTCCCGTCGCGCAGGCAAACGCATCCGAATGCCAATTTATTCAGGAAGCTACCCGTCGCGCTTGCCTGCGCGATGGGAGCCAGGATGTTGCTGCGCGTAGCGCTGCGCCGGTGTGGGGGGTAGGGCTGCGCGGACTTCGGGTGTGCGCTGGTTTCATTCGTGCTTTGATCCGTGCAATCCGTGGCTGCTTTATTTTTTGCGGCTTTATAATTGCTACTGAGTTTCTGATGTCATTGAACGACGTACTCGTCGCAAGGGCTCTGTGATCTCTGTGCCTCTGTGGTTCGGCTTTTATAGGATTGCAGTCGCATTTTTGGGGGCGAGGCTGTATTTTGGGCCCCGAACGGGGAGGTTTTAGTCCGATGAACGCAGTGATGACCATTTTGTTTTGCCTGGTTTTGTCGTGGGTCGGCTCGCAGCAGCCTGTGGCAACCGCGGGGGCGGGCGGTACAATCGAAAGTGGGAATTTCCGTTTCAGCTACGACGAGCGCGGCATCACGGGGCTGGCGAATCCGCATGATCCTTTCGGCGCCACGCTGGTCCCCGCGGGCGCGGGAGCGCGCGGTCAGGGCGCGGGCGGCGGCCGGGGCGGCGCCGCCGGAGCGACGCTTGGCCTCACCCTGGCATACCGGATTGGCGGCGGCGAGTGGGCCAACCTCACGCCGCGCGGCCCGAAAATGTCGGCGGCGCCGGAAAGCGGCACGGTGGTTTATACGAACGACAGCGCCAATGTCCCGCTGAAGGTCGTCGAGTCCTATAAGACCGATGGCAACGTGCTTGACTGGACGATCGATCTTGAAACCACCGGCAAGACGCCCGTGCAGATCGGCGACCTCGGCATCAGCATCCCGGCAGCCGGGCCTTCGGGCGAAAATCCGATCCAGATCTTCGAGCGCGGCTTCCTCAAGCACCAGTTCGTTTCCGGCAACGGCTCGTTTTTCTACTTCGTGCGCGCGTCGGGAGCTCCGCCCTTTCTGCTCGTCACGGTGAGGCCCGGGACCAGACTGGAGTACACCGGAGCCGGCGGCGGCCGCGGCGGCGCGCAGGTCTTCATTCATTCGAGCCGCGCCGCGGCGGCCGAGACGCGCGGCAGCTGGCGCCAGCCCAATACTTCCCTGGATCTTGCCTCCGCCGGCAGGCCGAGGAGCAAGGTCTCCTACGGATTCCGCATGCAGTGGGCAAACAGCTACGAGCAACTGCGCGACCTGATCTACCAGGCGGGCCTGTTCGATATCCGTGTCGCGCCCGGCATGACGATTCCGGAAAATCTGACCGCGCGCATCTCGCTGCACACCAAGGCGAAGATCGAAGCGATCCAGCCGGAATTCCCGGACCAGACGGCGATCAAAAGCCAGGGCCAGCCGCGGCCGGACCACCACGTATACGAAGTTGCATTCAAAAGGCTCGGCGAAAACCGGCTCGCCATCCAACATGACGGCGGCCGCCAGACCTATCTCGAGTTCTTCGTCACCGAGCCGATGGAGACGCTGATCAAAAAGCGCGCGGCATTCATCGTAAACAGGCAGCAGATCAAGGATCCGTCGAAATGGTGGAACGGCGTCTATGCCCCGTATGACATGAAGGCGAAGGTCACGCGCACCATCGAAGACCCGGACATCTTCCTCGACCGCATGGTCTACGTGCTGACCTGCGACGATCCGGGCTTGTGCAAGGCGCCCTACCTGGCCGCCAAGAACGTCTCGTTCCCGAATCAGAAGGAGATCGAGTCGATCGAGTACTATCTCAAGAACTTCGTCTGGGGCGGCCTGCAGCGGCGCGACGACGAGCGTCCCTACCCATACGGCGTCTACGGCACGCCGAACTGGTACGTCAACCGCGACCCGGGGCGCCGCAAGGCATACGCGGAAAAGCTGGCGTCCAATGCAACCGCGTTGCGCGACCTGGTCAAGGAGCATGTCTGGCGCTCCTACGACTATCCGCACGTCATCATGCTCTATTTCCACATGTATCAGATTGCCAGGATGTATCCCGAGATGTCGAAATATCTGGATGCCGCGGGATATCTGAACCGCGCCTGGGAAACGGCGCGGGCTTTTTACATCTACCCTTACGAAATCTATCCTGAATATTACGACACCTACAAATGGGGGCTTTACAACGAGTTGGTCGTGCTCGAACTGATCGAGGCGCTCGAGCAGGAAGGTTTTGCGAAACAGGCCGCCTGGCTGCGTGCCGAATGGGAAAAGAAAACCAAATATTTCGTTTACGACGATCTCTATCCGTTCCGCTCCGAGTACGCTTTCGACCGCACGGCTTTTGAATCCACCTATGCGTTCGCCAAATACGGCGCGACCCGGGACATGCAGCCCGATCAGAACCTCTGGTTCGACCTCAAGCTGAAAAAGTGGTACTCCCACCCGTTCGTGCGCCGCGAGGATTCGCGGGCGTTCATGGACCGCCAGCTCGCATCGGGGCTGGTGGTGCGCGGCTGGCTCAATCCGGCCTATTACACGCTCGGCTGCGATCCGGGGGTCAGCTACATGGCGGCGATGGGAGGCTGGGGCGTGCTCGATTACGCGCTCCACTTCGCGCCCCAGCCGTCGGACTGGCTGCAGCTCGGCTATGCGTCCTATTTAAGTTCGTGGTGCCTGATGAACACCGGCCGCCCGGAGACCAATTATGGCTTCTGGTATCCGGGTCCGGAGAACGACGGCGCCTCGGGATGGCAGTTCATGTCGACGAAAGCGGGAAGCGCATGGATGGGATCGAGCTTCCCGGGCGGCGTCACGGTGCCGCGCGGGCCGTGGTGGTACGACGGCGAGATCGACCTCGGTTATGGCGGCGCGCTCCGCATGGCGGCCACGATCGTGACCCGCGATCCCGATTTTGGCTGGTTCGCCTATGGCGGCACGCTGTCGGAGCGGGGGAATGAGCTTGCCGTAAATCCGCGCGACGGCCTGCGCCGGCGGTTCGATGTCGTCATTCCGGACATGTATTTGCCGTTTCCGGAGGATATCCGGCGGCTCAAGCTCGAACTCGAGCGCGACGGATTGATCGCCGACGGCATGATTACCATGGACAAGGCGCTGCAGAAGGTAGCCTTCACTGTCGAAAATCGCACGGCTAATGCCCACAGAACCGGCATCAGGCTCTCCATTCCGGCCAATACGAAATATGATCTGGTGCAGGACGGCAAGCCTGTGCCGCTGGTCCAGACGGGAAGCTGGGATTACCCGTGGCGCGCGGAACTGTCCATGAGCGGCGCCAGCTCGAAGATCGAGCTGGTACGCACCGACCGCCGCAACCAGCCGTGAGCCCTCCAGCCTGCGGCAAGGGGGCCGGAGAGTGAGTCTGGGTACTGCACTGCCTTTCCCATGGACCTGCATCTCCCCGGTGAGAAAAGGACTCTCCGCACTGAGAGAATCTTGAGATCAGGCAAAAATTCCCCGATTCCAATAGTCTGGGATTCTCAGATTCCGGTTCGTTGCGCTCGTAACTCCCTGTGTTGGCTGGCCGGGCAGACACTTGCCCGATTGGCACGCTCTTTGCAATAAACACAAAGAGCCGCTCGCAACCCACAGTGATCGGCATTTGTTTGCAGTGAAAGGAGCAGCCGCATGGCAACAGCGCCGAGACTCGAGTTGGTCCCATTTTCCCGCAGTACGTCGCTTAGGATTAATTATCAGGAAAAATGCCGCTGCGGCCATTTTCGTTACGAACACCACCCATCCTTCGGCTGCATGCAGTGGGACGAGCGCCGGCAATGCGGATGGTGCCGCTGCGACGGCTTCGCCCGCCTGATTCAGGAGCTATAAACCCATTAGAAATCAGAAGGGATTCATACCTTTCATTCCATGCACCGGGGAAAATTTCCCTGAAATTCACCTTCTGCGCACCCTGCGCTCCCGGTATACTAACCAAGGGGCTGGGCCCCTTGATATCCCGCCAAAAAGCGGCGGGATATTGAGAAGCCAGGAGCCAGAAGCCAGAAGGGATCCAGGCAGGTTTCGAATCACCGGCGGGGATGTGCTCGACGCAGCGATTCTGGCTTCTTGCTTCTGGCTTCTAGCGCGAACAAAATTCCCGTTACGCTTCGCATAACGGGCTAACTTCTGTTGCATAATCCTGTAAGGAGCGACCTGCCGGTCGTCCGCATTTCGACAGGCAAGATGACAAACAATGGGACTCATCATCAATCCAATCAATTGAGATTGCTTAGCTTACGTTGCAATTGCCGCGATGCTTGCGGGTCTTCGGGCGACCTGTGGGTTGCCCCTGCATTCCGCTCGTTATCAGCGGAACGGGCGTTTCGCGACGGAAGCTGTCCTGGCCCGCATTTCTCACCAGGTTTCGCTGCGAGGCGGCTTGGTAGCGCAGGCATCTTGCCTGCGACGGCCGGCAAATTCTGCGAGGCCGCAGGCTGGAAGCCTGCGCTACAGGCGTACTTGACAGTACGTCGAGGAGACCGACCGAGCGCAACGCAGTGGACATGCCCGGATCCGCCGCCGCAGTAGAAACCTGGTGAGAAATGCGGGCTAGGCCTGCGCGTGCCCCGTAAAGTAGTTGATAGCAATGAGATCGATTGGTTCCTTGCTGAGCAATATAGTTCCCAGCGCAATATCCTGAAAGCGCTT
>Ga0315277_10000560_pt1 | contig 59185 bp, 36 predicted proteins | sample YL17G05_15_MG_FD_203695 | JGI IMG/M metagenome (GOLD analysis project Ga0315277, IMG submission 203695) | Sediment microbial communities from Yellowstone Lake, YNP, Wyoming, USA - YL17G05_15 | ecosystem: Environmental > Aquatic > Freshwater > Lake > Sediment | place: USA: Wyoming | collected... | reverse complement strand
TGGTCGGGAATGGGGATGTGATAGCGTTCGGCCAGGCTCTTCAGGGCTTCCGGGAATGTCAGATTCTCCTTCTCCATGACCAGGGAGAAGACATCCCCGCCGACGCCGCATCCGAAGCAGTGGAACAGGCCTTTATCGAGATCGACCGTGAACGAGGGGGTCTTTTCGGCATGGAACGGGCAGAGCCCGACGTGCTTCCGTCCCCTCTGGCGGAGGGTCGTGTATTGAGAGGCGATCTCGACGATACTGGCCGCCTGCCGAACCTGTTCAACGATTTCCATACGGCCCCGTTCTCAGGAGGAATCGAAAATTGCGGAAAATTTATGACAATATAGGTTTCAACTCTCGGTTTGTCAAGAAATCTATGAATAAAGCCTTAAATATGATTGATCAGGCTGGCCAGGTAAGCCGCCCCGAAACCGTTGTCGATATTGACCACTCCGACCCCGCCCGGACAGGAATTGAGCATGGCCAGGAGCGCGGCCAGCCCTTGGAAGCTCGCCCCGTAGCCGATGCTCGTCGGGACGGCGATCACGGGAACGCAAAAGAGCCCGGCCACGACGCTCGGAAGGGCGCCCTCCATCCCGGCCACGCAGATGATCACCCGGGCCGCCTTGATCCGGTCGACCTCCCCGAGAAGACGGTGCAGCCCGGCGACGCCGACATCATAAACTCGGACGAGCTCGTTTCCCAGCATGTCCGCCGTGACGCAGGCCTCCTCGGCGACGGGGATGTCCGAGGTCCCGGCCGTCAGGACGGCGATCCGCCCCTTCCCGGCCGCGGCCGGCCGGCGCTTGAGGTAAATCGCCCTAGCCGCGGCGTTGTATTCCACTTCGGGGATGGCTTTTTTCACCTTCCGGTAGGTCGCTTCGCCGATCCGCGTCGCCAGAAGGTTCCCGCCTTTTTTAACGATCTCGCGGGAGATCCTGAGGATTTGGGCGTCGGTCTTGCCCAGGCCGTAAATGATCTCGGGAAAGCCCTTCCGAACCTCCCGATGGTGGTCGATCTTGGCGAAATCGAGGTCCTGGTAGGGATAGTCCGCGAGGCATTCGAGCGCCGCTTCCGGAGTGATCTCCCGGTCCCGGACCTGCTTGAGGAGCCCTTCGATCCGCGATTTCATGCCGGGATTCTAGCACGAAGACCATCCCGAGGGGAAGCTGGTGTCGAACCGACGGGGCCCACCCTGGATTCTGTGCTAGAATACAAGAGGAAAGGAATTTTATGGCTTTTCAACGGACGATCGGGCGGGAGGCTGCGCTCGCGGGCCACGGGGTCCACTCCGGCAAAGCCGTCAAGCTGCGGCTCCTTCCCTCAGATACGGGCAGGATCGTCTTCCGGCGGACCGACCTTGGCGGACTCGAGATGCCCCTTTCCGCCGCCGCGGCCGAATCCCGCAACAACACTTCCGTCGTCGGAACGGCGTTCCGTATCCAAACGGTCGAGCACCTGCTCGCCGCCCTCTGGGCCTTCGGGGTGGGGAGTCTTGTCGTCGAGCTCGACTCCGACGAGCTGCCGATCATGGACGGCAGCTCCCTTCCGTTCGCCGAAGCCGTGGCCGCGGCGGGGACACGGGAGCTCGGTGACCAGGTCGATCCGATCGTCATCCGGACGACGTTCGCCGTCGAAGAGGAAGGGGCCTCCATCGAATTCGGACCCTGGGGAAGCGGGGGATCCGGTCTTGAATTGTCTTATACGATCGTCTACGCGCATCCCGCGATCGGCGAGCAATCCCGCGAGATCAATTTCGATCCGGAGACTTTCCTGCGACAGATCGCCCCGGCCCGGACATTCGGCTTCCTCAAGGACGTCGAGGGGCTCCGCCGGCAGGGACTCGCCCAAGGCGCCTCCCTGGCCAATACGGTGGTCCTCGACGATTCCGGCGTCCTCAACGGTCCCCTCCGCTTTCCGGACGAGTTCGTCCGGCACAAGCTCCTCGACCTCGCCGGGGACCTGGCCCTGATCGGGCGGCCACTCAGCGGACGGGTCGCGGCCCGGAAAGCCGGCCACCGTCTCCATCTCAAGGCCGTCCGGCATCTGCTCGACCAAGCCGGGTTCCCCACCGGCAAGTCACCCGCCCCTTCACAAGCCCCCGGAAATCGGGTAAGATAGGATTCACACCAACATCTGGAGTCGAATGTGAAAGACGAAAAGGCCAAGAAGGATGAATATCAGAAAGCGCTGGCCGCCTACGCGGAAGCCATCAAGGAATTCCGCCGCGAAAGGTTCGACAAGGCCATCGAAGCGCTCCGGGGCTTCATCGAGAAACATCCGGCGGAGAAAGAGCTCGTCGACCGGGCCCGAATCTATATCGCCGTCTCCGAAAACCGGCTCAAGGGGAAGGGCGAACCCGTCGCTCTCAAAACGGCCGAGGATCATTACCAGTACGGGATCTATAAAATAAACGCCGGGGAGCACGAGGAAGCCATCAAGCTCCTGGAGAAAGCGGCCAAGCTCGATCCCGAATCCGGCAAAGTGAGCTATGCCCTGGCCGACCTGAACTGCCTCATGGGGCGGAACGAGGACTGTCTGGAGCACCTCAAAAAGGCGGTCCAGATCGACAAATCCTTCCGCGTCCTGGCCCAGAACGAACCGGATTTCGAACCTCTCTGGGAAGACAAAAAATTCAAGGCCATCACCCGCGTCGTCTGAGATGAAGCGACCCTGGCTCGCTCTCGTCCTGGCCGCGGGCGAAGGGACGCGGTTCCGGTCGGGGAAAACAAAAGTCCTGCACTCCCTGCTCGGCCGGTCCATGCTCGGACTCGTCCTCGGGACGGTCCGGAGCCTCAAGCCCGGCCGGATCCTCGTCGTGGTCGGCCGCCAGAGGGAAGAGGTGGAGGCCGAAGCCGGCCGGTACGGCGCGGAATGTATCCACCAGTCCGAGCGCCGCGGGACGGGCCACGCCGTTCGGACCGCGCGGAAAACCCTCGCCCCGTTCGCCGATCATGACATCCTCGTCCTCCCCGCCGATCTGCCGCTCCTCCAGGCCGGAACACTCCGCGCCCTCCTGGCCGCCCATCGGCGGAGCGGGAACGCCGCGACCTTCCTGAGCGCCGAGGCCGATCCGCCGGACGGGTTCGGCCGGATCGTCCGATCCGCCTCCGGAATCCGGATCGTCGAGGAGCGGGATGCCGACGCGAAGACGAAGGCGATCCGCGAAGTCAACACGGGCGTCTGTGTCTTTCAGGGCGAGGCGCTTCTCCAGGCCCTATCCTGTCTCCGCGGCCGCAATTCGGCCGGCGAGCTGTACCTCACCGACACGGCCGCGATCCTCTCCGCCCGAGGGAGCCGGCTGAGCGTCTTCCGTGCCCCGCGGTCCGAGGACATCATCCAGGTCAATACCCGGATGGACATGAGTCGGGCCCTCGACGTCCTGCGGGCGCGCAAGATCGCCGAGCTCGGCGCTTCGGGCGTCACGGTCATCGGGCCGACCTCGACCTGGATCGATCTCGATGCCGCGGTCGGCCCGGACACGATCATCTATCCCGGCGTCGTGATCGAGGGCCCGACCGAGATCGGGCCCGGCTGCCGGATCGAGCCCGGGGCGCACATCGTCCGCTCCCGCCTCGGGGCCGGCGCGATCGTGAGGACGGCGACCGTGATCGAAGGCGCCGTTCTCGAGGACGGCGTTTCCGTCGGTCCGTTCGCCCGGCTCCGGCCGAAGACCATTCTGCGGACCGGGGCGCACGTCGGCAATTTCGTGGAGATGAAGAACACGGATTTCGGCCCGGGGTCCAAGGCCGGCCATCTCTCTTACCTCGGCGACAGCGAGATCGGCGAGGCCGTGAACATCGGCGCCGGGACCATCACCTGCAACTATGACGGCGTCCGGAAGAACCGGACCGTGATCGAGACGGGCGCCTTCATCGGATCCGGAACCGAGCTCGTCGCTCCGGTCAAGATCGGCCGGGGCGCATATGTCGCGGCCGGCTCGACCATCACCAAGGATGTTTCGCCCGAGTCGCTGGCCGTCGCCCGGGGCCGCCAGGTCGAGAAGGAAGGCTGGGTCCGCCGGAAACGCGGAAAGCCGAAACCCTCCGCCGGATCGGGAGCCTGAGGGGGAAGCATGTGCGGAATCATCGGCTACATCGGGCCGAAGGACGTGGTCCCTGTCCTGATCGAGGGGCTCAAGAAGCTCGAATACCGCGGATATGACTCCGCGGGGATCGCCGTGGCCGGGCCGCAAGGCATCCTGCGCGCGCGGGCCGAGGGGAAGATCCGGGAGCTCGAGGCCAAGCTCGCCGAATCGCCGATCACGGGCTCGACCGGCCTCGGCCATACCCGCTGGGCGACGCACGGACGTCCGAGCGAAGAGAACGCCCATCCCCACCGGGACTGCACCGGCCGGATCGTCATCGTCCACAACGGGATCATCGAAAATTACCTCGGGCTGAAGGAGCGCCTGCGGGCGGACGGTCATATCTTCCAGACCGAGACCGACACCGAGGTCATCGCCCATCTCCTGGAGAAGCACTTCCGTGGATCGCTCCCGGACGCCATGCGGGCGGCCGTGGCCGAGCTCGAGGGCGCTTACGCCGTGGCCGCGATCTCTTCCGACGATCCGGACCGCATCGTCGTCGTCAAGAACGGCCCTCCCGCCGTGATCGGAATCGGGAACGGCGAGATCCTGGTATCCTCGGACATCAATCCGCTCCTCAGCCATACCCCGGACATCGTCTTCCTCGAGGACGGGGAGATGGCGGTCCTGGACCGGACCGGAGCGTCCTTCACGGATTTCGCCGGCCGGCCGGTCGAAAAACGCGTCGAACGGATCACCTGGAATCCGCTCATGATCGAGAAACGCGGGTTCAAGCATTTCATGCTCAAGGAGATCTTCGAACAGCCCGAGGTCGTCAGAGACACGCTCCTCGGCCGGACCTCGCTCGACAGCGGCCGGATCCGGCTCGACGAGACCGGCCTCGCCCCCGAGCTGCTGGCCAAAGTGAACAAAGTCGTCCTCATCGCCTGCGGGACCTCCTACCACGCCGGCCTCGTCGGGAAATACCTCATGGAGTCGCTGGCCCGCGTTCCCGTGGACGTCGAATACGCGTCGGAATTCCGCTACCGCGATTTCCTGATCGACGGCGAGACGCTCGTCGTCGGCGTCTCCCAGTCGGGAGAAACGGCCGACACGCTCGCCGCGCTCCGGGCGGCGAAGGACCGCGCCGCGGCGGTCCTGGCCGTCACCAACGCCGTGAGCTCTTCCATCGCCCGGGAATCCCACGGCGTCCTTTACACCCACGCCGGTCCGGAGATCGGCGTCGCCGCGACTAAGACGTTCATGGCCCAGATGACCGCCCTGGCCCTGGTCGCCCTCGGTCTCGGGCAGGCCCGGGGCACGCTCGACGAGCGGACCGCTCTCGAGATCATCCAGGAGCTCCACCGGATCCCCCACAAGATGGGCCGGATCCTGGCTCAGTCCAAGGAGATCGAGGACTTGGCCGCCCGGTTCGTGCCGTTCTCCGATTTCCTTTACCTCGGCAGGTGGGTGAACTTTCCGGTCGCCCTCGAAGGCGCGCTCAAGCTCAAGGAGATCTCCTACATCCACGCCGAGGCCTATCCGGGAGGCGAGATGAAGCACGGGCCGATCGCCCTGATCAACGAGAAGATGCCGACCATGGCCATCGTCCCCAGGGACCGGGTTTACGACAAGATGCTGAGCAATATCTCGGAGATCAAGGCGCGGTCGGGCCAGGTCCTGGCCGTCGCCGAAGAAGACGACGCGGCCATCCGGGATCGGGTGGATACGGTCATCCCGATCCCCTCAACGCACCCGCTCCTGACGCCTTTCCTGACCGTCCTCCCTCTGCAGCTCTTCGCCTATCACATCGCGGCCAAGCGGGGCGCGGACGTCGATCAGCCCCGCAACCTGGCCAAGAGCGTCACGGTCGAGTAAAGATCCGGCTCAGAACCGGAATGCCGCCGAGACGCGGGCTTGGCGAGGTTGCTGGCGGCTCCAGACCGTCCCGAAGATCGGGACATCCTCTTTGACGTAAGACACGGGCTGCTGGCTGTTCAGGGCGTTGAAGACGTCAAGCCGCAGGGACAGGCCGGCGTCGGGGAAGGCGCGCCCGAGGGGGAGGGCGAAAGTCTTTTCGACGGAGATGTCGAGGTACGCGTGCGCCGGTGTCGTTTTCGAGCCGCGGCCCTCCGGGAAGGAGTAATATCCGCCGAATCCCGGGACGTAGCCGAGCTTTTCCCAATGATACCCCGAGAGGAACTCGAACGCCGCCGAGCCGACGATCCCGAACGGAGCGCGGTAGATCGCGTTCAGCTTGAGGACGTGATCGACTGAATACGGCAGGTATCCGTACCAGCCCTCGTCCCCGATCCCGCGGCCGCCGAGCCCTCCGAAGTTATAGTCGACCAGGGCCTTGATGTCGGCGAGCTCGGCGACGTGGGGGACGTCGAAGTGGTTTCCGAAGAGACCGAGGTAGTTCGTGCTGCCCTCGTCCTGGGACCAGGATCCGGACTCGCCCTGGCCGGGATTCGTCCCCCGTGCCTTGGCGTGCACGTAGGAGGCGTTGAGGAGGAAGCGGTCGCCGATCCGCCCGTTGACCTCGAGCTCGAACCCGGTGTAATCGCGGCGCTTGTATTCGAAATTGTCATAGAGAAGCTTGTAGTAGGGAGGAGCCAGGTCGAAGAGGGCCAGGATCTCCAGGAGCTTCTCCGCTTTGCTCCGGACGAAGCGGGCCTTGACCGCCCAGTCCGGCCCCAGGCGGCGGTCGAACTCAACGAGCCAGCGTGACTGGAAGTTCGGCTTGATCCCTTCGGCGATCCGCATCGCATAGGTCGGGGGCTCGTTGGAGAAGACCCAGTTGGCCCCGTCATGGAGCTCCGCCGTCGAGGGGGAAGCCGCGCCGGCCCAGACATAGTCGCGGTAGCGCAGGCCCGCTCCGGGGTTGAAGAACCCGAGCGGCATGGTCGAGATCGTGTCGGAGAAGCGGCCCCAGCCGACCTTGAGGACGTTCCTTCCGTCGTTCGTCAGGTCCGCGGCGACGGTGATCCTCGGCGACAGGAAATCGCCGAGCCCCCAGGACCAGAGCGTCTGGCCCCGGTCTCCCCGGCAGACCTGGGTCTGGCTGCGTAGTCCGGCCATGACGGTGAGCCGGCCGAGGGTGACCTTGTCCCGAACGAAGAGCCCGATCCCGCGCGAGGAATTGACGAAGCTGAAGGTCCCGTATTCGCGGAGGACGGTCGGCGTACCGGCGCCCCCGCGCCAGGTGTCGAAATTGATCTTGATCCCGGCGTCGAAACCGTTGCCGGGGAAGGGGTCCTCGGCCGTCCCGCTGAAATTCGAGACGAACGTCGAGGAGACATCGTAATATTCGAACCCTAGGGCGAGCTCATGGTGACCGAACTTCTCGCTCTCCACGACCTTCGACAGCTTCACGTTCGCGTCCGTCCGCGTCTCGTCGTCCTTCACGTTCCCGTACGAGTTGTGGATGTCCTGGGCCAGGTCTTCGATGTAATACATCGCCGGCCCGAGGTCCCCATCCGTGGGATGGCGGTCGGAGGCCCGCGTCACCCGGCCCAGCCCCGCCTCGACGTACGTCGTCGCGTTCAGGATGCCCTTGTAGTTCAACCGGAAGATGAAGTCCCGGGTCTTTTTCTCCTCGTTCATTTCAGGGAGGCCGGTCCCGCCCGTCTGGGGGAAGGACGCATCGCGGATGACCGTGGCCGAGATGACGTGCTCAGGGGTCAGGGCGAAGGTCAGCTTGCCGAAGATGTTGTTGTTTCCGGTCGTCTTTTTTCCGCCGGGGATGGACAGGTAATCCATCACTCCCGAAACGGTCTCCTCTTCGTTCGTGTAGTAATTCTCGCTCAGGAAGAACCACAGTTTGTCTTTGACCACGGGGCCGCCGAGGTTGACGTAGGCGTTGGCGTTGGAGAAGGTGGCCGCCTCGCTCAGGATGGAGAGCTGGCTCTGCTTGGCGGCCTGGAGGCCGCGGTTCTGGAAGATGAGGCTGGCTTCGCCGTGGAACTGGTTTCCGCCGCTCTTCGTGACCATGTTGACGACGCCGCCGGTGGCCGAACCGTACTCGGGGCTGAACGGGTCGCTGATGACCTGGATCTCTTCGAGCGAATCGAAATTGAGCTTGATCCCCGAGTCCTTCAGCCGGACGCCGCTCATGGCCAGGCCGTCGACGATCCAGGCGTTGCCTTCCTCGCCTTCGCCGCGGAGGCTCGGCTGTCCCTCGGCCGAGGTGCCTTTGCGGGTGTTGGCCCGGACGCCCGTGACGCCCGGGGCGAGCTTGACCGCGTCGAGGATGGTCCGGTTCTGGGCGGGCACCTTGGCCAGGTCGGCCGCGCTCAGCGAATAGGACGTGTCGGCCGACGTCTTGTCGATGAGGGGGACTTCGGCCGTGACGACGATCTCCCGCTCGATGGCGGCGAGCGGGAGGGTCGCGTTGAGCGTCGTTGTCTGGCCGAGCCGGACGATGACGTTCTCTTGCTTGACCGTTCCAAAACCCTGGAGCCTGAAGGTCAGAGTGTAGGTCCCGACGGGAAGGAGGGGGAAGTGGAAATCCCCGTCCGCCGTGGAGGCGACCGCCCGCTGGCCCTGGAGGGCCGGCCCGGCGGCCGTGATCTCGACTCCGGGGAGGCTCGTCCCGCCCTCGTCGCGGACCTTGCCCTTGATCTCGCCGGTTTCGATCATGGCCGCGGCGAGGCCCGCGGAAAGGAGGAGGAGGACGATCGCGGATCGACCCAGTCCTCCCGGAAGGCGTCGCGCTTTTGCTTGTCTCATGGCGTCGTTCCTTTGATCCGGCCGCTCCGCTCGGCCCGGCGGACGAGGAGGATCCGCTGGACCGCGGTGATATTGGCGAACAGGGCGATGGCCCCGAGGGCGATGGCCATGGCGACGTCGAAAACGGGGAAGACGAACCCGAAAAAGGCGGCCGTTCCGATCGCGGCGAACCGTTCCGGCCGTTGGGCGAGGCCTTCCCGGCACTCGAATCCCAAGCCTTCGGCCCGGGCCCGCGTGTAGCTGACCATGATCGAGCCGGCCAGGGCCAGGGCGGCGAGTCCGGCGATCCAGCCGTTCCTAAACCGCCAGATCAAGCCGCCGAAAAGGGCGAACTCGGCGTAGCGGTCGAGGGTCGAATCGAGGATGGCCCCGAACCGGGACGTCCGGCCGGACAATTCGGCGACGCGCCCGTCGACCATGTCGAGAACCCCGCTCAGGACGAGGAGGATCCAGGCCGGGAAGATCCTGTCAAAGGCGAAGGCCGCGCCCGCCGCGACGCCGCAGACGAAGCTCAGGGCGGTCAGCAGGCTCGGATCCACTCCGAGCCGGGCCATGGGACGGGCGACAGCGCCGCGGAATCTTTCGCCGCCCGAAACGAGCCATCCGGGGAGGAGACGCATCTGCCCGCTATTTTATCACTCCTCGCGGGCCCCAGAAAAGAGCGGGGGTTGGCAGGCGCCGCCTCTTCGTGGTAAATAGAATCCACGGACCCCTGGACCGAAGGAGAATCCCATGAAACGCAGGGAATTCGTCAAAACCGTGGGGTGGGGAACAGCCGCTTTCGCCGCCGGCGGGGCGAAGCTCGGGCTCTTCGGGGGCGACCCGCCGGCCCGTCCGAACATCCTTTACATCATGGCCGACGATCACACGACCCAGGCCATGAGCTGCTATGGCGGCCGGCTCAACGCGACCCCGGCCATGGACCGCATCGCCCGGGAAGGCGTCCGCTTCGACGACTGCTTCTGCACGAACGGAATCTGCGCCCCCAGCCGGGCCGTCATCCTGACGGGAAAGTACAGTCATCGGAACGGCCTGCGCGACAACGCCCAGGTCTTCGACGGCAGCCAGGTCACCTTCCCCAAGCTCCTCCGGGAGGCCGGCTACCGGACCGGGATCGTCGGCAAGTGGCACCTCAAGAGCGATCCGACCGGATTCGACGATTGGAGGATCCTGATCGGCCAGGGCGAGTATTACAATCCCGACTTCATCGAGAACGGCGAGAAAAGGAACCATCCCGGATACGTGACCGATCTCATCACCGATTATTCGATCGATTTCCTCAAGGACGCCCGGGAGCGGAAGCAGCCCTTCCTGATGATGATGCACCACAAGGCCCCCCACCGCAACTGGCAGCCCGCCCCGCGCCATCTGACGCTCTACGACAAGACGAAGTTCCCGGAACCGGAAACACTGTTCGATGATTACGCCACGCGGTCGCGGGCGGCCCGCGAGCAGCAGATGACGCTGCGCGATTATATGCAGGTCGACTCCGACCTGAAGATGGGCCCTCCGCCGGCCCGCTTGAACGCCGAGCAGCGGCGGCTCTGGGAAGCCGCCTATGGTCCGAAGCGCGAGGCCTTCCGCCGCGAGAACCCCCAGGGCGAGGCCCTCGTCCGCTGGAAATACCAGCGCACCATGCAGGATTATCTCGGTTGCGTCGCCGCCGTGGACGAGAGCATCGGCGCGGTCCTCGACCATCTCGACCAGTCCGGCCTGGCCGCGAACACCCTCGTCGTTTACGCCTCGGACCAGGGCTTCTTCCTCGGCGAGCACGGCTGGTTCGACAAGCGGTTCATGTACGAAGAAGCGTTGCGCATGCCCCTCCTCATGCGGCTGCCCGGGATCGTCAGGCCGGGCCTCGTCAATTCCGACCTGGTCAGCAATCTCGATTTCGGTCCGACCTTCCTGACCCTGGCCGGCCTGAGGCCGCCGGTGGCGATGCAGGGCGTTCCCTTCGCCGACATCCTGAGGATGGGGAAATCCACCACGCGCCGCGGCGCGGTCTATTATCATTATTATGAGTTCCCGGCCGTCCACATGGCCAAGCGCCATTACGGGATCCGGACCAAGCGCTACAAGCTCATCCACTTCTACTACGACATCGACGCCTGGGAGCTCTACGACCTCGAGAAAGACCCCCGGGAGCTCCACAACATCTATGACGAACCGTCTTCGGCCGGACTCGTCAAGGAATTGACCGCCGAGCTGCGCGCGCTCCAGGCGGCTTACGGGGACTCGGACGAGCTGGCCCTGAAGTTCCTGAAGGACGACCTGGCCAAGGCGAAAGGGGCCTGAAGCGATGGTCAGCCCATCCCCGGCCCGGATCATCAAGCGCGTCACCCAGGTCCGCAGCGAATACACGAGCGCCCGGGTCATCGCCACCAACCTGGAGCATCGCCTGGCCGGCACCGTCTGGAAGCGTCCCCCGGGATACGCCCCTCCCCAGGTCGACTACGTCACCGAGGCCGGCGTTCCGCTGACCATTTCGGTCCGCGACGCGGATGTCCGTTTCCTGGACCGCGTACCGCAGGCCCAGGCGGTCGAGTATCTGACCCTCATCCATCGCGCCCGGCAGGGCGATCCGGACGCCCGCGGCGAGTTGCAGCGCGGGGCCGCGGAAACGCACCGGGCGATGATGGGGCGGTTCGCCGGGACGGCCCTCAGCGAGAGCGATCACGTCGTCCCGTACACGACCGCCGGATCGTTCCCCGAGTCCGCGATCAGCAACAAGGGCTCGATCCTTCTCGACCTGACCCGGCGCGGCTTCGCCACCGCGGATTTCGCCATCCTGGCCTCGAGCGCGTTTTCCCTGCCGGCCGAGGAACGGGAAGCCCGGTTGTGGGAAGCGATCCGCGATCTCGAGGTCCTGAGCGGCCGCCGCCTGGCCGATCCGGACAATCCACTCCTTATCGCCATGCGCTCGGCCGTCGCGGAATATCTTCCCGGATTCATGCCGACATATCTCAACGTCGGATTGACCCCCGAGCTTCTCCCCGGATTGCCCGCCCGCTACGGCGAGGAGGGCGCGGCCCGGATCCGCTTGAACAGCCGGAAGACGATCCTCGAAACGCTCGAGCCCGAAACCTACCGGCTCATCGAGCACGAGATCAAGCCGGGAATGTCCATCGAGGAGAATCGGGCCGCCGCCCGGCGCCTCGAAGCCCTGATCGAGCGCAACAACCCCAAGCTCCTCTGGAGCGCGGCCGAGCAGGTCCGCTTCTTCCTCTCCCGCATCTATGACTATTACTCCGGGCACCTGACCGCGCTGAGGAACTTCATGCTCCGGGAGGTCCACTATCCCGCGGTCATCGTCCAGAGAATGGTCTGCACGGTCATCGACGACCAGTCGTACGCCGGAGTCCTCTACAGCCGCCATCCGCGGCTCGGGACGGGCGTCTTCATGCAGTTCGCCCGGGCCGTCTACGGCGAGGACCTCATGACCGGACGCCTCCCGGCCGAGGAGCGCCACTTCAAGTCGCGGGAGGAGGCCCGCCGCGAGTTCCCGGCCGTCTACCATTTCTGGGACAGGCTCGGCCAGCTCGAGTCCATCTTCCGCTCGCCGGTGATGGTCGAATTCACCGGCGTCCACGGCACCTTCACCATCCTCCAGGTCAACCCGGCGGAGCTGACCGGCTCGGGCATGATGACGGCGGTGATGGACATGAACCGGGCCGGGACGATCGGCACGGACCGGGTCCGCGAGCTCATCAAGCCGTACCACGTCCGGCAGATCGAATCTGACGCCATCGATCCAACCTCGCTTCGAACCCTGACGCCGTTCAGCCGGGGCATCTCCGTCCTGCCCCGCTCGGCGGTCTCGGGCCGGCTCTTCTTCTCCGCCGAAAAGGCCCGCATTGCGCGCGAGGAACGGGAAGGGGAGAACACGATCCTGGCCCGCGAGCGCTTCACCCCCATGGACGCGGTCGATATGCAGACAGTGAACGGGATCCTGAGCCTGAGCCCGGCGGCGATCCATGTGGTCACGACCGCCCAGAACATGGGCATCCCCGCCCTCCTGAACCTAGTCGAGACGGGCGTGAAGATCGACCCGGAAGCCGGGCGGATGGTCAACCGCGACGGCCTCGTCATCGGAGAAGGCGACTGGGTCACGATCTCGAGCAAGCGCCAGACGCTATACGTCGGGAAGGCCGCTTACGCGCCGGCCCGGCTCCTCCGCTATATGGCCGGCGAGAAGGTCGAGCTAACGCCGGCCGAGAAAACCCGCTTCCGGCTCCTGGCCGAGTACTACGGAGAATACCGCCGCATCCTGGAGAACGTGGACGCGTCCCGCTTCGGGAGCCTCGAGGACCTCGGCCACGCCATCCGCTACGGCCGCCTGAGCCAGGACGCGGCCGGAGCGGAGGCCTTCGTCAACCGGGCCTACGACGCCAATGCGGACGGCTTTGCGGCGAGGATGTTCGAGACGACCCTCGGCGCGCATCTGATCAACCGCGCGGCGTTCGACAAGCTGAGCCCGGACCGGAAAGAGAGGCTCCTCAAGGCCGCCCTGGCCGAGGGGGCCCGCCGCGGTGTCACGGGCTACGAGGCCGGCGCTTTCATCATCGGAAGCTTCGTCGACGCGGACTCGCCTCCGGGGTTCTGGCGGTCGTTCGACCCGGATGAATTGTCCCGGCTGCTCAACGAATGGGTTCTCCACCAGAAGTACCTCCAGGTGCTCGAAGACGTCGGGGAGAGGAAGCTCAGCCGGGCCCGGGATGCCGTGCTTTCGAACAAGCTCGGGACGCTCAGGGTTTCGAAGGGCCTGGCCCTCGGGTTCGCCCGGCTGAAGCTGGCCGGAATCGACCTCGCCGCGGCCCGGACCCGGCTCGAAGCCGGGGCCGATCCGCAGACCGGCGAGCTTCTCGAACTCCTGGCGAAACCGTGGGAGGAGCTCCTCGGCCGGGACGACGAAGCCTCCTGGTCGCGACTCGCGGCGATCTGCGCGGCGGAAGGCATCCCCGTTCCGGCGCGGGAGGCGTAACGCCGGACGCGCTTATCGGCCCGGACGATCCGGCTAAGGAGGGACGACATGTCCAACGCGATCCCCGAAGTCCCGGCCCCGCAAAACGAACCGACCCTATCCTACGCCCCCGGCAGCCCGGAACGGGAGGCGGTCGCCCAAGCGCTGGCCGGCATTTCCGGCCGACGGCAGGAGATTCCTCTCGTCATCGGCGGCGAGCGGGTCTTCACCGGCCGGACGGCGGAATGCCTCATCCCCCATGATCATCGCCGCTCCCTGGGCACCTATCACAAGGCCGGTTCGGAAGAGACCCAGAGGGCCATCGCAGCGGCCCGCCGCGCCTGGCCGGACTGGAGCCGCATGCCCTGGGAAGCGCGTGCGGCCGTTTTCCTCAAGGCCGCGGACATCCTGACCTGCCGCCGCCGGGCCGAGATCAACGCCGCGGCGATGCTCGATTTGAGCAAGACCGTCCATCAGGCGGAGATCGACGCGGTGGATGAGCTGGCCGACTATTGGAGGTTCGATCCGTATTTCATGATGCAGATCATGCGGCCCCAGCCGCTCTCGGTCCCGAGCGTCTGGAACATGGTCGAGCAGCGGCCGCTCGAGGGCTTCGTTTTTGCCGTGACGCCTTTCAACTTCGCCAGCATCGCCGGGCATCTGCCCTCGGCGCCGGCCATGATGGGCAACACCGTGATCTGGAAGCCGGCCTCGGTCGCCGTCGCGACGGCTTACGCGATTTTCCGGGTCCTCGAAGAGGCCGGATTGCCGCCGGGCGTGATCAATTTCGTCCCCGGGGACGGACCCGAGGTCGGCGGCCCGGCCCTGGCCCATCCTGACCTGGGAGGCGTCAATTTTACCGGAAGCACGGCCGTCTTACGGGACATCTGGCGAACGGTCGCGGCCCACCTCGATGGTTACAGGAATTTTCCGCGGCTCGTCGGGGAAACGGGAGGAAAGGATTTTGTCCTGGCTCATGCTTCGGCGGAGGTCCGTGCCCTCGTCGCCGGCCTCATCCGCGGGGCGTTCGAGTACCAGGGACAGAAATGCTCGGCCGCGAGCCGGGCTTATATCCCGGTCTCGCTCTGGCCCGAGGTCCGCGATCGTCTTCTCTCCGAGATCGCGACGATCAAGGTCGGCGATGTGGCCGATTTCGCGAATTTCATGGGCGCCGTCATCGACGACGCCGCCTTCCGGAAGATCTCCGGATATTTCGATCTGGCCCGCTCTTTGCCCGAGACGACGATTCTGGCCGGCGGTTCAGCCGACGACCGCATCGGGCATTTCGTTCCGCCCACGGTCATCCTGACCCAAAATCCCCGTCATCGCCTGATGGAGGAGGAGATCTTCGGGCCCGTGCTGACGGTCTTCGTCTACGAGGACGCGGCGTTCGAAGAGACGCTCCGCCTCTGCGACGCGACCTCGCCGTACGGTCTGACGGGATCGGTCTTCGCCCGCGACCGCCGGGCGATCGACGCCGCGGTCCGCGCGCTCCGGCATGCCGCGGGCAATTTCTATATCAACGACAAGCCGACCGGCGCTGTAGTCGGCATGCAGCCCTTCGGCGGAGGGAGGGCCTCCGGGACAAACGACAAGGCCGGCAGTCAGCTCCATCTTCAGAGATGGGTGTCCCCTCGCTTGATCAAGGAGAATTTCTGCCCGCCGGAGGATTATCGCTATCCGTTCCTGGGCGGAGAGGACGATTAAGGACTTTCAGCCGCTCCGAAGCAGGCTGAACAGCAGGATCCCCAGGACGAACAGGGTCACCAAGACATAGACGTAATCCCGCTGGCGGAGGAAGGCGATCACCGAGAAAGCGACGCGGGCGACCGGAGTCGCCATCAGGACGAGAAGGCCGGCCAGGATGAATCCCCGGCCGCGGATGCGTCCCATTTCTCCTAAGATGCCTCGGATCCCCCGGTATTCCGGGGGCTCGCCCCGGAAAACGTGGTAAGCTGCCGTCTCGCCCCCGTGCCGGGCGAGATAGATGACGGTGCCGACGAAGACCACGGCCGCGGCCGCCGTCACGCCTGCGCGGAGCAGGGTCCCGATGATCCGGTCCATGTCCAGGTCGGACCAAGCGAACCGCCGGCGGTGCTCAGAACCTGTTGGTGAGCCCATGGACAATCATCTCCACGCCGAGCGCCGCGATCACCACGGCGAACAGGATCCTCAAGCGCTGCGTTTCCGAGCTTTTCAAGATCCGCGAGCCAAGGAGCGAGCCAGCCAGGACGCCCAGCACCACCGGCATGGTCAGTCCGGGATCGATGTAGCCGCGGTGAAGATAAACGCCGGCGCTTCCGACCGCGGTGACGCCGATCATGAAATTGCTCGTCGCCGTCGAGACCTTGAAGGGAAGCCTCATGATCCGGTCCATGGCGATGACCTTCAGCGCTCCCGAGCCGATCCCGAGCAGACCCGACAGTATCCCGGCGACGGACATCAGCCCGAATCCCGAGGGAAGGGACCGGACGACATAGTCCACGGGCCCCTGCTCCGTGGGATAGGAAGAATTCATCTTGAGCCGCGCGGCCAGGGGGTCCGGAAGGGCCCCGGCCGGTCCGGCCAAGTGAGCGTTCCGTCCCGTCAGGGCGCTCGAGATCAAGGCGATCCCGAAGACGACGGCGATGATCCGGGGCTCGACCAAGCCGGCGATGAAGGCTCCGCCGAGTGCCCCGAGCGTCGTGGCGATCTCGAGGAACATGCCGATCCGGATGTTGCTGAACCCTTCTTTCAGGTAGGCCGCCGCGGCGCCCGAGGACGTGGCGATGACGGACACGAGCGAGGCGCCAACGGCGTAGCGGATATCGACGCCGAAGACTAACGTGAGGAACGGAATGATGACCACGCCGCCGCCGAGACCGGTCAGGGCGCCGAGGAATCCGGCCGCGAGGGATGCCGCGGCGACGACTGCGGAGAACTCCAGGATCGTCATTTCGGGCGGCTCCGGCCGTTCGAGCGGAGCTTCTCGAGCTCGGTGGCCATCGCCGCCACGATCTCCGGATGCGCGGAGGCGACGTTGTTGCGTTCGCCGATGTCCGCGTCCAGGTCATAAAGCTGGGCGACGGCGTCCTGGCCAAGCTCGATGTTCGTGTTTTTGTCGGTTTTCGGCCCCGGACCGGGCTCGATATATTTCCATTTCCCTCGGATGAGCGACAGGCCCCCGGCCTGCTCGACGAAATGGTCCCGTCCCTCCTGTGAAGTCCCGAGAAGGGAACCGAGGACGGCGAAGCTGTCGGGGGCGTCCCCGGGCGCGAGGGGGCGGCCGGCCAGCGCAGCGAAAGAAGCGAGGAGGTCGATCTGGCTGACGAGCGCCTTCGACTCGCCCGGCTCGGCGCTTCCCGGCCGCCGAACGATGAACGGGACGCGCGTCCCGGCGTCGAAAGCGCTGTATTTCCCTCCCCGCAAGGGGCCGGCGGGCTTGTGACCATCGAGCTTTTCGACCGCCTGGTCCTGGTAACCGTCGTCCACGACGGGCCCGTTATCGCTCGTGAAGATGACGATCGTTTTTTGCGCCAAGCCGTGGCGGGCGAGCGTCCGGACGATTTCGCCGACGCACCAATCGAGCTGGAGAATGACGTCGCCCCGTGGCCCGAGCCCGCTTTTTCCGGCGAACCGGGGATGGGGGACGCGGGGGACATGGATGTCGTGGGTCGCGAAGTACAGGAAGAAGGGTCCGTCCTTGTGCTTGTTGATGAACGCGGCCGCCCTCCGCGTCAGGACGTCGGCGATGTCCTCGTCCACCCAACGGGCGGTTTTCCCCCCGCTCATATAGCCAATCCGACTGATGCCGTTGACAATGGTCTGGTCGTGACCGTGGCTCGGCCGCATTTTCAGCAGCTCCGGATGGTCCTTCCCCGTCGGATCGCTTCCGATCGGCGTTCCGTAGCCGACGTGAATGGGATCGGCCGGATCGAGGCCGGCGACCCTGCGGTTCTCGACGAAGACGCAAGGAACGCGGTCGCCTGTGGCCGGGATGAGGAAACAGGAGTCAAACCCGATGTCGAGCGGGCCGGGGGAGATCTCTCCGTTCCAGTCGAGATCCGCGCCTCCCAGGCCGAGGTGCCACTTCCCGACGACCCCGGTCGCATAGCCCGCGTCCTTGAGGACGGAAGCGAGGGTTGTCCGGCCCGGCGCGATGATGAGTCGCGCGTCGCCGGGGAGGATTCCCGTTCCCTTCCTCCGCCAGGCGTACTCGCCGGTCAGCAGAGAGTACCGGGACGGTGTGCATGTCGCCGCCGTGGAGTGGGCGTTGGTGAAGCGGACGCCCTTGCGGGCGAGAATGTCGATGTTCGGCGTCGCGACTTTCGTCGCGCCATAGCAGGAGACGTCGCCGTAGCCGAGGTCGTCGGCGTAGATGAGGACGATGTTCGGCCGATCTCCGGGCCGCGGCTCCTTCGCCGGCCAGGGCAGGGCGAGGCCGGCGGCGGCCAAGGCCATGGATTTGACGAACTCGCGGCGGGGGAGCGGCGTTCCGGCCATGATTCTCTCTTATCCTTTATTTATACAATTTCGGAAACAAACAACTCAATCTTTTTATTCCTGAGAATGAAGCCGGCCCCCGCCAAGTTTTCGCGTCCCTCTGCGTCTAACCTTGTGAGGAAGGCGATCCTTTGATGGGTCGAGGACGTTCGCCTGCGGCGGAAGAATTCTCTCCGCCAGGGCGTCCAATAGTTACGAGGCGAAACAGGGTGGATTCCAAGTGAATATCCGGATCGAAGACCTGGACATGAAGTACCCCGGCGGAACCCTCGCCCTGGACGCCGTTAGCCTCGACATCGGGGCGGGCATGTTCGGCCTTCTCGGCCCCAACGGCGCCGGGAAAACATCGCTCATCAAGATCCTGGCGACCCTTCTCAAGCCAACAGGAGGGAGAATCCGCGTGGACGGCCTGGACCTTGACAGACAGCGCAAGGCGATCCGCCGCCAGATCGGCTATCTGCCCCAGGATTTCACTTCGTTCCCCAAGCTCACGGCCCGGGAATTCCTCGACTACGCCGCCCGCCTGAAGGGCCTCCGCTCCCGGAAAGCCCGCTCCGCCGAGATCGACGCCGTTCTCGAGAACGTCGGCCTTTTCGACGCCCGCGACCGCCGGGCCGACAAGCTTTCGGGCGGGATGAAGCGCCGGCTCGGGATCGCTCAGAGCCTTCTCGGAAATCCCAAATTCATGATCATCGACGAGCCGACGGTCGGACTTGATCCCGAAGAGCGCGTCCGCTTCCGGAACCTCCTTTCCGACCTGGCCCGGGGAGACAGGGTCATCATCCTCTCGACACATATCGTCGGCGACATCTCCTCGACGTGCTCCCGGATCGCCCTTCTCGACCGGGGCCGGGTCGTGTTCAGCGGACCGCCCGGCGAGCTGGTCGAGCGGGCCCGGGGCAAGGTCTGGACGGTCACCGCGCTTCCCGAGGAGATGGACGCGATCAAACTCCGTTATCCCGTCGTCGCTTCCGTGCCCTCGATCGAGGGCTATGAGCTCCGGCTCGTCGCGGACCCCGCTCCGGGCCGGCCGGCCGCCCCGGCCGAGCCGAATCTCGAGGATGCCTACGTCTATTTCATGGAATCGGCGGCATCCGGGGGAGCGGAAGCATGAAGGGATTTCGGCTTCTTTTGAGCATCGCCCGCTATGAGATGCTCCTTCTCGTCCGCGCCTGGACCTTCCGCATCTTCTCTCTCCTGGCCTTCAGCGTGGCAACGCTCGTCACAGTCGCCGTGGCCCTTCCCCGGGATACGACCTTTTTTTTCAACCGGGCCCTGTCCGGGGCGTTTCCTCTCCCGGCCGTCAAGCTCTTCAACGTCTTTCTCGGGCTGATCTCGGTCTTTTTGGCCTCGGAGTTCCTCAAGCGGGACCGGCGGCATGACACCGCCCAGGTCTATTTCACCCACTCCTTCTCGAACGGGACCTATATCCTCGGGAAGTTCCTGGGCATCTTTTCCCTCATCTTCATTCTCAACGTCCTCGTCCTTCTCGTCACGGGGATCATCCATGCTTTCTTCTCCCGGACGCCCTTCGCTTGGCCGCCCTACGTCATCTACTTGCTCCTCGTCGGCCTCCCGACCGCGATCTTCATGGTCGGCTTCTCGGTCTTCCTCGGTTCGCTCATCCGAAGCCAGGCGGTGGTCTACCTCCTCGCCCTGGTCTACGCCTTCTTCGTCCTCGTTGTGGCCGGGCCGACGGCGTTCTTCGCTTTCGACAGCTTCGCTTATTTCACGCCGGTCATGCTCTCGGATTTCATCGGCCTCGGAAACCTGGCGGACCTCCTCCTCGTGCGAGGCGCTTACGCCGCCCTCGGGCTCGCTTTGATCCTGGCCTCCACGCTCTTCATGAAGCGCCTCCGCCAAGCGTCTTTCCTGAACAAAGCGGCGGCCGTCCTGGCCATCGGCCTGGCCGCTGCCGCGGCCGTCCTCTTCACGGACTATGTTCGTGACAAGACCGACGCCCGGGCTTTCCGCGCCGGGCTCATCGCCCGGAGCGCGGAAGCCGCGGCGCGGCCGGCGGCGACACTCGCTTCGTGCGACATCCGGATGGAGATCCGGGGCGGGACGCTCGGCGCCGAAGCCGACCTGGTCCTGGTCAACGCGAACAACGGGCCGCTCGAGTCCGTTCTGCTCACCCTCAACCCGGGATTGAAGGTCAGCGGGATCCGGGGGATTGCCGGTCCCATGGCCTTCGAGCAATCGGACCATCTCATCGCCCTCCGTCCCGCCGGACCGCTGGCTCCCGGCCAGGAGTTCCGGATCACCGTCGCTTATTCCGGGGAAATCGACGAGCGGTACTGCTACTTGGATATCCCCGACAGCCGATATTGGGGTGCTCTTCGATTCTGGCTGGTCAGCGTCCCCAAGCGGTATGCGGTCGTCACGGACGGATTCATCCATCTAACGCCGGAGAGCGGCTGGTATCCCCGGGCCGGGCTGCCGCCCTCCCTGATGTTCCCGAAGGCCGTTAAACAGGACTTCACCCGGTATTCGCTGACCGTCACGGTTCCGGACGGCCTGACCGCCGTCTCGCAGGGCGCCGCCACGATGACGTCCGGGAAGGGCGGAGAAAAGGTTTTCATTTTCAAGACGGACGGGCCCGTTCCGCAGATCTCACTGACGGCCGGCCGCTATGTCCGACGCTTGATCGTCGTCGACGGAACGGAATATTCGCTTTCGACCCTCGCCGGGCACGATCAGTTCCTGTCGATGCTCTCCGAGCTGACGTCCGACCTTCCGTCCATCATTCGTCAAGCCCGGAACGAGTACGAGGGGCTCCTCGGATTGGACTATCCCTTCAAGCGTTTCGCCCTCGTCGAAGTTCCGATCCAGATCGCGAGCTACGGCCGCCTCTGGAACACGGCCCAGGAGCCCGTCCAGCCCGAGATTATCTATCTTCCCGAACGCGGGGCTTTGTGCACCGGCGCCGATTTCTGGTCGGTCCAACGGGCATCCTTCGGGCCGAGGGGAGGAGGCGAGACGCCGGCCGCGGCGCGGGGCGGAGCGGCTCCGGCCCGGGGCGCCGGCCAGGCACCCGCCGCGGCCCGCGGCGTCCGGGGCCAGGCGGCGACCCTCAATGTCAAGGACCTCCAACGGGCCCTCCTGAACCGATTCGTCCGGTTCAACCTGACGGAGCTCGCCCAGACCTTGAATGCGCCGATCCGGGCCGGATTGCTGGGCATCCAATTCGAAACGAATTTCGAATCGCGTTTCGGGATTTTCCCTCAGTTCGTGACCTACGCGACGCATTTCGCCGCTCCGGATTGGCCGCTCTTCGACTATGTCATGGACGCGTACCTCCGAGGCCGGGTCACCTCCCAGGCCGGTCCCGGACTTCGCCTGGCCCAGGAGACGACGGTCCAGGAAGAGACCTCCAAGATCCTGGCCGATCATTCGCTGGGCGAGCTTTTAGCGGAGAAGGGCCCAAAAGCCCGTCCCCTCGCCCCGATCCTCGAGGCCAAGAGCCGGCAGCTCCTGGCCATCATCCAGGCCAGGCTGAGGAAATCGGATTTCGACGCCAAGCTGACCGAGTGGATCAAGGGCCTGCGCTTCCGGACCGTCACCGAACCGGCGATCCAGGCGTTCTTTGAGGGGCTCGGCGAGACCGACCTGCGCGGCCTGCTTTCCCGCTGGTCGGAGGACAAGGGCGTTCCGGGCTTTGTCTTCGGCAATCTGGAGAGCTACCGGGTCGTCGACAAGGAAAAGCAGAAAGCCCAGCTCAGGTTCGACGTGGCGAATCCCACGGACACTCCCGGCGTGATCAAAATCGAGTTCATGACCCGGGGCGCCATGGGCGGAGGCCGCATGGCGGGAGGCGGGTCCGTGACCGTGGTCACCAGGGGCGGCGGGGGAGGACAGAATATCACGATCAGCGGCGGGGCGGGAGCGGCAGCCGAGCGGCGGTACTTCGTCGTCCCCGCCCGAACCGTCAAGCATATCGGGCTCGTCCTGGACCAGCCGGCCGTGATGACGACGATCGATACGTATGTCTCCCGCAACCTTCCCCCATCCTTCCGCCTTCCGTTCATGACGACTCCTGACTTGCCGGGGGCGGTTGCCTTCGACGGAGAGAACGAAAGCCCCTACGACGCGGATGCGCCGGGGGCCGGCGGGGAAACCATCGTCGACGATGAGGACCCCGGTTTCCGGACTCCCGAGGGCGAACGGGAGAATTGGCTGCGGCGCTTCATCCGAAAGACCTTCCCGGCCGGCGTGGACGAAGAGAGCGAGTTCGCCCAATTCCGCAGCATCCTCAATCCGCCCGGCCAGTGGACGGCGATCATCATGCAGAATTTTTACGGCCGCTTCGTCCGCTCCGCATATTTCAAGAAGTCCGGGAATGGACAGAGCCGGGTGTCTTGGACCGCGGAGCTCCGCGAGTCCGGCGAATACGACATTTCCTTTTATCACGGCAATATCCTCGGAGGCCCGGCCGCCGTCGGAGGGATGCGCGGGGGGGACATGGGGGGAGGCCGCGGCGGCTTCGCCGGCGGTCCGGGCATGGGCGGCGGCAGAGGAGGAGTGCCGATGGGCCAGCGCGGCCAGTCCGGTGTCGCGGCCCCCATGGGCCAACGGGGCGGCCAGCCCCCCGCCGCCGGGACAGGACTCCCCGCCCGCTTTCAGCCCGGGAAGAAGCATTTCCTCATCCACTCCATGGACGGCACGGAGGAGGTCGTCGTCGACCTCAAGGACGCCCAGGCGGGATGGAACCTCATCGGCACGTTCCGCCTCGCCGCCGGGCCGAACACGATCGAGCTGACCGACCGCAACGAGTCGATCTACGTGATGGCGGACGCCGTTCAATGGGCCCGCCATAAGGACCTCCCCTGAGCCGCGCCGGGGCCGGAGAGGGCCGGGAAGGAGCGAACGCCATGGCCATAAAGATCCTCAACGTCTCGTGGAGGTCACCGGCCGTCGCGGCCGCGGCCTTCCTCCTCGTCCTCCTCCCGCCGCTCCGGGGCCAGACCTTGACGCTCGAGAAGGCCCTGGAGATCGCCTTCAGGAACAGCCCGTCGGTCCAGGAGGCCCGTTATTCGCTCGCTACCAGCGAAGAAAACCTCAAGGCCCAGCAGGCCGGGCTGAAGTCCCAATTCCTCCTGACCCTCTCGCCCCTAACGGTTTCCCAGACGCGGACGTTCAGCGACCTGACCTCGCGCTACAACACCCAGGACCTGACCAAGTCGGCCCTGCGGTTCTCGATCACCCAACCGATCAAATGGACGGACGGGACGCTGACCGTTTCGGACTCGTTCAACTGGCAGAAGGCGGCGAGCTCCTACACCGGAGGTATCGCCGAATCGACCTTCAACAATTCCCTGACCATCCAGCTGAGCCAGCCGCTCTTCACCTACAACCGGACCCAGATGACGATCCGCCAGCTCGAGCTGGCCCTGGAGAACTCCCAGATCAACTACGCCCTCAGGAAACTCTCGATCGAGCAGCAGGTGACGCAGCAATTCCTCAATCTCTATGCCAGCCGGGAGAGCCTCAAGATCGCCGAGGAGAGCTTGAAGAACGCAACGGAAAGCTTCCAGATCATCGAGAGCAAGGTCAAGGCCGGGATCTCGGCCCCCGAAGAGCTCTACCAGGCCGACCTGACCCGGCTGAACAGCGTCGCCTCCCTCGAAAACCAGCAGATGTCTTACGCGAACTCGCTCGACGGCTTCAAGATCCTCGTCGGCCTGCCGCTCACCGAGGAGATCGAAGCGGTGGCCGACATCCGGAAAAAGCTGGTCGAGGTGGACCTCGACAAGGCCGTTGCCCACGCCCAGGAGAACCGGATGGAGCTCCGCCAGCGGGACATTTCCATCCAGAACGCCCTCGACAGCCTGATCCGGGCCGCCGCCGAAAACGAGTTCAAGGGCTCGATCGCGCTCTCGGTCGGCTTGACCGGAGTCAACACCCAGCTGCAGAACGTGTACGACTCCTCGAACACTGACAAGCAGATCGCCCTCTCGTTCAACATTCCGGTGTTCGACTGGGGAGAGAAGCGGCACCGGCTGGCGGCGACCCAGGCCACCGTCGACACCGCCCGGCTCTCGGCGAGCGAGCTGCGGAAAGACATCACCGCCAGCATCCGGCAGGCCTACCGCAGCCTCCAGAACCAGAAGCGCCAGATCGAGATCGCCGAGGTCAACATCATGAACGCCGAGCGGACCTACGAGATCAACCTCGAGCGGTACAAGAACGGCGATCTGTCCTCGAAGGACATGCAGTTCTACCAGCTCCAGCTTTCCCAGCAGCGCCTGAGCGAGCTCCAGGCCCTGATCAGCTACAAGCTGGCGCTCCTCGACATCAAGGTCCTTTCGCTCTTCGATTTCGAGACCAACCGGTCGATCGTGGATCTGCTTTAGGAGAACCGTCGTGAACAAACGAAGCCTCATCCTCCTCGGCTTGGCCTTCCTGGTCCTCGGGACCTCCTGTAAGCAGGAGACGATGTCCATCCAGACATCCTCGACTATCCCCGTCCGCGTCTCCGAGCTCGCGCCGAAATCGATCCAGGAGGTCGTCACCGCGACCGGGACGGCCTTTCCGATCCGTGATCTCAATCTGGCCACCGAGCAGGGCGGGCGCTATCAGCTCCGGACCAATCCGAGGACGGGCGTCCCGTTCCGCATGGGAGACCCCGTCCGGGCGAACGAGGTTCTCGTCGCCCTGGACAATCCCGAGGTCGTCAATTCGATCGCCATGGATTCGAAGAAGCTCCAGTTCGACTCGGCCCAGCGCGAATACACCAAGCAGCAGAGCATCTACGACAAGGGCGGGATCACGCTCAAGGAGCTGTCCGATGCGGAGCGGGCCTTCGTCGATGCCAAGCATTCGATCGAGAGCGCCACGCTCGCTTTGGACAAACTCGAGGTCAAGGTCCCCTTCGACGGCGTCCTCGCCGACCTGCCCCATCTCACCCAGGGCGGCTGGACCGCTTCCGGGACTCTGGTCGCCCGGATCGTCGATTACTCCCGCCTCTACGCGGACCTGACCCTCCCGGGCAAGGAGATGGACCGCGTCGCCCGGGGCCAGGCCGTCGTGGTCAACGATTACGGGACGGCCAAGAGCGCCCTGACCGGCGCGGTCACCCAGATCTCTCCGGCCCTCGACGCCACGAGCCGGATGTTCAAGCTCAAGGTCGAGATCCCCAACCCGAATCTCGTCCTGAAACCCGGCTCGTTCATCAAGGCGGACATCGTCGTCCAGAACAAGGCGGAGGCGATCGTCATCCCGAAGAGCGTCATCCTCGACCGCGGCGGGAACAAGATCGTCTACGTCGTGGACCGCGGCTTGGCCGCCGAACGGAGGATCAAGACGGGGATCGAGAACAAGGACGAAGTCGAGATCCTCGACGGCCTCCGGGCCAAGGACCAGCTCATCATCGAAGGGTTCGAAACGCTCCGCGCCCGTTCCCAGGTCAAGGTCATCCAATAGGGCCGCCCATGCGCAAGCTGGCCGAGCTCTCCGTCCGTTACCCGACCACGGTCCTGATGGCCGTCCTGGCCGTCATCATCCTCGGCGTCATCTCCTTCGGGCGGCTGGGCATGGATCTCTTTCCCCGCCTCAACTCGCCCCGGCTCTACATCGAGATCGAGGCCGGCGAGCGCCCGCCGGAGGAGATGGAGACGCAGTTCGTCTCCCGGCTCGAATCCGTCGCGGCCCGGGGGCGCAACGTCATCAACGTCGTTTCCTCGTCCCGGGTCGGAAAAGCCCTGATCACCGTCGAGTATCAATGGGGCGCCGACATGGACGAGGCGTTCCTCGACCTCCAGAAATCCGTCGGCGATTTCTCGTCCTCGAGCGGTGCGGACTCGATCACGGTCAGCCCGCTCGATCCGAACGCCCGGCCGGTGGTCGTGGCCGCCTTCCGCCACGACCAGATCACCGACTTGAATGCCCTGCGCCAGACGGCCGAGACCATCATCCGCAACGAGCTCGTCCGGCTTCCCGGCGTCGCCGCGGTCGATCTGGTGGGCGACCGGAAACGGGAGATCGTCGTCCGAACCGACGATTTCGCCCTCCAGGCGTACGGCCTGACCATGGACACCCTGGCGACGACGATCCAAGGCTTCAACAGCAACCTGACCGGCGGATCGATCGTCGAAATGGGGATCCGCTACACGATCCGCGGCGTCGGGCAGCTGGCCTCGCTCGACGACCTCCGCCGGCTCATTCTCGCCTACAAGTCCGCGGCCCAGGGCGGGACCACGGTCCGCACCCCCGTCTATCTCGGCGACGTGGCCGAGGTCCGGTACGAGGAAAGCGATCCGGAGAACATCATCCGTTTCAACGGCGTGCCGTGCCTGGGCCTGGAGATCTTCAAGGAGGCCAGCTTCAACACGACCGAGGTTTCCAAGGGGATCCGCGGGGCCTTGTCCGGGCTCCAGGGGTCCATGCCGGGCTATCGCATCGACGTCGTCGAGGACGACGCCGATTTCATCAAGTCGGCCATCGGCGAGGTCAAGGACGCCGCCGTGTACGGCGGCGTCCTGGCCGTCCTCGTCCTGTTCTTCTTCCTCCGCCGCGTCTCCGTGACGGCCATCATCAGCCTGACCATCCCGGTCTCTCTCGTGGCCACGTTCAGCCTGATGTATTTCAGCCGCCTGACCCTCAACCTCATGACCCTGAGCGGGTTGGCGCTCTGTGTCGGGAACCTCATCGACAACTCCATCGTCGTCGTCGAGAACATCTTCCGCCACGTCGAGAACGGCGTCGTCGTCCGGGAGGCATCCATCCGCGGGACGGGGGAGGTCGCCGGGGCGGTGACCAGCTCGACCTTGACGACGATCATCGTCTTCCTCCCGATCATCTATCTCCACGGCGTCGCCGGAGAGCTCTTCAAGGACCAGGCCCTGACCGTGACGTTCGGCCAGGTGACCTCGCTCATCGTCGCCTTGACGTTCATCCCGATGCTCTTTTCCCGGGTCATGAAGCCTAAAGGCCGCTGGACGGACGCTCGCTCGGTCCGTTTCCATTCCTACGGCCGGCTTCTCGAGCGGATCCTGAAAAATCGCTGGGGGGTCGTCGCCGGCGCGGTCGTTCTCGTCGCCGCGACCGCGCTCGTCCTTCCCCGCGTCGGGAGCGAGTTCCTGCCCCGGCCCGAGACGAACACGCTGACGATCGACCTGACCCTTCCCGAAGGGACCAGCCTGGAGCGGACAAGCGGCGTCGCCCGAAACGTCGAGGCGATGATCCGCGATTTCGCCGGGAAGGAGCTCACCTCCCTCTATGCGCGGATCGGGCCGCGGGGGACAGCCCTCAGCGCGGGCGACCTCCTGTCGGACGAGAACACCGCCTCGCTCGACGTTGTCCTCGGCCCCAAGGCGGAGGGAGTCGTCGACGGCCTGGTTCAGAGGCTCGACCGGGACCTGGCCGCGATCCCCGATCTCGCGGTCCGCTTCATCCGCGAACAGACGACCCTCCAGGAGACGCTCGGCACCGGGGGAGCCCCTCTCGTCGTCGAGATCAAGGGCAAGGACCTCAAGACGCTCCAGGCGCTCGCCGACGGAGTCAAGGAAAAGCTGCTGACCCTGGCCGACCTGAACGACGTCGTCACGAGCTTCCAGGCCGGCCGCCCGGAGATCGACATCGAGATCGACAAGGAGGCCGCCTCCCGCAACTCACTCCGCTCGGATTCGATCGGAAACCAGATCAAGCGGCTTCTGGCCGGGACCGACCTGGGAGAGATGGAGGAGAACGGTGAGTATCTGACGATCAGGCTCAAGAGCCCGGAGTTCTCGGTGAGCCAGCTCGAAGACCTCCTGCTCGAATCAGGGAACCGCCGGATTCCTCTCTCGGACGTCGCCCGCCTGACGCGGACGGAGGCGCCCCGCGAGATCATCCGCAACAACCAGACGCGGGTCGCCGAGGTCCGGGCCCAGATCGCGGGCGCGACCTCCTTCGACCGGATCGTGGCCCGGGTCCGGGACGAAATGTCCAAGGTCGCCCTGCCCGCGGATTACACGATGACCGTGGCCGGCGAAGAGATCCTCCGCCGGGAATCGTTCCAGAACCTGAAGTTCGCCCTGATCCTGGCCGTCCTCCTCGTCTACATGGTCATGGCCGCCCAGTTCGAATCCCTCGTCCATCCCTTCGTCATCCTTCTGACCATCCCTCTCGCCGCGCTCGGGGCGATCTGGATCCATTTTGCCCTCGGCCTGTCCCTGAGCATCATGTCCTATATCGGGATCATCATGCTGGCCGGGATCGCGGTCAACAACTCGATCATCCTCATCGATTTCATCAACCAGAGCCGTCGCGAGGGGATGGGCCTCGACGAGGCCATCATCTACGCGGGCCGGATGCGGATCCGGCCGATCCTGATGACCAGCACCACGACGATCCTCGGCATCCTGCCCATGGCTCTCGGGATCGGAGAAGGAGCGTCCCTGCGGGCGCCGCTCGCCCTGGCCGTGACCGGGGGCCTCGTGACATCCACCGCCCTGACCCTCCTCGTGATACCGGCGGTCTACCGGATCCTCGGCCGGCGGCCGATCCGGGCGGAGCGCGACGCCTCATGATCCGCTTCCTCGTCCGCCGGCCGGTGTTCGTGGCGATGCTCATCGTCGGGCTCTGCCTGCTCGGCGTCATCTCCTATACCCGGCTGCCGCTCGAGCTCCTCCCGGCCATGGAATCGCCGCAGCACATCGTCACCGTGACCGGGACCCGGATCTCCGATCCTGCGTACATCGAACAGCACGCGGTCATTCCCGTCGAAAGCGCGATCGCGGAGATGGAGGGGATCGAGCGCCTCGAATCGCTCATCAACCGGAATCGGGCGACCATCTTCGTCTACTATGCGAAAGCGGCCCGGCTCGAATATGCCTTCCTCAAGCTCCAGGAGCGAGTCATCGCCGCTTCGGCGATGATCGGAACGGAGTTCAGGGTCGCGGCAACGAAGAGCGATCCCCAGCAGCTCTCCAACCGCTTCCTCGTCTTCCAGGCCCGCGGCGAAGGGACGCTCGACCAGATCCGGAGCGTCGTTGACGAGACGATCGTGCCCCAGCTCGAGTCGATCGACGGGATCTCGAGCGTCGAAGTCTACGGCGGCCGGTCCCGGTCGATCGAGGTCGTGCTCGACCAGCGGGCCCTTGAATCGTACGGCATCACGGCCGGGCAGGTCGCCGCCCGGATCGCCGAGCAGTCGGGGAAGCGCGAATATCTCGGCCAGGCGATCGACCGGCAGAAGAGATATTTCGTCAATCTCGTCAGCCAGTACGCCTCGCTGCCCTCGTTCGGCGACCTCATCATCAAGGATGCCGGCCCAGTCGTCCTCAAGGCCATCGCCACGATCGGCGAAGGCGGGTCCGAGCAGACGACGATCTCCCGCGTCAACGGGCAGGAATCCGTGGCGGTGACCCTCCAGCGGACCTGGGACTCCAACCTCATCAACCTGGCCCATCGGACGCGCCGCATTCTCAAGGAGCTCGACGCGGCCGTCAAGCCCTCCGGGGTGAGTCTGGTCGTCCAGGCGGATGAGGCTAGGACGATCGAGGACAACCTTGATTCCATTCTTTGGCTGGCCGTGATCGGCGGGCTTCTCGCGGTCGCCGTCCTGTGGGTCTTCCTCCGCAACCTCCGCCTCGTCCTGATCGTGGCCGTCTCGGTCCCGGTCTCGATCCTGATCTCGCTCAACCTGTTCTACGCCCTCGGCATCACCATCAACACGCTGACCCTGGTCGGCCTGGCCATCGCCATCGGCATGCTGGTCGACAATTCGGTCGTCGTCCTGGAGAACATCTTCCGCCACATGGGCTTAAAGAAGGACGCCTGGACGGCGGTCATCGGCGGAACGAAGGAGGTCTCGCGGGCGATCATCTCCTCGACCCTGACCACGGTCGCCGTTTTCGTCCCGTTCCTCTTCTCGACCAACGCGACGGTCAAGACGCTCGGCCGCCAGGTCGGGGCGGCGATCATCAGCACGCTCCTCGTTTCGCTGGCCGTGGCCTTCCTCGTCATCCCCACGTTGTCCTACCGGATCCTCCGCGCCCATCCGGACATGGCCACCTCGGGGATCTTCGCCCGCTGGCGCCGCATCCGGCCGATGCAGATCTTCACCGTCCTCCTCAAGACGAGCCTCCGGGCCCCGGCCCGGGCCGTCGTGGTCGCGCTGGCCGCGTTCTTCGCTACGATCAGCCTCTGCCTGACGCTGAGCGTCAACGCCCCCCGCGAGGCGCAGCTCTCGAATTTCAGCCTCTACGCCATCATGCCCTCGGGCATGACGCTCGAAGCCGCCGACGAGCAGGTCAAGGGCATGGACGGCCTCCTCAAGGACATCCCCGAGGTCAACGAGCGGCTGGCCACGATCCAGGAGGACAGTACGATCCTGTCCTTCACCCTCGTCGAGGATTTCGAGAAGAAAGCCGGACGCTCGATCAGCGCCATAAAAGAGGACATCCTCGACCGGCTGAGCCGGGCATTCCCCCGTGTGACGTTCTCCGCGAACGCGCCGGCCCAGAATGCCCAGTTCCGGGCCGGGACCGGCGGGACGGGAGGGGGAAGCGGCGGAGGCGGAGGCGGGGGTGGAACCCGGGCGGTCACCCTGACGCGGATGCTCGGGATCGGGGCCGCCCAGGAGAAAGTCGTCGTCCGCGGCCAGGACATCGAGCTCCTCCGGTCGGTGGCCGAGGACGTCAAGTACAACCTGGACAACCTGGAGACCGTCCAGAACAGCCAGATGAGCGTTTCCAACCAACAGCCGTCGATCGACCTCCTCCTCGATCAGGCCGCCCTGAGCCACTTCGACGTCAGCCTGGCGACCGTGCGGAGCGAGCTCAACGGTTTCCAGCGCGAGACGACGGCGGGCGTCAAATTCACGGCCGGAACCGAGGAGATCGACATCGTCATCAAGACCGACGAGGCCGAAGTCCAGAAGACGACCGAGGACCTCCGCCGGCTCGAGCTGCCGTCCGCGTCGGGCGGGCTCATCCCGCTTCCCCAGGTCGCCCAGCTCGTCACTTCGGAGGGGTACGCCAACATCAATCGCGTCAATCAGGAGAAGCAGGTCGAAGTGACGTACCGTTTCAAGACCGAGATCGAGCAGTCGAGCGCCCTCCTCGAAGAGGCGCGCGCTTCGGTCGAGCGGCTCGCGAACGGGATCACCCCGCCCGCTGGGGTCGTGATCGAGGTCGTCCGAGACGAAAGCGAAATGGCCGATCTGAGCTTCCTCCTCGTCCTCGCCGTCGCCCTCATCTATATGATCCTCGCCTCGACGTTCGAGGCCCTCCTGACCCCGCTCGTCGTCATGTTTACCCTCCCGCTCGCCGGAGTCGGAGCTTTCCTCGCCCTGATCCTGACTTCGAACTCGATCTACAACGCCAACGCGATCATCGGCCTCCTCATCCTGCTCGGGGTCGTCGTCAACAACGCCATTATCCTGATCGACTATGCCCGCCAGCTCGAGCGGCGTGGGTTCCGGAGGGAACGGGCCCTCCTGACCGCCGGCCGGGGCCGCGTCCGGCCGATCCTGATCACGGCCGTCACGACAGTCCTGGGCATGCTCCCCGTGGCCCTGGGGAAGTCGGAATACGTCTCCATGATCGGCGCTCCGTTCGCCATCACGGTCATCGGCGGCCTGTCGCTCGCGACGCTTCTGACCCTCGTCCTCATCCCGACCGTTTCCTACGGGCTCGAAACGGCCGTCGACTGGTGGCGGGGCCTCCGGCCGAGGCTCCGGTTCCTCCAGGTCGGCCTCGTGGCCGCGGGCGGACTGTTCATCTTCGCCCGGATCGACGCCTTCCTCTGGCAGTGCGCTTATCTCCTCATCCTCCTCTTCGGCGTCCCGGCCTGCGTGTATTTCGTCCAGGCCAGTCTCCGGCACAGCCAGGCGAACCTGCTCGCTCCGGGCGCGGCCGTCCGGATCACGGTCCGCAACATCACCAAGCTTTATGATGACTTCGGCAAGTTCGTCAAGGAATGGCGGAAAGGGACGCGGGAGCGTGAGGCGGCCGAAGCTCCCCGAGAGCGCCGGATCCGGCGTTTCCAGGCGCTCCTGTGGCAAGCGCCGCTCACAGCCTTCTTTTTCTATTTCACGTATGTCCACGTCAACAGCGAGGTCTGGATCTTCGTCCTGGCCGTGTTGTTCTATCTTTTAACCCTCTGGCTCGTCCGTTTCTGGCTCGACCTCCGGGCCTTCCACCGCGCGCTAAAGGGGAAGCCGCGGCCGGCGCGTCTCGTCCTGGTCCTCATTTCCTGGGGCGCCCCGCTCGCCAACCTCCTCTGGCTCCACGGCCGCTGGGGGCGCTGGGGCCCGGTCGCGGTCGTCGGCGTTCTTTGGTATACAGCCATCATCGTCTACCGGACGTCGCGCCGCTTTTACGGCCGGAAGGTCAACCTCGACCGTCTCTCAGGCCGGTTCCGCAAGATCCGGCGCGGTTTTTACGGGCTCGTCCGGCGCATCCCCGTCCTCGGGCGCCAGCGCGTTCCCTTCCAGGCGCTCGACAGGATCTCGCTCGACATCGGAAGCGGGATGTTTGGATTGGTCGGGCCCAACGGCTCGGGGAAGACGACGTTGATGCGCATCATCTGCGGGATCCTGCCGGCGAGCCGGGGGAAGGTTTATTTCAACGGGCTCGACCTAGCCCGCTACCGCGAGGAACTCCAGTCGCTCATCGGATACCTGCCCCAGGAGTTCGGGGCCTACGAGAACATGACGGCCCGGCGATTCCTCGATTATCAGGCCCTGCTCAAGGGGATCTGGGACCGGCCGAAACGGGAAGCCGCCGTCGCCGAAGCCCTGAGGGCCGTGCATCTCTCCGAACGAAAAGACGATCGGATCAAAACGTATTCGGGCGGAATGAAGCAGCGGCTCGGAATCGCCCAGACGCTCCTCCACCTGCCCCGCATCCTCGTCGTGGACGAGCCGACGGCCGGGCTCGACCCGAACGAGCGCATCCGTTTCCGCAACATGCTCTCCGAGCTGTCCCGGGACCGGATCGTCATCTTCTCCACGCACATCATCGAGGACATTTCGAGCTCGTGCAACCGGCTGGCCGTCCTGCTCGAAGGCCGCGTCCGGTTCACCGGGACCCCGGCCGAGCTCGTCAACCTGACGCGCGGCTCGGTCTGGCAGGCCCATGTCGACGACGCCGCGTTCGACGAGGTGCGGCGGAGCTTCAAGGTCGTTCACCATATGCGGGACGGCGAGCGGATCCGGGTCCGGATCCTCTCGCCGGTCCGGCCGATCGCGTCGGCGATCGAGGTCGTTCCGAACCTCGAGGATTCCTACATGTGGCTCTTGGGACAGGAGGCTTAGGATGAAGCCCGAGAAGATCTTCGGACGCTCCCGGGACGTCTGGTCGTTCCTCCGGTACAGCGCTACCCAAAACTTTTCCGGCCGCGCCCTGGGCTTCGTCGGGCTGGCCGTCGTCGTCTTCCTGGCCGTCCTCGCCTTCAGCCTGATGAGCCGGTCCGCGGCCCGCGGCCCGGAGCAGGTCTACAATTACCTGCTCATTCCGGCCATCCTCCTGACGTTCTACCCGTCGGCGTTCGCCATCCAGGGCGACAAAGACGCCGAAATGATCGAGACGTTGTTTGGGATCCCGGACCACCGCTTCAAGGTCTGGCTCGTCCGGCTGGCCACGCTCCTTGTCCTCGTCGCCGGGATCCTTCTTTTCCTGGCGATCTTCTGTCGGATCGCCCTGACCGAGTTTCCCGTTGGAGCGATGGTTCTCCAGCTGATGTTCCCCGTCCTCTTCCTGGCCAGCCTGGCCTTCTTCCTCGCCTGCCTGACCGGGAGCGGCAACGCCACGGCCGTGCTCCTGGTCGTCGCCGTGCTCGCGTTCTGGGGACTGGCCGGAACGTTGAAAGCGAGCTCGTGGTTCGTCTTCCACAACCCGTTCATGAGCGTCAGCGCGATCCAGGCCCGCGCTTGGGCCGCGACCACCCTCTCCAACCGCCTCATGCTCTCGATCGGCTCGATCTTCCTCCTGATGCTGGCCCTGCTCCGCCTCCAGAACCGGGAGAGGTATATTTAGCTCGCCTGGCGTCCGCCGGGAAATCAGCGGGCGAAGAGGGCGAGGAATGGAAGCGTGAAGGCCGTCGAAGCCGGCGAAGGAAAGCCCGGCGGGGGCGGACGACGGCGGTCCACCACAACCCGACAAGGCCCATGCGTTTCTGGCCGGGATCCACGTTCGCCCCTGCTCGAAGGGACGGGATCAGCCCATCCAGAAGCCCTTGCGGTGGGAGATTCCGAGGACCTTGCGGCAGATCTGGCAGAAATAGATATAGCGCTTGCCGAACGTGCTCGCCAGGCGGCGGAGATGCACGGTCTTGATCTCGGCCCCGCAATGCGGGCAGAGCGGGACGATATCGTTTTTCTCTTCGGTAGGGATCATGGGCACCTCCGGGTGGCTTCAATTTTGAGGCCGGCCGGGGGCGAAGTCAATATCGCCCGGCAGGGGAACCCTTTACCATCCGCGCTGTTCTCCCGTATCATGTCGGGGCGGCCAAAGGGGCCGCGGGTGAACGAGGATCGACATGAACGAACACCGAAATCCTTCCCCTTATGACGACCCGGAGTTCTATGACCTCCTGTTCGAGGCGCTCGATTTCGATCTTCCCTTCTGGCTCGAGACCGCCCGGACCGCGCCCGGGCCGGTGCTCGAAGCGGCTTGCGGGACCGGACGCATTCTTCTTAGGATCCGCGGCGAGGGCGTCGATGCCGACGGATTCGATTCGAATCCGGCGATGATCGGCCGTTTGAGAAAAAAAGCGCGCGAGGCGGGGTTGTCCGTACAAGCCGAGATCGCCGATATGCGGGACTTCGCGATGGGCCGCCGCTACGCCCGTATCTTCTGCGCCTTCAACGGGTTCGCCCACATGGAAACGACCGAGGACCAGATCAGGGCCCTGTCGTGTTCGCGCGAACACCTGCTTCCGGGCGGGGCGTTCGTCCTCCATATGTCCTATCCTGGGCCGGCTTATTGGCTCGAGCCGGAGGGCCCGCCGGTCCTCGAGCAGGAAATCCCGAAGAGCGGAGGCGGCCTGATCCAGCTCTGGGACCATCGAACGAAGGACGTCGTCGGCCAGCGGCAGGAATCCGACGTGGAGATCCGGGAGCTGTCGGCCTCGGGCAGTTGTACGGCTATCCGTCACTATTCGACGTCCCAACGCTGGGTGTACCGGTTCGAGCTCGAGCTGCTTTTCCGTGCGGCCGGTTTTTCCGGCTGGGAGATCTACGGCGGTTTCGACCGCCGGCCGCTCAAAACGGCAGACGATCAGATGATCGCCTGGGCCTTTAAATAGCCCGCCCTTGACGGAGGCGGGCGTACCTTCCCTCCGCTTCATCTCCTGACCGGATATTTCATCGGATCCGGGAGGGGCTTGCGCGGGAGCATCTGCTCGCGCATGGCGGCATGGTAGACGAACGAGGCCATGATCACGGCCGACTGCATCAGATCTTCGACGATGAGATGGTCGAAGACGTCCATGTTGGTGTGATGGACGCGGGTCGAATAATCGAGGGGGTCCTGGATGAATTGGAAGGCGGGGAGCCCGATATAATCGAGGGCCCCGTGGTCCGAGCCTCCCGTGTCGCGCATGACCACCTGGGACGCGCCCAGGTCGGCGAAGGGCTCGAGCCAGGCGGAGAAGATGGGCACGACGGCGGCGTTCGACTGGGCGTAGATCCCCCGGATCCGGCCTGATCCGTTGTCGTAATTGAAGTAGCCCGCCACCTTGGCATGCTCGGGCCTGAGCGTCATCGTCGTGGTGTCGCCGAAATGCTTTTCGACATAGGCTCTCGATCCGATCCAGCCCTTTTCTTCCGCGCTCCAAAGGACGACCCGGACCGTGCGGCGGGGCCGGACCTTGAGGGCCTGAAGGATCCGGACGGCTTCGAGCGATACGGCGCAGCCGGCGGCGTCATCGGCCGCTCCGGTCCCTGCGCTCCAGGAATCGATGTGGCCTCCGAGCATGACGATCTCGTCCTTCCTGTCCGTGCCGGGGATCTCGCCGACGACGTTGTATCCGCGGAGGTCCTTGTCGTAGAAATCGGTCCGGATTTCGACCTCCATCTCCGCCGGCTCCTTGAACTCCTCGATGATCCGGACGATCCGGTTGTAGTGTTCGGCGGCGAGGATGATTTCCGGGAGGGGACGCGCGCGCTTGGGATCGCGGGCCTGGCGAACGCCCGCGGCCAGGACGGTCCCGTACTCCCGCAGGCGCGCTCCGCTCGACGAGACGAGCGCGCCGACGCCCTCGGTGCGGAAGAAATCCTCGAGGTCGTCGGCGAAGGAGCGGGCATAATCCGGATCGGACGGGCGAGGGGCCGCGACCGGAGTTTCGGCCAGCCGCCGGAGGCTTTCGTCATCGTGGCGCCTGGCGTCCGGAGTGAACGACGTGGGGACGGGCCGGGGCGGCCGATAGAGGACGATCTTCCCCCGCAGACGCCCCTGGTATTTCGCGAAATCGGCCTTGGATTTGATGTCGGCATAAACGGGCTGTCCGGAGACCTTCCCTTTTGTGGGAGACCCCCATTCGACCGAGATGGCGATGAGCGGCGCGTAGTGTGGCTTGAGCAGGTGGGCCGAAACGTAGCGTAAGGCCCATCCGACGCCGAAGTTTTCGTAGGGCTCGAGCTCGACATTGGTCAGGCCCCAGTCCTTCATCTTGGCCGCAGCCCAGCGGTTGGCCCGATCGATCTCGGGCGAGCCCGTCGGACGCGGCCCGATGACGTCGGAGAGATAGGCCGCGAGCTTGTCCACTTGGGAGTGCTGGAGCCCTTCGAACCGGATCTTGTTGACCATGTCCAGATCGACCTTCTCGGCCCGCTCCTCGGAAGCGGCGGCGAACGCGGCGACGAGTCCGGCTAAGACGAGGATCGCGGCAAGGGAGCCGCCCCGGAATTTCTTCAGGATGAATGAACGCATCGGCCACCTCCTCGAACCCCAAATCTATCCGGCGGAGGCAGAAGAGTCAACTCGGGAGAGTCCGGCGCGCTTTGCCCCAAGTTGACCGGGCCGGATTTGTTCGTGATAATAGGGACGATGCGACAGATGATTCGGGTCGTCGCCGCGGTCCTCGCGCTTGCCCTTTGCGCGGCCGTCCAACCCCTGCTCTCCGGTCCGCAAACGGGAACGGTTCGCGAAATCAAGGTCCGGATGTCGATCGGCGCGGCCGCGCCGGAAAGCCTCCGCTTCCTGTCATTCCGGCCCGATACCGCCCGGATGGAGGTCCTGGCTCGGAAAACCCTGCCGGGAACGCTTCAGCGGGAGCGGAATCCCGAGCTTTCCGAAGACCTCGTCGTCATTGTCGCCGTCAATATCCGCGGCGAGGAGACCTACCGGGTCTCCCGGCCCGACCCGCGCCTTCTCCGTGCCGAAACCGCCGACGATACGGGCCTGCTCTCCTCCACGCGCCTCTACCGGGAAAACGTCGAATTCTGGGTCGCCCTGCCCGACGATCCGGACCTGGACAAGATCCTTTTCTTCCATCCCGAATGGACGGGCGCCGTCTTCAACCTCGTTCCGGTCGGGGAGGTCAGGCTCCGATGAAACGCCTCCCGGCCTTGGCCGTCTGCCTTCTCCTGGGCTTGCCCCTCGTCCTCGCCGCGGAATCCGTGACGATCATCCGGAACAACGGGGCCACGGCCAACCGGGTCGATTTCGTCGTCCTGGGCGACGGCTACACGGCCGCGGAGATGGGAAAATACGCCTCCGACGTCGAGAGCTTCGTCCTGGCCGTCTTCAACCAGGAGCCGTTCAAGGAATATGCCGGCTACTTCAACGTCCTGCGCGTGGACGTCGTCAGCAATCAGTCGGGCGCGGACAAGCCCGCCTCCGGCGTCTTCAAGGACACGGCCCTCGACGCCGCCTATAACTGCAGCAATATCCAAAGGCTCATCTGCGTCAACACGAGCAAGGTTTATGACGTCCTCTCCCGGAGCGGGCTCGCGGCCGACCAGAAGGACATGATCCTCGTCCTGGTGAACGACTCCGAATACGGAGGATCGGGCGGCGCCATCGCGGTCGCCTCGACCCACCCCTCGGTCGTCGAGCTCATCCTCCACGAGCAAGGCCACGCCTTTGGATTGCTGGCCGACGAATACGACTACAGTCCGCCGGCCTGCTCCAACACGTTCGAGCCGGGCGCGCCGAACGCGACCCGCGAGACGGAACGGTCGAAGATCAAATGGAACTCGGGCGGCGGCCCGCCCTCCGGCTGGATCGATCCGGGGACGCCCGTCCCGACGACGAGCATCACCGCGGCCGCCGTGCCCGGACTTTACCTGGGGGCGCAATATTGCCCGACGGGATTGTACCGGCCGACCTACAATTCGAAAATGCGGAGCCTCGGCCCCGGATTCGAGCAGGTCAACACGGAACAGCTCGTCAAGCGCGTGTACAACTGGGTCTCGGGGCTGGATTCCTGGTCTCCGGAACAGGCCTCGGTGACCCTTGCCCCGGGCGAGAAGAGAACCTTTCAGGTCTCGACTCCGCGGCCGGCCTCGCATGCCCTGGACGTCGTCTGGACGATAGACGGCGTCCGGATGGGAACCGGCGCGCAATTTCTCCTCGAGTCGACCGGAACGGCTTACGGCTCCCATGAGCTCAAGGCCGAGGTTCGCGATCCCACGCCGATGGTCCGCTCCGATCCGTACGCGATCCTGACCGACGCACGGACGTGGACGGTCGCGGGATATTTCAGCTTTTCCACGCTGAGAACTTCATCCGACCAGGGAGGGACGATCGATCCCGCGCCCGGGACTCATGTGTATGCGGCCGGAACTCCCGTCGTCGTGACCGCCATCCCCGGCGTGAATTATGTCTTCGCCGGCTGGACCGGAGACGTTCCGGCCGGTCACGCGAGCGACAATCCATTGACCGTGATCATGGATTCGGACGTTTCGCTCCGGGCGACCTTCCGGAAGGCGATCCTCGCGCCGATCGATGTCTCGGGCAAGAAAGTCCTCAACCGGTCCCTGTCCCAGGCGGAATATCTCAACGTCATCACCTTCGCGGCCAATCCGGCCAACACGCTGGTCGCCGGCTACAGGATCTATTTGTTGGATGGCGCGTCCCGGAAGGAGATCGCCTCCCTCGACCCGGGCATCTTCCAATTCATCGATCGCGGAGTCAAGCCGACGATGGAATACGAATACGCGATCGTCGCCTTTACCGCCTCCGATTTGGAAAGCGATCCGGTGGTGATCATCGTTCGCTGATCCTCGTCCTTCCGTTTGACAGCTCGTTCCCTCATCGCCTATGATTCGGCCGATGAAATCCGGGATCGAACGGGCCGTCCAGAGCGTCGACACGACGGGCTGGCCCACTATCGCCCTCGATTTCGGCTGCGACGCGCTCGAGATCCTCGCTCCCCCCGCTACGGAAATCCTGACGATGAGGGATGTCGCCCCCCTCGATGATCCCGGCCGGGCGTTCGCCGCCGCCCTGGCCGCGCCGATCGGGGGGCCGGGGCTCGCGGAGATGATCCGCGGCAAAGGGAAACGCCCGTCCGAGATCACCGTGGCGGTTTCGGTTTCCGACATCACCCGGCCTGTTCCCTACAAGGGCGAAGCGGGCCTCCTGGCTCCGCTCCTGCGGGTGATCGCGGACGCCGGTATCCCGTGCGGGAACGTCACGATCGTGGTCGGAACGGGGATGCACCGGCCGAGCACGGCCGCCGAAAAGCTTCAGATGTTCGGTGAAGACATCGTCCGGACCTGCCGCATCGTCGACCATGACTGCGAGGACCAGGCCTCGCTCGTCCATATCGGGGCGACGCGGTCGGGGACCGAGGTCCGGGTCAACGCCGCGTTCAACGGCGCCGACGTCCGCGTCGTCACCGGGCTCGTGGAAAGCCATTTCATGGCCGGGATCTCCGGGGGGCGCAAGGGCGTCTGCCCGGCTCTCGTGGATAAGCGGACCCTCGAGAAGTTCCATAGCCCGGCCTTCCTCGAATCCCCGTTCGCGGACAACCTCATCCTGGAGGGGAATCCCTGCCATTTGGAAGCCCTCGAGGTGGCCCGGACCGTGGGCGTGGATTTCCTCGTCAACGTCACCCTCGACAAGGACATGCGCCTAACCGGAGTCTTTGCCGGCGAGCTGGAAGCTGCCCATTTGGCGGCGTTCGGCTTCATAAAAGGATACGTCGCGATCCCGCTCGAGCGCGAGCTCGACATCGTCCTGACCCATGGCGGATACTGCGGCCGAAACCATTATCAATCGGTCAAAGCGGCCTGTTCCGCGATCCCGGCCGTGAGACGCGGGGGGACGATCATCCTTGTCGCCGACAACCTCGATCCCGAGCCCGTCGGCAGCCCGGAATACCGGATCCTGCTCGGCCGGATGAAGGAGCTCGGCGGCCCGGAAGGCTATCTCGCCATGCTCCGCGATCCCGCCTGGACGTTCACCAAGGACCAGTGGGAGCCGGAGATGTGGGGACGCGTCCTCCGGAAGGTCGGCGAGCAGGGGTTGATCTACTGCGGGCCGCAAATCGCCGCCGAGGATGAAGCCCTTTTGCCCGGCCGTTCCGGGCGGGCTTTTCTCGCCGGGCGCGCGGAGGATCTTTCCGGCCGGGACGCCGCCCGGGCAATGGTCCAAAACGCGCTTCTTGCCGCGGTCGCATCCTCGCGCGTCGAAGGGCACGAGCCGTCCGTGGCGGTTCTCCGGGAAGGGCCTTATGGGATTCCCGTTCGCACCGAACGCTGACCATTGTCCCAAAAATAGATACCTTCCACGGAGGTTCAACATGACGAAACACTCGGGTCTTGCTTCGAGGCTGATCGGTTTCGCAGCCCTGTCCGCTCTTGGTTTGGCGCTCCTTCCGGCTCCCGCGGCGGCCCAGCCGTTCGACGCCAAAGCCTTCAACGGGTTGCGTTGGCGGAGCATCGGCCCCTACCGCGGCGGACGGACCCGGGCCGTGGCCGGCGTCCCGAGCCAGCCGAATGTCTTCTATGTCGGCGTCTGCAACGGCGGCGTGTGGAAATCGACCGATTACGGCCGCCGCTGGGACCCCATCTTCGACGACCAGCCGACCGGCTCGATCGGGGCGATCGCCGTGGCGCCCTCCGATCCCAACACCATCTATGTCGCGAGCGGCGAGGGCCTCCAGCGGCCCGACCTCTCGGTCGGCGACGGGATCTATCGCTCGACCGACGCGGGGAAGACCTGGACGCACCTCGGCCTCCGCGAGGGGCAGCAGATCCCCCAGATCATCGTCGACCCGCGGAATCGCGACCGCGTCTTCGCCGCCGTCCTCGGCCATCCCTACGGCCCGAACGCCGAGCGGGGCATCTTCCGGTCGACCGACGGCGGGCTGACCTTCCAGAAGGTCCTCTATAAGGACGAGAACACGGGCGGGTCCGAGCTCGCCTTCGATCCGTCCAACCCGGACATCGTCTATGCCGGGCTGTGGGAATCCAGGCAGGGCCCTTGGGAGAACGCAGCGTGGGGCGGGACGGGCGGCGGCCTGTTCAAGTCGACGGACGGCGGGACGACCTGGAAGGAGCTTCGGCCCGCCGGGGCGGACGGGGTCGTCCAGATCAACCTGGCCGTCGCGCCAAGCGATCCCCGCCGCCTCTATGCGGCCGCCGCCACGGCCCGGGGAACCGGGCTCTTCCGCTCGGACGACGCCGGCGCGACCTGGACGCGCCTCGCGGACGCGCGCCCGGCCTCGAGGATCGGCGGCGGCGACCTTCCCCGTCCGGCCGTCCATCCCTTCAACCCCGACATCGTGATCGTGGCCTCCACCGTGTCCTGGAAATCGACCGACGGCGGGAAGACCTTCGCCGCGTTCAAGGGCGCGCCCGGCGGCGATGATTATCAGAATCTCTGGATCAACCCGGCGAATCCCGACATCATCCTTTTCGCCAGCGACCAGGGCGCGACCCTCACGGTCAACGGCGGCATGACCTGGAGCTCCTGGTACAACCAGCCTTCCGCCCAGCTTTATCACGTCGCGGCCGACAACGCCTTTCCCTACAACATCTACAGCGGACAGCAGGAAAGCGGCTCGGCCGGCGTGGCCAGCCGGGGCAACGACGGCCGGATCACCTTCCGCGAATGGCATCCGGTCGGCGTGGACGAATACGGCTATGCCGCGCCCGACCCGCTCGATCCGAACATCGTCTACGGCGGACGGAGCGTCACGCGCTACGACAAGCGGACAGGCCAGGTCCAGAACGTCGGCCCGAACGCCGTCCGCGGCGGGAACGTCCGGACCGTGCGGACCCAACCGGTCCTCTTTTCGCCCGCCGACCCGCGCGTCCTTTTTTACGCCACGAACACGCTGTGGCGGACGTCGAACGGCGGGCGGAGTTGGGACGAGATCAGCCCCGACCTGACCCGGAAGACCTGGGACGTTCCGCCGAGCGTGGGGAAATACAAAACCGAAGCTTCGGCCCAGTCCTCCCAGCGCGGAGTGATCTATACGATCGGGCCGTCGGCCCTCGACGTCAACCGCATCTGGATCGGGACCGACGATGGCCTGATCCACGTCACCGCCGACGGCGGCCGAACCTGGACGAACGTCACGCCGCCCGCGATCGGGCCGTGGGCCAAGATCTCGATCATCGACGCCGGCCGGTTCGATGTCCGGACGGCCTATGCCGCCGTCAACACGCTCCGTCTCGACGACATGCGGCCGCACATCTTCCGCACGCACGACGGCGGAACAACCTGGACGCACATCACCTCCGGAATTCCGGACGGAGCGCCGGTGAACGTCGTGCGGGAGGATCCCGGCCGGAAAGGCCTGCTCTTCGCCGGGACCGAACGCGAGATCTATGTCTCGTTCGACGACGGAGACCATTGGCAATCCCTCCGGCTGAACATGCCGGCGACGTCCATGCGCGACCTGATCGTCAAGGACGACGACGTCGTGGTGGCGACCCACGGCCGGGGCTTTTGGATCCTGGACGACATCACACCGCTCCGCCAGCTCGACAAGCGCGTTCTCGCCGCAGAAGCCGTTCTCTTCAAGCCCCAGACCGCGATCCGAATCCGGTTCAATATGAACACGGACACGCCCCTCCCGCCTGACGAGCCGGGCGGCGAGAATCCTCCCGACGGCGCGATCATCGACTACGCCTTCAAATCGGACATCTCCGGGCCGGTCACGCTCGAGATCCTGGACGGCGCCGGGACGGTCATCCGGCGCACCGCCAGCACCGATCCCGTCGAAGCCCTCGATCCGGCGACCGTCCCCGTCCCCATCTATTGGTATCGCCCTCCGCAGGTCCTCGCCCCGACGGCCGGGGGGCACCGCTTCACCTGGGACATGCGGTACCAGCCGCTCGGAGGCGGGGGGGGCCGGGGCGGGCTGCCGATCTCCGCGACGCCGTTCAACACGATCATGACCCCGAGCTCGATCTGGGCCGCCCCGGGGACATACACGGTCAAGCTGACCGCGGCGGGAAAAACTTACAGCCAGCCGCTGACGGTGAAGCTGGACCCGCGGGTGAAGACGCCGCCGGCCGAGATCGCCCGGGTCTCCGAGATGTCCAAAGCCCTTTATCTTGGCGCGGTGGGCGCTCAGGCGGCCCTCCAGCAATCGCGGGCGATCCGGGCCCAGATCAAGCCTCTTCTCGAGAAAGCCGGCCAGACGCCCGTGGCTAAGACGATCGCCGCCTTCGACCAGAAGGCGGCGGCGATCGAGGGAGTCGGAGGCGGCGGAATGGGACAGAGGGGCGGCGGAGCGCCGCCCGCGTCCGGAGGGGCCGGCGCGAGTCAGGACACCTTGTCTTCGATCGGCAGCTCGCTCACGTCTCTGATGACGATGCTTCAGGCCGCGGACGCCGCGCCGACAAGCCAGCTGGAAAAGGCGATCGCCGGCCGCCGGCAGGCTCTGGCGGCGCTGATGGCCAAATGGAACGCGTTGAAAACGTCCGATCTCGCGTCGCTGAACGCTCAGCTCAAAGCGGCGAAGCTGCCCCCGATCGAGATCAAATGAAGGCGAGTGATGCGTCTCCGAATCTCATCGACAAAAGAGCTCCGAATGGAGACGCATCACATCCGGGGGAGTTTGAGGGGGAATGGATTGATTCCCCCTCAGGGGGTCAGCGAAGCGCCGAGGGGGGAGCTTGACTCCCCCCTGGAAGTATCCCGTCTCAAAAGAAGCCAATACTAAGGAACCTATGAGACGGGATACTTGGATCGGGCGAGCGGCCTTCGCCTTGGGAATCGCCGCCGTCCTGCCGGCGGCCTTCAGCTCGGGCAGCGCGCCGGCGGGCCCGCCCGTCTATCAGGACCGTGCCGCGGCGATCGAGGCGCGCGTCAAAGATCTCCTCGGACGCATGACGCCGGAGGAGAAATTCTGGCAGCTCTTCATGCTTCCGGACGACCTGGACAAGGGGCCCGAGCGTTACAAGGACGGCGTGTTCGGCCTGCAGACCGCCCGGCGGAGCGGTCCCGAGGAAGCCGCGGCGAAGTTCAACGCGATCCAGAAATATTTCCTGGAGCGGACGCGGCTCGGGATCCCGATCATCCCCTTCGAGGAAGCCCTGCACGGCTTGGTCGGAGAGGGCGCCACGGTTTTCCCCCAAGCCATCGGCCTGGCCGCGACGTTCGATCCCGATCTCGTGGGCCGTGTCGCGGCGGCCGTGGCCCGGGAATGCCGGAGCCGGGGGATCCGTCAGGTCCTCTCGCCCGTCGTCAATGTGGCGACTGACGTCCGCTGGGGCCGGACCGAGGAAACCTACGGCGAAGATCCGTTCCTTTCTTCCGCGATGGGCGCGGCCTTCGTCTCCGCGTTCGAGACCAAGGGCGTCATCGCCACGCCCAAGCATTTCGTGGCCAACGTCGGGGAGGGCGGCCGCGACAGCTATCCGATCGAGCTCAATGAGCGCCGCCTGCGCGAGGTCCTGCTGCCTCCGTTCGAGCGCGCGGTCCGCGTCGCCGGGGCGCGGTCGATCATGCCGGCCTACAATTCCCTCGACGGGACCCCTTGCTCGGCCAACGCCTGGCTCCTTGATCGGCTCCTGAAAAAGGAATGGGGATTCCGCGGTTTTTCCATCTCCGACGCCTGCGCCGTGGGCGGGGCGAACTCGCTCCACGGCACGTCGCCGGGATATGAGGAATCCGGAGCGCTGGCCATGTCCGCCGGGCTGGACGTGATCTTCCAGACCGAATACGAGCATCACAAGCTCTTCATGCCGCCCTTCCTCGACGGCCGGATCGCCAAATCGAGGATCGATGACGCCGTCGCGCGCGTCCTCCGGGCCAAGTTCGAGCTCGGCCTTTTCGACGATCCCTACGTCGATCCGGCCGAAGCCGGGCGCGTGACGGGGAGCGCCGAGCACCTCGCCCTGGCCCGCGAAGCCGCCCGGAAATCCGTCGTCCTGTTGAAGAACGCCGGCGGGATCCTTCCGCTCCGCAAATCCCTGCGAAGGGTCGTGATCGTCGGCGCGGACGCGATCGAAGCCCGGCTCGGCGGCTACAGCGGTCCGGGGAGACGGAAGACGAGCATCCTCGACGGGATCAGGTCTGCGCTCGGGCCAAAGACGAAAGTCGACTTTTTCAACGCGCCGGGGCGGACGAGCCGCCGCTCCGAATCCGAGTCCGCCGACCTGATCGAGACCGCGGCGGGCCGGGCGGCCATAGCGGACGCGACGATCTTTGTCGCGGGGATCGAGGAAGGGGAGTTCCGCGACCGGGCCCGGCTCGGATTGCCCGGCCGGCAGACCGAATGGATCCGCCGGCTTGCCGAAGCGGGCCGCCCGGTCATCGTCGTCTGTGTCGGGGGCAGCGCGATCGCCATGGATGGTTGGCTCGATCGGGTTCCCGCGGTCCTCGCTGTTTGGTATCCCGGGGAGAAGGGCGGGACGGCCGTCGCCGACGTTCTCTTCGGAGACGCGAATCCGGCCGGCCGCCTGCCGATCACGTTCCCAAGGGAAGAAGGCCAGCTCCCCCTTGTCTACAACCACAAGCCGACCGGCCGGGGTGACGACTATCTCGACCTGACGGGGAAGCCCTTGTTCCCTTTTGGCCACGGGCTGAGCTACACGACGTTCGTCTATGACGGATTGGGCTTCGATCCTCCCAACATAGCGGCGGACGGAACGGCCGTGTGCTTCTTTCGGGTCCAAAATACGGGTCCGCGCGAGGGCGACGAGGTCGTCCAGCTCTATATCCGCGACGTCTTGGCTTCGGTCGCCCGCCCGGTGATGGAGCTCAAAGCGTTCCGGCGGGTGAGCCTCCGGCCCGGTGAAGAGAAAGAGATCGAATTCCTGATCGGGCCGGCCGAGCTCGAGATGCTCGGCGCGAACCTCAAACGCGTGATCGAACCGGGGGACTTCACGATCATGGTGGGCGCGTCGTCGGCCGACATCCGGCTCAGCGGAACGCTGACCGTCCGCTCGCGCTGAACCGGAGCGGTTCACCGCTCCGGGCGCCGGACTATTTGAAATAGCCGAGCGAGCGAAGCTTGTCCTTTTCTTCCTTCGGCAGGGTCCGGGAGGCGGCCGTGGGGACCCCAAATCCCGTGGATTTGAACAGCTCGAGGCGTCGTTTCAAGTCCCGGACGACGTCCGGATGTGCCTCGGCGACGGTGTTCGAAGGATCCGTGATCCCAGAATTCCTCGCCGTGATCTGAAGTCAGGACGATGATCGTGTCGTCTTCGATCCCCCGCTCGGGCGTCCTTCGGGGCATGATACGAAGGCCACTATATCGCAGGCGGCGCTCCGGACTCAACCCGTCCCTTCCTCGCCGGCCGGCGGCGCCCCGTTCCCGGCTTTCGCGCCCGAAGGAAAACGGGTGCCGAAGAGCCGGATGATTGACCTTCGCGGCTTGTCTGTTGTCTAATGAAATAGGAGCAAGACGGCGGGACCGCCAGGGTCCCGAGCGGAGGTTGGCCATGAAGAATCGAACGATCGGAATATTGGCCGGGATCGTTCTTGTCGCGGCGATCATCGCCGTCGTCATCCTCGTCCTGGTCGTGGAAAAAGGGCCGCGTCCGGTTTTCGCGGCGGTTGGGCGGGGGAACATTTCCCGCGAGATCATCACTTCGGGGACGCTGAAGCCGTTGACGGACGTGGACGTGGGAACCGACATCTCGGGAAAGATCGTCAAGATCAACGTCGATTTCAACAGCCGGGTTCGCAAAGGCGAGGTCCTGGCCGAGATCGACCCGGTCCCGTTCCAGGAAGACGTCAAGTTCAAGGAGGCCGCCGTGGAGGTGGCCCGGGCCGCCCTGGACCAGGCGCGTGCCGACCTCGGCGAGGCCAAGAAGAAATACGACCGGACTCTGGACCAGTACAACCGGAAATTGGTCTCCCAAGAGGACATGGAAACGGACAAGGCCGCCTATGATTCCGCCCGGGACGATGTGCTCGACGCCCAAGCCGCCCTGGATTCGGCCCGGACCGAGCTCCAGGAAAGCCGGGTCAACCTGAGTCATACCCGGATCGTCGCTCCGATCGACGGCCTGGTCGTCAGCCGGACCGCCGAGGTCGGGCAGACCGTCGCTTCCAGGATGCAGACCCCCATCCTCTTCGAGATCGCCGACGACCTGACCCGGCTCGTCCTCGAATGCGACGTGGACGAGGTGGATATCGGAACCGTCAAGATCGGATCGACCGTCGTGTTCACGGTCGCGGCTTACCAGGACAATCCGTTCAGCGGGAAGGTCTCGGAGATCCGCGATGCCGCGGAGGAGGTGGACGGGGTCATGGCTTACGAAACCCTTGTCCTCGTCGACAATCCGGACCTCCGCCTCCTTCCGGGGATGACGGCCATCGTGAGGGTCTTCGCCACGGCCCTCATCGATGTCCTCCAGGTCCCCAACGCGGCCCTCAAATTCAAGCCTCCCGTCGAGATCGTCGCGTCGAACGCGGTCGTTCCGCGGCCCGATCGGAAGAAGGGTGAAGCCGTGGTCTGGGTTCAGGCGGCTGGAAAGAAGCTCGAACCCCGCCTCGTCACACGGGGGATCACCGACCTGAAGAATACCGCGATCCTCGCCGGCGATTTGAAGGAAGGGCAGCTTGTCGCGGTCGGCTTGACGGAAACCGGAAAGAAATGATCCGGCCGGCCGGCCTCCCGCCGGCCCGCTTCTCTTCCCCGGCTTCTTCCTCTGGAACTCCGCCGCGGCCGGTGATAGAATCGCCTTCCGCGAGGTTTCCATGATCGCCAACCCGTTCCTCGGCGTCGTCTTCCATTGGCTGGGCGGCCTGGCTTCGGGTAGCTTCTATGTTCCCTTTCGCGGCGTCCGGAAATGGTCCTGGGAAGTGTACTGGTTGGCCGGCGGCTTCTTCAGCTGGATCATCGCTCCGTGGGTCCTGGCCTCGATCAACTCGCGCGACCTGCTGGCCGTGCTGGGCGCGGCGCCCGCTCCCGTTCTGATCAAAGCCTACGTCTTCGGGGCCCTGTGGGGGATCGGCGGGCTGACCTTCGGCCTGACGATGCGTTACCTCGGGATGTCGCTCGGGATGGCGGTCGCCCTCGGATACACCGCGGTGATCGGAACGCTCGTCCCGCCCATCATCCATCATGAGTTCGGGACCAAGGTCCTCGGGACGACGTCCGGTCTCGTCATCCTGATCGGGATCGTCGTCTGCATGCTCGGAATCGCCCTCGCGGGCCTGGCCGGGATGTCCAAGGAAAAGGAGATGACCGAGGAGGAGAAGCACGCCTCGATCAAGGAGTTCAACTTCCTCAAGGGCATCCTCGTGGCCACCTTCTCCGGCGTCTTCAGCGCCTGCTTCGCCATGGGCCTGGACGCGGCGGCGCCCATCGCGGCCCTCTCCGCGCAACACGGGACGTCGATGCTGTGGACGGGCCTGCCGAAGCTGTGCGTCGTGCTCCTCGGCGGCTTCACGTCGAACGTCATCTGGTGCCTCATCCTGTTCGTCCGGAACAAAAGCGGCCGGGAGTTCTTCAGCCGCCGAACGCGGCCGGCGCCCCCGAAGCCGGGAGAAGCGGCCGTTGCCGTCGAGCGCGTCCCGATGCTGGGGAACTATCTTTTCAGCGCCCTGGCCGGCGTCACCTGGTATTTTCAGTTCTTCTTCTACACTATGGGCGAGACGCAGATGGGCAAATACCAGTTCTCGAGCTGGACCATCCACATGGCCAGCATCATCCTCTTCAGCTCGCTGTGGGGCATCGCCTTGAAGGAATGGAAGGGCGCGAGCGGTTTTACCAAGGTCCTGCTGGGCATGGGCCTCGCCACGCTCATCCTTTCGACGCTCATCGTCGGCTTCGGCAACTATCTCGCCGTGCGCCCCTAAATCTCATGAGAATGAAATCGATGAAAGCGAGTCATCGCTCCGCGATCGCCCAACGCTCACATGGGAACCCATCCCGGTTCCCCCCAGGAGCGGGGCCCTCTCTTCGTTCTTTCAGGAGGGACGCCTACCCGCAGTCCTCCCCGAGTCTTAGGGGAGGCAGGAGAGGTAGAGAAATACGAGGCGGAGTCCGGGGGGCGTCCCGATGCCTGGGCGATCGCTCGCTTTCAAAGTCCCCTATTCCAAGCGGGATACTGAGATGACGTCGAGGGAGCGGGTGCTCACGGCGCTGAATCACGAGGTCCCCGACCGCGTCCCGATCGACTTCGGGGGAAACCAGACCGGGATCCATAAGAACGCCTATCGCGCCCTGATCGACCATCTTGGGTTCGACGAAGAGATCGAAATCATGGACGAGGTCCAGCAGCTCGCCCGGCCGAGCGAGCGAGTCCTCGAGCGCTTCCGGGTGGACACACGCTATGTCGCGGCCGGACCGGCGGCATCCTGGAAGGGCGGCGTCGTCACCGCCGAGCGGGACGGCCGGGTCTGGCGCGACCTCACCGACGAGTTCGGCGTGCGTTGGTCGATGCCGGTCGACCAGGACCTCTACATGGACATCACTCTCCATCCCCTGGCCAGGGCGACGCTCCGGGACGTGGCCGACTACCCCTGGCCGAAGGGCGATGACCCGAGCCGGTTCGCGGGCCTGCGGGAGCGGGCCGTGCGGATCCGGAACGAGACTCCCTATGCCGTTGTCGCCGGGATCTCCGGGGTCATCTACGAGAACGGCTGGTATCTTTGCGGCCTCGAGCAGTGGCTCGTCGATCTCCTGACCGCCCCGGATTTCTGCGCAGCCGTGCTGGACCGGATGCTCAAATACTGGCTCGACTGGTTCCGCCTCTTTCTCGACATCATGTGGGACGTCGTGGACGTGATCATGATCGGAGACGACCTGGCCGGACAGGACGGCCCGCTCTTTAGCCCCGAGATCTACCGCCGCCTCGTGAAGCCGCGGCAGAAGCGGCTCGTCCAGTATATCCGCTCGCGCAGCCGGGCCAGGATCTGGTACCACACCTGCGGCTCGTGCGTCGCCCATATCCCCGACCTCATCGACAACGGCGTCGACATCCTCAATCCCGTCCAGATCGGAGCGAAGAACATGGACCCGCGCGGGCTGAAGCAGAGCTTCGGGGGGAACCTTTCTTTCTGGGGCGGGGGGTGCGAATCCCAGAGCATCCTCCCCCGCGGGACGGCCGCCGACGTCGCGGCGAACGTCAAAAAGAACCTCGCCGCGCTCATGCCCGGCGGCGGATATGTTTTTGCCGGCGTCCACAACATCCAGGGCGAAGTGCCGCCCGAAAACATCGTTTCGTTGTTCGACACCGCCGTGGCTTATGGGAAATACTGAAGCTCGACCGCTCGAATTTATGAGATCGAAAAATAGAAGAGAGGGGAGCGCCAGTCCCCGAAGCGGGAAACTTGTTCCTCATTTAAGGAATTGCGTCGACGGATTCCCGCGAAGGGGATTGAGCCGAACGCTCCCGACCTTCGAAGCCCGGGCCAAAGCCGCGATCCGCGCCGTTCCTCGCGGCAAGGTCGCCACGTATTTGCAGATCGCCGCGGCGGCCGGAAATCATCGGGCCGCCCGACAGGTCGTCCGTGTCCTCCACGCGTCCTCCGCCAAGGACCCCCTGCCCTGGCAACGGATCATCAACAGCCGGGGGATGATCGCCCTGCCGCCGGGAAAAGGTTTCGAGGAGCAGCGCCGCCTCCTGCGCCGGGAGGGCGTCTCGGTCGATCGACAGGGGAGGATCAATCTCGAAAAGCACCAGTGGGACGAGGGCGGATCCGGGGCCCCCCGCGCTCTCGAAGATTTTTTGCGCGGCTTGATCGCCCGCTAGTCGGACGAATCGCGACACTTCTGTGGGATCATGGGCAAGGCGGCGACCTTTTCTTTGAGGTTGACAACCCGTTTCCTCCGTGTTACCTAGTCAATTATCTAGCGGCTTATCTCCTTAACCGTTCGGACTTGGCTTTAAACTGGGGAGCCTGGTGATCGTCTTTGGGGGGCAACATGAGGACGAAAAATTCATTTCATCTGCTTGGACTGCTTTTCCTTCTCATCCTTTCTCTGGTGATGCCAGTCCTCGCCCAACAAACCGGTGAGATTCGGGGGAAGATCACCGAGGAGAAAGGAGAACCACTTCCCGGCGTCTCGATCACGGCCCGCAGCCTGAATCTCCAGGGCTTGCGCACGGCGGTCTCTGACAAATCCGGAAACTTCCGCCTGCCGCTGCTGCCGATCGGTTTATATGACCTGACTTTCGAGCTGCCCAGCTTCGAGAAGTTGACCCTCACCGACAACGACGTCCGGCTCGGCTTTACGGCCAGTATCGCGGTCGTGCTCAAACCGGCCACGATCTCCGAGGAAGTGACCGTCACCGCCCCGAATCCGCTCATCGACAAGACCAGGGCGGACAACAGCTTTCGGCTGAAAGGGGACGAACTTACCCGCATACCCTCCCAATCGAGAACGATCGAAGAAATCGTTTCCTTCACCCCGGGTGTGACGGGAGTCCGGGCTAACACTTTCGATGGAACAGGCACGGGCATGCCGAGTTTCCGCGGCCAGGGTGCAGCGGGCAATAACTGGCTCGTCGACGGCCTTTCGATAAAAAGCGTCAACTCCAATGATCCCGCTATCCGGGTCAACTACGATGCCTGGGACGAGGTCGAGATCGTCTCCGATGGATTCGCTCCCGAAATGGGCCAGGCGATGGGGGGCTTCGTCAATATCGTGACGAAATCGGGCGGGAACGCGTTTCACGGCGAGTTGGGGACCCTGATCCGCGATTGGCATTTACGGGCCGACCGCCAGCCGCAGCTCTCCGTCGTGTCCGAACCCGACACTTCACTTCATGATCTCGTCGGCAACGGCGGCGGTCCGGTGCTCCAAGACAAGCTTTGGTTCTTCTTCTCCGACAATTTCCATCGAACGCTCGACGATTCCGAGGAACAGTCCGTTGGTTGGCTGACGCTCCCGGCCGGCAGGAGAAGGATCAACACGAACGACATGTTCGGCAAGCTGACGTTCACTCCGCATAAAAACCACACCATCTCGCTCAGTGGCACGTGGGACAAGTTTATGAACCAGACGGGCGGGATCGGTCTGCCGGAGGCCTACGAGAAGATGACCTACAGCAACTACGATTTCCGGTTGAATTACCGGGCGATCGTGTCCGACGATTTTTTCTTGACGGCGGCTTTGGGCCAATATCGGCACGAGACGATGACCGAACCCTTGCACGAAGATTTCGGCCCCCCCAGCTATTTCTGGGAGGACATCGCCCAGTGGACGAACAACGCTTATATGAGGAGTTCCGTATTCGAAAAACGGACCGATTTTTCCCTTGATTTGGTCCGATATCTCGACCTCGGACGCTGGGGGAGCCATGAGTTGCGGGCGGGATTCTTCTTCAACAATAATGATGCCAATTCCGAGAACGAGTTTACGGGGCGGGATTTCGATCCATGGCCGGGAAACGGCTTTGCCAACGGGGTGTCCATCAACTGGGCGTCCACAGGAGCGCCTTTTTCGCTCATGGAGTTCGGTCCGAGCGCATCTGAGAATTCATCCCGTGGGTTCGGTTTCTATCTCCGCGACGGCCTCACGTTGGGACGGTTCTCTATCCTCCTCGGCTTGAGGGCCGAAACTCAATCCGTTTACGGCAGCACGGGAGAGAGGATCTGGAGCTGGGGATTAAAGGATTTTTTATCTCCCCGGGCCTCCGCGGCATTCGACATTCTGGGGGACGGCAAGAACGTCCTCAAGCTTAGCCTCGGCCGGTTCGTCAATCCGATCTCCAACGGGATTCTCTGGATATTCAATCCGATCCTCGGCCAGCAGTTCAGACAATATCTCTGGCTAGGCCCTCTCGATCCGACGAGCGCGCAGCTTGCGGATCCCTCCAACTGGGAATTCGTCTTTGAACAAAGCTCGAGCACACCCTGCCGTGTCGATCCGGGATTGAGACCCGATGCGACGACGAAAGTCCTATTGGAATACGACCGCCAGATCGGAAAGAATTGGGCCTTCAAGCTTCGCGGCGTTCGGTCCATTTCGAAAAATTTGATGGAGGACCTTTTGTACTATGATCCGACGGTCGAAGGCTCGCTCGTATGGGAGTACGCCAATTTCGAGCTCAAGCGCAGGGATTATAGAGCCATCGAGGTCGAGCTGATCGGAAAGATCGCCGATCGAATTGCGGTGAACGCCAGTTATACCTGGTCGCAGGCCAAGGGGACGAATCCCGGACAGGGCGAGAGGTCAAGCTGGACGTCCAATTGGGGCAGCGGCAATGAAATGGGGATTTTCGGGGACAGGCCTTATGTTCCCGAGGGCGCACCGGAAAAAGAACTCTTTGACTACCTCTATGCCGGCTTGGGAGGACGCGGCGTGGGGGACGAAGGCTGGTACGGATTATTGCCTTATAGCGTCGACCACATGGCGAAACTGCTGGTTATCTATCGGGCTCCTCTGGATATGACGTTGAGCCTGGGAGGAGAATTCCTGTCCGGGTACCACTGGGAAAAGAGAGGCCTCATCCAGGGATATGCGATGTATTCCGCCTTCATCGAAGGGCGCGGGGCACGGACGACGCCGGCCCATGCCTACCTCGATTTGGCGGCGGAGAAGGAGATCTCCCTCGGAAGAGGGAAATCTCTGGGGCTCGGTTTCAATATCTACAATCTGCTCAACAGCCAGAAGCCGGTCTCCTACATCCATGAAGACATAGGGCTATTCGGCGAGGTTTGGGGGAGACAGCTTCCACGCTGGTTCCAGTTCAAGCTGACGCTGAGGTTCTAGGAGACGTACGCAGAGGACTTATTTCTCGAATCCGACCTTCTTGAGGAGATCCTTGAAGCGAGGATCCTCGCGGAGGGTGTCATATCCCGGATCGACTTTTAGCCAGAGCATTAGAGGTGAACGCTGCTCATATGCTTTTTCCAACGCGGCCAGAGCCAGCTCCTTTTCTCCGAGGATTGCATAGAACAAGCCCAAATCGGCGGGGTCGAAATTCGGCAGCTTCTGCCGTTTCTCCAGCGCTTCCTCCGCCTTTTTTCGGTCCCCGCATTGAGCGTAAGCTATCGCTATCGCTGTCAGCATGTTGGGATCGGGGGCGACTGCCGGATCGGCGGGAAGGATGTATTTCATTTCCGCCATCGCCTTGGCGCATTCTCCCTTGGACGAATAGAGAAACAGGAGTTGGTAATGGGCATAATTTACGTCGAGATTGAGATCGATGCACTTTTGGGCAACGGTAATCGCCTCGTCATTTCGCCCGGCAACGCCTAGAGTCCAGCAGAGATTTCCGTAATCAGGATACAAGGGATTCGCTTCGATATAACTTTTCTGCAAAGCGATGGCCTCTTCGAACCGTCCCATGATCGATAGATAGATGATCGGTGTGTTGCCCCTGTTCATCGGAGGCCCGAGGTCTAGGACTCGCTGATATTCCTTTCCCGCGCTGGCGAGATCCCAATCTCGAGAGAGCATGACGAGCCCGAGCGCGGCATGGGCATCCGGTAAAAAATCGTCCAGGGAAAGAGCTTTGCGCGCCGCTTCCTCAGCATTTTGAAAAGCTTCTTCTCTGGGCATATACCCGGTTTGCCCCCAGGAGGCGTAGACGGAAGCAAGCATAGCGTATCCCAGGGCAAACTGTGGATCGATTTCGACCGATTTCTTGAAGAGCTTGAGGATTCTTATATGGTATGCGGATATTTCTTCCGCGGTTTTGAGCTGGGTCGTCTCGCCGGCCAGTCCTTGTGAGTAAGCATCGAAGAAATATTTGAAAGCCTTTGGATCGGCCTTTCGGCTCCGGGACAGGTTTTCAATATTCTTGGCCGTCAGTTGGGCGTTGATCTCACGAGCGATCTGCAGCGCGATTTCTCCGAAGAGAGACAGAATTTCGGTATTTTTCTTTTCGTAAGACCTTGGCCCCCAGATCAAATGCTCAGTCTGGCCGTCGTATAATTTTACGGTCAACTGGACCACGTCTTCCGCCTGCATTATGTAACTTTCGACGATCGCGTCGGCCTTCAACGCGCGTGCGATTTCAGCGTAGGATTCAGTCGAATCCTTGTAGCGTAAAACATTCCGGCTACCGATCGTGATAACGGAGGGGATCTTGTTCATTTCGTTGATGAGCGCTTCGTGGAGCCCATCGATCGAATAGCCTTCTCCTCTTTTGACAGATATGTCCTTCAGGGGAAGGACCGCGATTTTTTCGATCTTCCCGCGAGCCGGTTTGAACAGGATAAGCACGGCGACGATCACAAGCGTTAGGACTATGAAGATCGCGGCGGGCAGGATGAGCTTTCGCGGGGTGAGCTTGACCGTGATCTCGCGGGAGGTCCGGATCTTTGTTCTGGCCCGGGTCAGAGCGCCGTCAGTTGTCGGGAGGGCCTGCTCCACGGCCGATAAATCAGCGACCAACTCCTCGGCCGTCTGGTAGCGCTTTGACTTGTCTTTTTCGAGACAGCGGAGGATGAGTTTGTTCAGCTCCTCCGGGATCTGCGGAATGGACTTCTTTGGCACGGGCGGGGGCTCGGTCTTGTGTTTATTGGCAATGCTGAAGGGAGTCTCGCCCTCGAAGGGCGCCCGGCCGATCAACATCTCATAGAGAATGATCCCCAGGGAATAGATGTCCGATCTCTGGTCTATCTCTTTCCCCTCCACCTGCTCCGGGCTCATATACTCCGGCGTCCCTATGATCGTGCCTTCGCCCGTCATACCCTTGCCCAGGAGCGAGCGGGCGATCCCGAAGTCCATGATCTTGGCCTGGCCGTCCTTGTCGATCATGATGTTGCCGGGCTTGAGGTCCCGGTGGATAATGCCCAGCTTATGCGCTTCCGACAACCCTTCCGCGATCTGGCGGGCGATAGATACTGCCGTCGTCGCGGACAATTGGCCCGTCTGTTTCATCAACCCTCTCAGATCTTGGCCCGGCACGTACTCCATCGTAATGAACGAGGTCCCTTCGGCCTCGCCCAGATCATGCATCCGGCAGACATGTTTATCGGTGATCTTGCGGGCGATCTTGATCTCGTTCTTGAACCGTTCGATGGTCTTGCGGCTGGCGGCGATGTCGGGGCGGATGAGCTTGAGCGCAACTTCCTCTTCGAGCTTCTTGTCGAAGACTCGATAAACCGCACCCATTCCCCCCATACCGAGAAGTTCGACGATCTCGTACCGGCCGGCGAAAGTCGTTCCCCGGCCCAGTTCCTCGACGCCCGTCTCGATCGTTCGGGTGGCGAGCGGCTCGGGCCTTCCCGGCCCGGTTAAGGGAGAGGCGCATTCCCGGCAGAACTTGGATTCCGCCGTGTTCTCCGTCCGACACTTCGGGCACTTCACGGATATCTTTTCTTCATCCTGATTGTTCAATGGCCCAGGCGATATATTCATTCAACCGGCCGGCAAGGAAATAGGGAAGGTCGAGAAGGACAAAATCTTTTCCCTCATGAGTCGTCAAGCGGTTGATCGCCAGGGGCCCTGCATACATCCGGACTGCGTACGGGTGGGGACATCTGTTGATGTACTGATGGAGCGATCTTAACGATCCCGCCGCCCCGGCCTTCACTTCCACGGGGACGGCGAATTTCCCGTGTTGGACGACAATATCGACTTCCGCCGGCGCTTGCCTTTTCTCGCGAACCCAAAATGCCGGTTTAAACGGCGCAGAGGCTCCGGCCGCCATCAGCTCCTGGGCGACGATCATTTCGGCGATTTTTCCTCGATAGAAGGAATGGAGGTCGGAATGCTCGAAATAATGGCCTTGAAGCCCGGCCGCATGATTGATGAGCCCGACATCGAGGAATTGGAGCCGCGGCGCTTTTTTCCTGTCGGGAACCAGGGGGATCTCCGTGGATGTCGTGGGATAAAGGAGATGGATGAGCATGGCCTGTTCCAATGTTCTCATCGCCTCGCCGATTTCCCGCGACCGGTAGTTGGATTTCCCGAATCCGGCGAATTTGATCCTCTGCCCCGCTTCAAGGGGTGCAGCCTCGAAACAGTGACGAATGATTTGTTTCATCGTCTCGTTGCGCGCGTATCGGGGGATATCATCGAGGAACGAAGTGAGCAAAGCCTGATAATAAGGCTGAAGAGAGACGATGTCCCGGTCGAGAGCGAAGCGCGCGACGATCTCGGGCATCCCGCCCGTCAGGGCGAACTTGTGGAAAAGGCTGAATAATCCGGGGAGGACGGCCGCGGACAGGGGCACTTCATTCAAGGCTTCCAAGGCTTGGCGCTCCCCGATCGCTTCGAGGAACTCCCGGAAAGAAAGCGGATACATGAAGAGATGCTGCACCCTTCCGACCGGCATGCCGATTTGCATCTGAGCGAGGGCGATCTCGAGGAGGGAGCCGGCCGCGATGATGTGGAGGTCGGGCAGATCCTCATGAAAGAAGCGAAGCATGCGAACGGCATCGGGCGAATTCTGGACTTCGTCCAGAAACAACAGAACCCGGCCGGGATGCCGGGGCAGGTTTTTATGAAGGAGGATGGCTTGAAAAATATCTTTGACCGGGAGATTCCGGGAAAAGAGAGCGGCCTCCGCGTGTTTTTCGAGATTCAAGGATATGAATTGATCGTAACCTCTCGCGAAGAGCTCGACGGCCGTCGTTTTCCCGACTTGCCGGGCGCCCCTGAGCACGAGAGGCTTTCGGTCGGAAGCCTGCTTCCATTTTTCAAGCTGGAAGAGGATCGCACGCCCGAACAAAATTTCACCCTTTCTTCGTATAATTATACGACTCAATTGTTCTAATGTCAATGATTATCCTCAAAAAAAATGTAATAATGTCAATGTTAAAAGGCCGCTTCTTCGTATCAATGTCAATGAGTTTTGATCGTTTAAGTGCGCTAATTCTCGAATCCGACCTTCTTGAGGAGCTCCTGGAATCGGGGGTCATCGCGGAGCGGGTCGAATATCGGTTCGACCTTAAGCCAGAGCAACATCGGCGAACGTTTTTGATATCCGTCCTGGAGAGCGCTTATGGCCAGATCCTTTTCTCCAAGGGGGCTATAGATATAGCTGAGCCAGACGGAATCGATTTCGGAAGGCTTTTTGGAGATGCCTTCTTTAATGATCTTGAGATATTCCTCGGCCAGCTTCCTATTCCCGCAAGCCGCGGACGCAAGGCCGATCGATGTCGCAAAAGAAGGATCTGAAGAAGCCGCCGGAAAATCGGCGAGATATTTGCTAATTTCGGAGACCGCTTCAACGCATGATTTTTTCATGCCGAATAGAATGATGAGAGAAATCCGGGCGAACTGCGCATCAATATTCAGTTCGATGCACTTTCTCGCGGCGGCGATCGCTTCGTCATAGCGCCGGGCATATGTGTATATGAACGAGAGGTTGGCGTAATCAGGATAGAGGGGATTCGAATCGATGACCCACTTCTGGATCGCGATCGCTTCGTCGAAACGCCCGACGAGAACCAAATAGATGATCATATTCACGTAGCCGGCGCGCGGGATATTCCGGCGAAGGCCTGTCGCTTTTTGGAATTCTTTTTCGGCGCCAGGGATGTCCCATTCATGAAAGAATTTGACTCCCCCGAGAGCGGTATGAGCCTCGACGAGCGAATCGTCGAGAGAGAGGGCTTTCACCGCTTCGTCGCGTGCTTTTCCGAACGTCTCATCTTTTGGCCACATTCGATTGATCGCTAGTGTAGTGCCCCGTAAATAACTATACATTTCCGTTTTGCCGTGTTTTTCGCCGTCTTGGTTGTGTGCAAACCGGTTTAATCGTTTCGAGTTTTGCACGTGCGCGGGCTATTTTCTCGACG